>Ga0179593_1711042_pt1 | contig 32826 bp, 30 predicted proteins | sample CZODoug2_1_08_16_FD_185931 | JGI IMG/M metagenome (GOLD analysis project Ga0179593, IMG submission 185931) | Vadose zone soil fungal communities from Angelo Coast Range Reserve, California, USA - CZODoug2_1_08_16fungal (PacBio error correction) | ecosystem: Environmental > Terrestrial > Soil >...
CTCTCCTCAGAATAAAAGAAAAAAAGGGTCATAAGAAGTCCAGCCGCAAGGAGGAAACAGCTCCGGAACGAGGTCGTCGTCATCGATAGAAATCTCTTTTCTGTCACTCGTTTGATTGGGGGGCTTGAGTGCATCAGAAGGGGCTCAGGTCAACGCGGCAAGAAAAAAGAGGGAAAAGAAAAGGGAGGGTTCCGTCGAGCAGAAAGAATCTGCCCAAAGGGTGCGCCTTTATGATCGAAAACGAGCCCGGAGGAAAGATAAAAAGCTCCCGCCTGGGTAGTAAAAAAGGGAAATGAGCTAAACATTTTCGATAACAAGTAGCACGGACAGCTAACAAGGACCTCATCTCTAGTCTTGTCCTCGGAGAGGACGGGTGAGAAAGGGGGAGGTCTTAATCGATCCCAAGCGGGCGCGAATAAGGTAAAGAACGCAGAGTAAAAAGAATCGCCTTTTTAATCGTTCGATCTCAGAAAAGTTGGAGCCGGATCTGAGTCCAAGAGAAACGGAAATCGCGTCGCAAAAAAGACTCAAGCCAGGGGAGAGCTGACATCGAGAAGCTTACGTAAAAAAAATCGCTTTGCGAAAATAATAAAAGACATGCCTCCCCGGAAATCGAAAAAGAGGAGTCAAGGGAATATCCACAGCCCGGAGACGCCCAGAGAGGGTCCGCAGACACGCGCAACAGGGGGAGGGGGGGAGCGACAGCGTTATAGATCGACTGATAGGCATTGATCGGATGAGTCAGCCGCGGCGTAAAGGGGAAACAAGGACGCGAAAGTATGCTCAAAAATAAAAAGGGAGGATGCAGTGCTCATCGCCAAAAAGGGGATTCATCCAGCCGGAAAGCCAGACAAACTTTCCAAACTCCGGGGATTAGGCGGGGCGACCGACTTTCTCTCTGGGGTCAAACGTAGGCAAACCCAAGGGAGAAAAAAAGGGAGAATCTTAAACCCGAGACAGGAATTGGGAAGGAGCAGTTCTGAAAAGTAATCCAAGTTTGCGAGAACTCCGGAGGGGTAGGGGGAACGGAGAACGCAACAGAAAAGTCATCAAAAAAACAAGGGGCGTGAGGGGCAAGCCGAGTTAATTTGAAAAAAAACCTTTGGCGAACCATTGTGATAAAGGCAAACCTGCCAGCTGGGCGCTCAATCTGTTCAACGGGCTCCTAATCAGGGTTTAACCGAAGCCAATCTCTCTACATCCACGTCTATTGGTCGGAGGAAGCGGGGAGGAGAAAAATTACTCCGATATCAAACAGATGAAAAAAAGGGAAAAACGGACCTCCCCGCTCGGTGAAAAAACAAGAAAAATCGTTCGGGAACCGTCGCCGATGGGGGGGTCTTTTCCGCATTTGTGCGAGAATCACGAGGAACCGTGAAACAAAAAGAAAAGAGGAGACGGTTCATGGTCGGAGGACGCACAAAGTATCGGCTAAATGGACGCCGTGGCAGGGGGAAAAAAGACGCGAATTAAAAAGTTTTGGGTTGCGAAACCGAGACTCCCGGGAGGTAAGGGGGACGTACCGAAGATGAATGGAATCAGTTGTCCGAGATCAAATCTCTGGATCGAAACAAAGGTCACGGAACAAATTTCTTTCTGGTACATATCCTTGGGAAGCATGGGGGAAGCAAAGGCTGTAGGAGTCGCCTTGCATCTGTGTTTGCGTCTGAATATTCACATTTCCTACTCCAAAGATCGGAGGGTGGAGCATAGCATGCCTTCATTAACTGCATGGTATATCCACATTATACATGGCGGACGGTTGTTTTAGAGTTTCTCTTCATCTCAGCTGGGACGAAGGTAGCGACTTTCACGAGGAGTGGAAATCAGGCCCCTTCAAAAATAAAAGAAAATCTCTTACGGAACTATCTTCCGTCAGTCCAAGGGTGGGTGGGAACGGAGGTCACCGAGGTGAAGAATATGAATGACCGCTAAGCTACTCTCAAAAAAAAAAGCCCGATTAATCATCACGAAATGGAAGATAGAAACATAATTTTTAACGAGAAAAAAAAAGGATGGCGTGGATTAATCAGTGAGCCGTATCAAGAGGGTCTACTTGACTTCTTTCTTTTGATCATGGTTGCTTCGCAAATTCACTCAAAAACTCCGGAGGGGAAACACCGGGCAAAAAGCACAATCATTGAGGTGGTACAACTTCATCTAAAACCCTCCTACATGGATTCCTCGAAGAAATTGGGACAGGCACGAGAAAGCCACAAACGCGAGCAGAAGGAAGAACCGTCATCTAGGCAGTTTCGCACAGGATCGGGGAGATAAAAAAGCGAGAGGAACGTCCTGAACGGGCCCGGTGCATAGACAGGTCGGATAAATCCTCTTGCGTGTCTCTTTTCAGGGGCGGCGCATTCAAGCTTTGCTGACAGGAGGCGTCTAAGGAAAGGAAGAGGAATAGGGGGGGGGGGGGGTCTAAGCGGTGAGACACCAGATGGGAGCAAAAAAGGGGGGGAGGTTTACTCTTAAGCCTCCGGAAAAAAACCCAGGTGGTCTCGCCGTCCGCAGTGGCGATCTCAAGAAACCTAGAGGGAGTGTCTTGAGAGAAAAAAGTCTACGGAGATGCCGCGGAGCACCATTGTGAAAAAAGGAGACTGCCGACAAAGTGCATCTCAAGAGAAGGATCGACGGTATCGAACAGAACAAAAGGGAAGAAAATGGATGAGAAAAAAAACTGAGGGAAAAAGAGGGAGGAGCCAGGGAAGCCCTCGTTATTAACTTGAGAAGGAATAGATCCTGAAGCAGAGCTGCATCCTAAATTGTTTCTCAGTCATGCTACGTCACCTCATGTTTTTCCTGCCAATTCGCCGTGTATACTTTCGCCCCCGCCGACGCCTACAGCGGGAAGAGGAAGAAAAAACTGAGGGAGGGCCGACCATACGGGCTTGAACGAGGACTAAGAAAGACAAGAAGGTTGGGAAAAAGGGGGCTGTCACCCCCTCTAATCCGGAAACCGTATAGCTCGTGGTTGCCGTAGCCTGACAGAAAGAGGGAAGGAAAAGAGGGGACTGACCCAAAAAGGAGAAAGAGACGCGGAGAGCATGCTAACGGCTGCGATGAACGGCAGAATGCACTCGGAACAGCGCGTTGAATCAGGAAGACAGAGGGAGAGGAACGGCAAAGAACCAGGAAATTGGAGAGGGCTGGTTGGGTGCGGGCTAGAACTTACCGAAATGCATCGAGACCGCAGGCCTGAAAAGGTGGCTATGGAGACAACAGAAAAGTTGGAAAACCAGCACCGGTTACGAAAGCGGGGGGGGCAGGGGGGCATACGGAAGCACACCCTGCGAAACGAAGAAAAATAGACACAGTATGATACTGCTAAAGGACCTTCACGAACCTGGAAAAAGGGTTGAAAAGGGAGCGCTTAGTGAAACCAGCAGCGGCCGTCGCAGGGAACGGGGGAGGTTGGCGCAGTAGCTGAAAAAATTTATCTTCTTCACATAGGCAACCTCCAGTCTCTAACCCATCATAGTGGTTATCGACGACTGAAGACGGCGAAAAGACGCATTTGCGGCTTCAAATGGATGGGAGGAGGGGGAAGTTAAATCGAGCGGTCCTAGCGCGCTAAAAGGAGAAAGGAAACCAAAAACCAATGTCTCATAGTTGAATAGCGAAAACCGGAGATAAAGTTGAAGCTAAACAAGGGGGGGGGGGGGGGTGGGGGAAGCTTAGGGGGGATTCAAGTAATCATTACTCACAAATGGATTCTACTCTAAGAAAATATGACCGAAAGGCTCATTTGCTCTTTCTGAAGCAAGCCCTTTGGGCGTGACCTTTGAGGAAATCGGGGTGCAGCGCTGCGCAAGGCAAGAAGACTCGGACCGGGAAAAAAAAGGTAGATACCGCTCCTGTGGACGTTTTCCTAAAGGTAAAATTCAAGCTATAGTTGAAGTGACACAGAGGGTGAGAAAAAGGGGATGAATAAGAACGGCACCGGAATAGGGAGAAAAAGGGTGGGGAACGTGTCAAGATTCGTGAGAACGCAAACTGATTCAAAAGAAAATCAAAAAGACGGGGAAGAGAAAGATCAGGTTGGGCGTGAAAAGAGCGGTGGAGGGGGAAGAGGAGGAAAGCGGCGTCCGGCAAAAAGAGGAAGGGCGATGCAATAGGGAAGAAGAAAATCACCGTTTGTGGGGGGGGCTAAGAAAGAGGAAAACGAGGAGCCGATAGAGGGACGAGAATGGGAGTGTGAAGGGAGAAAATTCATGGGGGCGCCACAAGGGACAAACTTCCCCTGAGGAAACAAGAAGATGCCAGCTGGGGGGAGAGGAGGGGGAGAAAAGGGAGGGCACAGCGTTAAAGAGAACTCAAGGAATTTTCCGGAGGCAAATGGGATTGGATGAAAGGGGCAAGGGCTAAAGAGGAGGGCTTCAAGGGGAAGGGGCGGGGGGGATCACGGGGTTTGCCAGGGGAAGAAAAGAGAACGTACTGGGAACGACTAAAAGACGTTGTGTGGGGGAGATGGGCGAAATGCGCTGGAAAAGGCTGGCCTAGTATCACAAAAGGGGACTCCCCTTGTGAGTTAAAAAAGGATTAGGGGAATGGATTGCCAGCTCTGACTCATCTCCAAAATCAGGCATATAAAAGGCGCTAATAAACTGATAACGCAGATCCAAATGATGCAGGGGGTCTGCGGAAACGTCGCGGGGCCGCGTTCTTCTTGTGGGGATATCGCCGCACTAGAGGGGAAAAGAAAAGGGGGGCTAACTTCTGCGCCAGGGAGATGGTATAAATATTACCTATCCAGAGTTGGTCGCCAGGGCGGAGGGGGGGGGGGGCAAGATTTCCGAAAGTTTTCTTTGGACTTTGAAGTCTCCGGCATACGCTCGCGTCTGAGAGACAAAGATTAGGAGAATTATAAAACGAGGGGGTAACGCATTCGAGACGCCGATTAGGAAGAGAGACCTAAGGAGGATAAGCAGGCCAGAAGAAGAAGAAAGGAATAGCAGGTTCTGTCGCGTTATAAGCAACGGCATCTGACGAGATCTCGAAGCGAAAAACAGGGGAAAGTTGGGATAACAGTCCGCAGAATGGGTAGGGGGAAAAGAAGATGGGAAGTGGGGGAGGAAATAGGGTTCAGAGGCGTGAATAAGAGGATCGTACTTAACAAAGAGGTTCACAAGGTTATATCTTCTTCTGGTTGGTCGGATAAAAGCACAGAAAGGAGGAAAAAAGAAAGAGAGGGTACGACATTATAGATAAAGGCGGGGATGCCAAAGGCGCTGGGGAGAATGTCTTTTTTGCGTAGGGGTCTTGGCTTTTTACAGTCAGACCAAATTTAGGTAGTCAGAGAAGAATAAACAAAAAAAAAAAGGTAGGAAGGAAAAGAAAACGAGGGCAAGAATTCCTTGAGAACGAAAAAAAAAAAAAGAACCAAATTCAAGACCTCCCCAATCCATGAGAAAAACAGAACTTAAATCGATTAAAGAGGGAGCCAGAAAGAAGGGAAAATAGGGTTGCGGGAGTTCATAGGTAGAGGTGGCAACTCCGAAAGGAAACTTCTCGAAGGGGTGGTGTTTTTGGGAAACCTGTCGATCTTTTAGCGAGGCTGCCCTCCAAAAAAGGGAAACCTAGCAATCTGAAAACAGTCCCTGGGGATGGGTAGAAAAGGGTGCTCGTACTACTTTTCGCTAGGAGAACCGGGGTCGATTGAAACAGCTAAAAGGACAAGAGGGAGAATCAAGGAGAGGATAGAACTTCGAGGAGTGCTCTCGCAAGCAGGGTCTTCTAAGGAGGGAACCATATTGATAATCTGAAGTGGCTGGGACAGAGAAAGAGAATGCCCGCAGAATTCACAAAAAAGTTTCGGAAAAGCGGAACCTAAACGACGCCTTCAAATAGGCGACTAAAAAAAAACAAAAAGAAACCGAAGGGGGGAACTTCGAAAAAAGGAAAATTATAAAGAGAAAGTTGGAAAGTAGCAGGGGAAAACGCATCGTCTGTCTCTCACAATATGAGGATGAGGACAAAGCCTCATCAACGGGGGGAAGGGGAGAGATGTAATAGCTCAAGATATGCAGGAGGGAAAGGGATTATTCATCGCGTCAATTCTCCCATACCTCATGACGGACATGGCTCACCTCGAATGGTCAAAGGAACAGGGAAGAGGAAAGTACCGAAAGAGATAAAAAAGTGGACCAAAAAGGAATTATTCAAAAAGTACTTTCTCGGGTCAACCAACCCAATTCAAGGAAACTGCAATCGTAAACAAAGAGAGAAAAATTCGGGGGAACGAAAAGGAGGGTGGGGAAGACAAGCCTTTTAAAAAGCCTGGGAAGGGTGAAAAAAACGCTTTAAAAAAAAAAGGAGGGAAAACAAAAAAAAATCAGCATCAAAAAAAAAAGGTGCAGGAGGGGCAGCTCTGAGGGATGGGAAGTTTGAAGGGGTTGGGCTCCCCCGAAGCCGTACCTTCAAAGAAACTATCTCGGGGGAGACTGCTAAGAAGATAGTTCTAGAGAAAGAGATCGGAAAAGAATCCTATCAGGAGGACGTCATCGACAAAAGTACTAATTACGACCGTCTAATGAAACTTCAAAACAAGAAAGACGCAAATAAGGATGAAAGAAGGAGCCGCTGGTTTCTGGGGGGAAAAATTTTAAGAGTTCAGAAAACGAATCTAGGCAAAGCTCGCAGAAGGATCGGGGGAAGGCCGTACGAGGAACAAGTCAGCGCAAAAGAACTAGTTGTGGGGGAGAAAAAAATGGGAACTGGGGGGGGGGGGTCAGACCGAAGGGAGGACAGACTCGAAAATGACTAAGGACCTAGAGGGGAGGGGGGCCAAAAAGGAATCTATTGAAAAAAACAGGAAAAAAAAGACTGATGAGACAATTGATGAAAGGTCACCAGGCTTCGAGGCGTGAGGGGCGTGAGGGAAGAGAACAAAGTCCGAGGGGGGGATATCTGCCAAGGCATCTACCGGGGCAGCGAGGCAACTAGACGGCAGGTAGAAGAGGAGGAAGCAAAAAGAAGCGAAAATAGAAGTCTAAGCCGCCCCGAAACGCCCAAAGCAAGAGAAGGGCGATCGGGGGAGTCCCACGGGGGTTGTAGAAGAGAGGGGGAAAAGGTTAACTGACGGAAAAAAGAAGCGACGTCGCAAAGCCGCGAGGCGGACTAGATGATGCGAATATAGTACTAAGCCTCTCAGGAAAGAGGTTAGAGAAAAGACTGTGGTCTACTTGAGGCGGGGGAGGGTGGAGAAGGAAATGGGGAAAGAAGCACGAGGAGTAACCCCGGAGCAGCAAGAGGGTCTGGTGTTTGGCCAACCCCAGGGGGCCTTAAAAGGAAAAAGAGAGGAGAAGTTCGTTACCAGTTCCAAAAATTAAACATCAAGCTAGGCTCGGAAAAAAAAGGACAGGGGTGGGGCTAATATAAGGCGAAATTTTCCTTTCGGGGAAGTCCTTCAGGTTCTCTCCGCAGGCTCAGAAAGCCTCTTGTGCGGGTCTCGGTGGCAGGAAATAAGCAGGGGGAGAAAGATTTATCGGGAGAGAAAGAAGAGGAAACCAAGCGCAAAACAGGGTAAAACTTTTACTCTTAAGAAGAAGGAAGAAAAAACCCGGTGGTGGAGCCGTCTCGCAGAACCTAAAAGAAGATACGGAGGGAGGGGAGGCGAGAAGTAAAACTAAAGGTGTCAAACAATGTTAGGGAAAGAAGTCACCAGTAGACCGACCCATTCAAGAAAAGATAAAAAGGTCCAAGATCGCTGCTGCCAGTGAACAAGAGAGGGAAGGAAATGTCAAAGAAAAACAAAAGGGGAAGAGAAGAAAATTTTCCGAAAAAAAAAGTTTGGACAAGGGGTAGGACCAGATACTGTCATCTGCTTGATCTTCACGGGGTCGAAGATTCAAAATTGTTCACTGAAAGAAAAGAGAATAGGGCGCCCCGACCGCAATCAGTCCGATCGTACGGTTGAGTGCGGGAAAAAAAAGCCGAAAAATGGAGACTAGCGTCCACAAGTTGGAGAAAAGCCGGGGGGCTTAAACCGCGCAATAAAAGAAACACCGTAACTCCTAAGGTCAGGAATCCGATGAGATGGGGAAAAGGCGCAAAAAAGGCACCGAGACAAGTAAAAAAGGAGGGATCAAAAACGCCGTAAAGACCTGCGGCGGGAAAAAAACAATGCAAAGCCAGAGGATAAAAAGGTAAAGAAAGAACTGACTACCCGGCATTTTGCTCGGGGGGGGCTTGCTCAGGGGGGCACAGACCGAACGAAACAAAGGAAAGGGGTGAAAACTGGGGGGGCTGGGAAAAAAAAAACGTACTCATCGGCGTTTGCTGAGTGACGAGTGGTCGAAAGCACAAAAAAAAGGAGTAGAAAAGAAGAGAAAAAAGAAGAACCTCCGTGTCGGAAAAGAGTATTCACTATCTAAGCATCTTAAATGCTAAAGAGGGGTTAGGGAAGGACGGGGAGGTAAAGAAGGATTCAAATGGAACAGACAGTCAGCAAACCATCATTAAGGGAGAGAAAGAAAACGAAGAAAAGGGTACTCTCTTTAGGCGTCTTGTGCCGGGGCGGCTGGACAGGTTCTTAACTTCAGAATCCTAGAAATAACTTACCAAAAGGAGGCTGAGGGGAAAATAAGAAAAAGGATGAAAAAGGGGAAGTGAAGGCGAGTTAAGATATGTGAACAAGGGGATGGGGGCCACTGATCCAGAAAAACCGAGGAGATCAAAGGCTGAATGAAAGAGGCCAAGGCTCTTCTTTCAAACCTTGGGGGGGGAGGGTTTGTGAAGAGAAAGAAGAAAAAAAGCGAAAACTAAATGGGATAAAGAGACGAAATTTCGACGTACCATCAGTTTCGAAAAGTGTGTCAGAAAATTCGGTCCTGCACAAAAAAATTAGCAACGTGGAGTCGTAACCGCAACGTCCCTTTTGCGAAGACAATTATGACATCGGCAAAGGAAATCCCCCAGCGAGGGAATGGGAAAGAAAATCTGTTGATGTTTCACGGTTGTGGAAGGAGAAATCCTTAAGATCCGGTATATGACGAAATAGACCGTGGACGAGATATTTGAGGATAGAACAGAAGCGAGATAGGAGGGAGCAATGAAGGACGGTACGACCATGGGAAACCACAAGAAATTCCCATCTGAAGGTGCCCGACCCGCCCGGGTTTGATGGGATGATGAAGTCGGAAAAGGGGGCCAAAAAAGGAACGTCCCGCACTGAGTAGTAGGTTCTACGCTACCAAAATGGACGCAAGTCGAATGTCGGAAGATTCGAGGCGGCGGGAATGAGGGGGGATCAAAGAGGAAAAAGAGAAAAAAGGAAACCGCCTAGGGGAACGGGTTGTAGATCATGTAATTGAAAGAAGGGAAGAAGGCTGAAGAGAAAAAGTGCCCCTCCTCCGGGAGGGGGAGAAAAATGTCTCAGAACGTAATGGCGAAGTGAAAAAAGAAGGGAAAACTCAATAAAACCTGAAAAGGAGAAAAAATTGAGTGAAAAGCCCCGATCGAGGACCTCCGTGACTCGGGGGCGATAATCATACGAATGGCCTGGAAGCATAACGGGAAAAGGGAAGAAGGCGAAAACCGTGTCAGAGAGGGAAAGCCGTAGTAAAGAAGGGGTTTATGTGAGAACGGGGCGTTGGAACTACACTTGGGGGAGCGAATGACGGAATGAAAAAAACGGAAAGCGAAAGATGCTAACGGGACGAAAGCCGCTTCGATAAGCAGACGAAGTCGCTATAAAAAAGAGGGGAAAGGGGGGGGACATGGAAAAAGGGTCCGGAAAAGACCAAAAAAACAAAAAGAGGCGAGCCTGGTACTACCAAGGAAGGGATGGGCGTGCGTGAAAGGAGTCGATCAGAGGTTCTGACATCTAGGAAAAGGGAAGATCGGGTCTTGAAAATAGAAAAAAGAGGATGATAAAAACGAACGAAAAGGAGTTGGTCGCCAGGAGGAACGACAAGAGATTCGAACGGCGCTGGTTCGAATGCGGGGCGGCTGGAAATGCAAACCAAGAAAAGTCGAGACTCTCGAGGAGGATCGAGGGGGGGGAACTACCAAACTTTTCCTTGGCAGACAAAGACCTAAAGGAAGCAAAAAAAGTTTCGAACCAGCAGCCGTTCGCGATTCGTCCGGTCATCGGGGGAGTCGAATTGTTAAAGGAAAAGATTGCAACTCAGGAAAAAAGTAACAATCGGGGTTCAAAAAATCTGCCCGCCGTGGGAGAAAAAATGAGCGGGGGGGGGAAGAGAATCCAAGAATACCCGGTGGGGAAAAAAATGAACTACAAAGAGTTGCAAAAGAACAAAGAGAACCAGACACATCTCTATCGGGACCTCGTCTAGGCTGCGACTAGGGGGATCTAGGGGGAAGAAAAGAGGAGAGAAAGCCTGTATGTCTCAAAAAAGACCGCTTAGGATCAAACGTCACCGAACGTTTAAAAAAAGCGACGTCGACTGAAACCCGGCAGACAAGACCAAACTAAAAAGGAAAGGAGAGGGATCAAAGAACCTCAAAAGAAAGCGGCAGCCCGTATATTCTCATTCAAAGAGGGCCTTGTGATGAGGCAACCGAACCGAGGCGCCCGAGAGAAGAAAGGAAAAGGATCCTTTGCGTGAAAGCGCAAATGGGAAAGTCAGAGGCGTCCAAGGGCAATGACCGCGAAAATCGACAGGTGTCCTCTAATCGGCGTAGTGGGGGGGGCCAACCTGAAAAAAAAGGGGATGGGGCGAGAAAAACAAAGGTCCAAACGGCGGCGTGCGGGAGGAAAATTATTCAGCTGGGTCAACTGAAACCCATTAAAACTCAGGAAAATAAAGTGGGCATTAGAGAGGAAAGAGTCCAAAGGCAGAGGGGGGACCGAGAGACCGGAGGGAGTTTAAGCTGGAAAAAACGCAACGGTCGAACCCGTCAAGGACCACGGGAGAGGGAAGCGAAGTAAGGTGACCAAATTGGGAAAAGAAAGGGGGTCGTAACGGAAACTTGCAAGGGTCAGGGGGGGCATAAAGGCACCGATCTGAAGGTCTAGACCAAAAAAAAATATTCTCGGATCAAAGGTTCTAATTTCGCGAACGGTCATCGACCGGCAAAACGCCGCCGAAACGAAAAACGAGAACTCATTGAAAGACAACAGAAAGCGTGGCAGATTCCACGAAGGGGTCTGGAGAGTTGAAAAGGAAAAGCTGCAGGCACCAATGAGAAAAGGAAGGGCAATGGCTACTACGCAAAAAGTAGAAAAAACCTGGGGAAGGGACAAATGATTTCTCCGGGGGGGGGTGGCGGACACAACGCCACGGAAAGGTTACGGGAAAAAGGGGTCGGCGATGGGGTGGGAGGCCACAACAGACTGATCGAAAGTTCACCAAAGCACGAACAAATTGCTTTAGGGGGGGGTAAACAGCAAGAAGAAAGAACAATCGTGTGTCGAACAGGAAGCAAGAAAAAGTCGAGTGTTTTCCCGGGAAAAGCCGTCATCTCCGGCAAGAGACATGCAAAAAATGGGTGGGGCAGAGGAGAGGTCAGAACTGAGAAAAGCACCGGATACAAGGACGCCGAAAATCGGAAACGGAGAGAAGAGATGGGGGGGAGAGAAGATTTGAAATTCTGCGACGACTACTGCAAAAGAAAAGGGCCTCGGACCAGAGAAAGATGATGGACTAATGGGGAAAAGTTCGTGATGTCCGTTAAGATACGGTGTGAGGGGAAACGTCGTCGGGGGTGTGTAAAGCTTCGACGGTTAAGAAAAAAAAAAAAGGGGAAAAACCGGGGGCAAGCCCAATCGCTGGTTTACAACTTCATAAAAAACACAACTGCGGAGAGGATCAGGGAGGTAAATTGCACCGAACCAACACGCTAAGAGGGGGAAAAACAGTTCGTCAAATATTCAGAGTGAAAAAAATAGATAGCAAAGGGGCCTTTAAACGCGGCCGAGAAGACGCCTAAAAGAGGCGACGGGCGAGGTCAAAAGGAGGGGGGAGGGGTTGAGTGAAGGGATTGAAAGGAGACGGGAACCATGGCGCTTTCAGAGGGGGGAGCAAAAGAGTGAGGAAATGGGTGTCGGAAGCGGACGACAGCCGAAGGAAGAACCCTGGGGGGGGGGGAAAAAGATCCAAACAAAGACTGAGGGAAGAAGGGAGAAAACAGCGAGGCGAGGAGGACAGGGAAAAAAAGCCACGTCGGACTAACACAATTTCGTAGAAAACATAGGTCAAGAGGGAAAAAAAAGGACTGGGCGATAAACCAACAACAACAAGTGGGAGAAAAAGAGGAGGGGGAGCGCCTGTTACCGTCCCCTCGATTGGGGGAAAAAGAGGAAGAGATCTTGAGGCTGCCAAAAAAAAAAGGGGGTCGGAAGCGCCTTGCTCGGGGCCAAAGGGTGTTGAATCGCAGGAGCCCCAAAAGAAAAGAAGAAGGCCGGTTAAGGTCGCACTAAGGGGGGTGGCGACGACCATCACCGGGTGTGGAAAGCTAAATAAAGTGGAAGGAAAGCCAGGGGGGCGACGAGAAAGAAATTCAAGGGTAGTCATCTCCGAAGGGGGTACGTATCCAATGAAGAAAAAAAAAAGGGACAGGGGGAGACCACAAGGACGAAATAACCGCGAAAGCTTCGCCGACCGGAGGCGATAGGAAGGCCAGGGGAAAGTGGGCGACAACCAGATAGGGCGATTAACGCGGAGGAGAGAACCAGGGGAGGTGCTCTCGGGGTTTGTTGAGGGGGAAAAGGAGGAAACGCAGAGAAGCCGGCAAATGGAGGATAGTTGGAACCATACAATGATGAAGTGGCCATCCCCGAGCCAGCTTCGGGTTTGGCTTGATGGGGGGGAAAGGAAAGCACACAAAAGATACGAAAAGGGATACTTAGAAAGCTCCATGTTTCCGGGGAAGGGGGGAGCTTCTAGGCACGAGCTCCATCTCGACGAAAGCTTGTTAGAGGGAGAAAGAATTCTTCTTAAAAATCGGATCACCAGCCCTCTCTAAACCATCAACTGTGCTCAGAAAAAAGACGATGCGGAAGGGCTCAGCGGGAGGAGAAGGTAGACCTTCGAGAGTCCTAGCGGGGGAGAGAGCCCCATTAAAAAACCGTCCGCATTTAGAGAAGAGCGGGGCAGATAAAGAACACTCGGGAGAGGGGAAGGGTACGGCCTGTCATCTTCGGAAAGGGGCGACACACAATGAAAACTCGAAGACTGGCTTGAAGATGACTCATCCAGGAAAAAAAACCATGGAGGGGAAACCTTGGAAAAGAAAAAAAAGCTTGAGAGGCCACTGATACGTAGGTCCGAAAGGTCGACTACGCGGAGCAGGGGAGGGGTCGAACAAACCGAAAATTAGTCCTGTAAGACAAGTGGGAAAAGAGGGGGGGAGGAAAGGCATCCTCTTTTAAAGAGGGGCAAAAAGGCATATAGTCTTCCCTCGAAAACAGAAAATAAACCCCAGAAAAAAGCTACGGGTTCAAAGGAGGGGAGAGCTGGTTAGGGTTCAATCTAGGAAGAAGCCTTAAAAGAGAAAGGGGAGAAAAATAGGCAGCTAAATATAAAATAAGGTGCAAAAAAAAGGAATCTAACGAGGGGCCCAGAAGTGAAGAAAAAAGAGGGCAAGTTTAACTTCCTGGGGGCGCCACCAAAATTCCGCATCAATCGATAGGGAAAATTGGGGTAGAAAAGGGCGTTTAAGGGGGAAGAAGGTCGCGGGGGGGGGATTATCGTTGGAAAATACTTTCCAAGTCTAAGGGGATGAGGGGACCTGAGGACGGCGCGGAAGTCGTTGGAAGGGGCCTCAAGGGAGGGGGCCAAAAATCAAAGTAACGTTGCGGAGAGAGTGGAAGGGACTGGAACCGCAGGAAAAACTGAAGGAACACGACCGTGGGTGGGAACAGCGTGAATGACAAAAGGAAGTCAAAAAAAGGATCATCATAAGAAGCAGAGCGGAAAGATCCTGATAAAGAAAAAAGAATCCAAGGAGCCTTAGAGGAAAAATCTCTGAAACTGAGTGAAAAAATTAAGAACTGAGACTAAGCGGGGCGCAGCTTCAGAAAAGGCGATGGAGCCGAATGACCCGCTCGGGACTGAAATGGCGGAGAGGGTGACTTGGGTACCTACCGAGGAGCTCAATCGTAGGGAGGAGTGGACAGCTTCAGCGGCTATTAGGAGGGGGTCTTGAAAAAAAAAAGGAGTTCCAAGTTGAAGAAGTCGCGAACATAGAGGGGGATAAGTGAAGAGATACTGGGAAAGAAAACTTCTAAGAGACGATAAGCGCAAAATAGAGCCATTTTTTTACAGAAAAGGGAAGGGAAGGGGGGGCCGATTGCATTCGATCAGAAGAATTTGAAATAAAAAAACGTCGAAGAACAATCTGGAAAACAAATCAAGAAAAAGAAAGAGATGTCGCCAGTCGGGGGGGAAAAATCGATTCGAGGCTCTGGTGCGCAGGTTGCGGCTGGAATGGGGGAAAAACAGGAGGGAAAACAAAAAAAGAGGAAAAAGAGAAGAAAAGCAAGAAGGGCATACTAAAAGCCAAGGCAAAAATTCCAAGCCGCACCAGCATTCAAAGGAGGGACGAAGACGATTCGTCGTAGCATTAAGGAACAATCTCCTTTGCGAGAAAGGGGATCAGAAGTTGGGAACGCCGGACAAAAAAAAGAAGTGGAACCATGGGGGGGAAGTAGAACAAGAACCCGCCCTTGCGCGATAGAACGAGCAGCGTCAGAACCAACCAAATGCATTGCTTTGTAGTAGAAAAAGCTAAAGCTATTAAGAAAAAAAAATCAAGACGCATCTCTATCGTATGAAGAAGCGGCGAGGCCGAAAATCAGTATGTCTGACTAGCAGCCGAAAGCGAGGAGGTCTAAACATGAACTCGGCCTGGGAAGTGAAAGAGCCCGCTAGAAAAAAGGTGCGGAACAGCGCGGGCTCCAAAACACGAACACACACTCATGACCGTAGAGACTAAAAAAGCATTACATCGAAATCTTCTTCGCACTAAAAAAAAAAAAAGCATAAGGGGAAGGGAGCATTAAAGGATGATATCGAGAAGAAACTGAGGGGAAAGATCGAAAAAAAGAGGAATCCGGTTGGAAAGAGGATTCTTTGGAAAACGAAAAGGGGGAGTCAAAAAAGTCTGAAAAGACGACATACGCGACAATGTGGTAAACGATCATCACGAGGGGGAGAGCACGCCTGGGGGAAAATCCAAAAAAGATAGACCAACCAGTTTTAAAAGAGATTTAGGCGGTACGAAGTACTGTCTCGAAAAAAAATCCAAAAAGGCCAAGAGAAAAGCCGGAGGTGGGGGAACGTAACGTAAAAAGGAATCCAATCATGGAAGCAACTCGGAGGAGGACTTCACGCTGGAAACCAAGGGATTCAGAAAAAGACGAAAAAAACGGGGAAAAAAAAAGAGGCAAAAGAAGTGGGAAAACCAGTAATGTGAGTCAACTTTCCCTCAGGGATCATCCGTGGCCAGACGCTCATCGAGGTCTAACCTCCGCGATCCAAAAAAGGGGAGAAGAAAAGTTCAAGAGGAGTCTAAGGGGGAGCTCAAAGAAGAGGGGAACTAAAGATCCCCAGGAACAGCAACAGATCGGGGCGATCAAGAAAACCGCGGGTGGTAGGGAAAGCTAAAACTGAGTTACAGATCGAAAATAGAGTTTGCACGTAAAGGAAAAATTAAGCATCCAACATCCGCCGTTGGGGGGTCGGGTAATGGGAGGGGTGAGATAAGAAAAGAACGGTATAGAAACGTGTCGTCGTGGCTATCAGTGGGGACGAACACACGCTCATGAAAAAACTTATATAGAAACGTCAGCAAAGGGAGAAAGTGGTGAGAATGACATGGAAATCCAGAAGCTGCGGGGGGCGCAATAGATGGAAAAACACCGTTCATCGGGATAGAAAGAAATTTGGGAGTGGCGCGGAAAAGAGCGGCAAAATAGTGAGAAGGGAGGAAAAAATTCGAAACAAAAAGAAGACAAAAAAAGACAGAGCGTCGTCGCAAGAATGATGGGTTAAGAAGGGGGGAGGGGAATCCGCGACAGATAAAGATTCCGACAAGCCTACCGCGGAACAAGGCGGAGCGAAAGAAGGAAGAAAAGAAAAAAAGGCCGTGATGAAGTCCGTTAAAAGAGAAGAATGTATAAAAATTGCCTCGGACGTTTTAGCAGGTTGGAGGAAACAAAAAACCCAAAAAAAAAAAAAAGTAGAAAAAAACTAAGACAGCAGGAACGGGGCGATTCCTCGATCAAGGAATTTTTTCGGAAAGGAAAAAAAAAAAACAAAGGGTCGCAGAGGGGGCGGGAGACGCATCTGGTTGTCGGAAAAGAGGGGGGGCCTGGACCCCTGCAGCCGGACAGGGAAGAAAAAGAAAAAAAGCGGCAAGGGGAGGGGGCGGCGATAACGTTTCGAGGGGGGGAGTCGTGCTAACTGAACGTGGGGATTAATACGTTTGAACGCCCAAACTTGGGGGAAGACAAGAGAAGGAAAAAAAAAAGATGGAGAGCCGTCCGCAGTAAAAAAAAGTCGACCGGCAATCAACGAACTGAGGGCGAAAAAGAGTGGAAAATTAAGAGAAAGTCGACTGCGGACATTCGGAGCAAAATGAATTCCAGGAAAGGACCAAGTTACCCAAAATGAAGGGGGTAGAAGAGCAAAACGAGGAGGAGGAAAAGAAGATACGGCGCCGAAGGCCAGAGATTTGGTTGAAATGGTCCAGTCCTAGGGAGGAAAAGGGGAAGGAATTCGCAACTGGAACAAGCTGTGGAAAAAAAACAGACTCTCCGATACGAACCCAACGAAGAAAGAATGAAGGGAGGGGCCGGGGAGGCGGGCGACGGCGCGACAAAGGGGGTTTTTGCAAGAGCAGTAAGCTTCCCCGACCACATGTTCGACAATCAGGGAACGAACAGGGGAAATCTACGGGAGAGATAGGAGGTACAGAACCTGCAAGGAAGAACAAGAAAAAGGGGAAGAAAGAAGGGATCAGCAGTCTATTAACCTTAAAATGAGAAAGGAGGGAAAAAGCTCGGGGAACAGGATTAAGCTCGGAGGACCCAATTTGGGGAATCGCTGTTTTGGGGGGGGGGAGGGAGAGGTGCACTAAACAAGAGAGGATCCTCAATCGGCGTAAATTTGAAGAAAAGGGGGAGTGGCCAGAAAAAGGGACATCGGCGTTAAAGTGACATTCGTCGCAAAAGAACCTACAACGAAGAGGGACGTGCAACGACTTTGGGGGGAAGCTTAAAGGAAAGAAGCTTATACCAATTCCGCTGAGGGGGGCGCAGTATCTGTCGGAAAGAAAATGGGAGGCTTCATCTCAAAAACATGGACAAACACCCAAAAGAAGAGCGAAAAAGAAAGATGAAAAGGAAACAGAAAGAAGTCGGAAGGGGGCGCTTCCTTGAAGCCGGTCTGTCTGGGGAAAAGTTCTGACCTTAAGAAAATCTAAAAAAAAGACCAAAAAAAAACCCAAGTTCATAGTTGTGAGACTGAATGCGGAAAGCTATGGATCCAACACTGAGCATCTGACTTCCTGGAAAAGACCAAAAGGATAAAGGGGCAGGCAAGGCCATCAAAGCGGGGGGGGCGTGGGACCTGTTGTGACGAGGCAACTTGTTGCTCGAGGGGGGGGAACTCGGAAAAGTCTACAAATACCGTGGGAAACTTAAAAGGATCAGGATGGGGGGGGGAACACTCAGGGGGTGACTAGATTGACGATCAGGGAGAAAAGTGAAACAGGGGAAGGACCTTCGCCGAAAAGGGGTCCAACAGAAAGTCCCCATCTTCGACGAAAGTTGGAAAGGAAGGAAAAAGAGCTATCGAAGATTGTACGTCTCCTGTAGGAAGAGGGCAGCGAAAAAATAAGTTTATCAGAAAACCCATCGAGGGGGAGCGAGAAAGGAAGGAAAGGGGAAGGTACGGAAATGAAAGGGCAAAAGGGGTCAAGTGGACAAAGAAGTCTAAAAATACCGCCCGTTGGGGAGAGCCAACCGAGGGTTTCCAACGTGGGACCTCCCCTCCTGGAGTGGAAGAAAATGGGGGGGGGGGTACGGCGACGCGAGGCCCAATTCTAAATTGAGAAAGACGGGGAAGTGGAAGGGGGGTGGGGGGTGAAGATAAAAACGTACTTGGGAGACAAAGACTAACCGGCGTGGAGGGTGGTGGAAAGATTTGTTCAGCGTAATGAGCTGGAAAAAGATGAAGTGAAGTCAGAGTGAAAAAAGGGACTTCGAAGGGGAAGGACAAGGAAAAAAACTCAATCAGCTATCCTGATAAAAGAGCCAATGGAGGGGAAAAAGATTATAAAGGGGGATAGAAACAGCGAGTAAAAACTAAAGGTTACAGCTGGGAGGAAGGCTAGGTCGGAAGGTCCTGCTCATGGGAAACGATTTAATGGGAAAAACTCAGAAAATTTACAAGAAAGCGGCTGTAATGGATCAAAGACAAAAAGAGAAAGGTCAAAAGGATTACCGGGATAACGCTTTCGGGGACGATGAAAGAATAAGAGGAATCTGGGGGCAACCGGGAACCGTCGAGCAAAAAAGGAGAGCATTTTACTACCAAGGAAAGGAGGCTAGGGCTAGTGGCGATATAAAAATTCCGGGAAAAAGGAGCGGTTCAAAAAAAGCGAGGGAGGGAAGAACAAAAAGGAAAAGATGACGAAAAGAGATTGTGGAAAAAGGAAGCGATGACGACGAATAGCTTCAGCGATGGGTTAAAAGTGTCTAACGGGGGATTGAGGTCTTGGCTTTTTTGAGGGAAAAAACGTTCTTCAGGAAGAAAACTTAGGGGAAAGAAGAAGGAGAGAATACTAAAAAAAACGGAAAAAGCAAAAAAATTCCAGCCGCACCAATCCAATCGACCCAGCGCCTTTAGTCAAAGGCGACAATCGACAAATTTTCTCTCGGGGGGGGGGATCAAGATTTTCAGGAAAAAACAAAGAGAAGACCAAGGGGAATCGGGGGGAGGGAAGCAGAATCTTCCCGCCGGCAAGGGGTCGGACTAGCACAACCCACACATTCCCCTGGGCCTTGGGGAGAAGGTGCTTATGGGAAGGGCACGGCGAAGCCTGAACCTTTTAGAAGAAGGGAACGGGACGGCGCTAGGGACTCTCTACCTGAATAGAAAGAATTGGAAAGACTCAGAAAAAAAAGGAGCGAAGAAAAAAAGAATTAAAAAAGGAGCTGGGAAAAGAACGTTTCGGAACAACAGGAAGAGAAGAACCAAAACGAATGACCTCTAGACTAAAGGAAGAGAAGCCTTGAGGAAAAAAAGGGATAGGGTGAGAAAAAGCAGATCGCCTGGATGAAGGCAGCCCTGAGGCTCCAAGGGGGAAACAGACAGCATCCTTTGGCGGAAAAAATTACAGGAAGATCTAGGAAGAGGGGGAAGGGGAAAATGAATGAGCAGTACGCGACATGGGCACTCATCCGATAGTCATGGGGCTCAATCGGCCAGCCTCCAAGAAGGAAACAAGGATCCGGGGAGGGAGAGAAAAAAAAATTAAAACGACTGGAAAAGAATCAATCGGCACCGAGAGAAGGGGTAAACTTAGTCGTCGAAACGTAATCATCCGCATAACTCCTTGGGGTCAAAACTGAATGATACAAGGAGAAAAGGACATGACGGCATCAAGTCGATAGTTTTGAACCAATGGAATCAAACTGGTAGGGGTAGGAATGAGGAAATGTCCGGGAAAGATGTAAGAAAACTCAATCTGACGAAACTCGGAGAAAAAGCGCTATTTTTCTCTTATTTCATCGAAAGTACCAAAAAAGGCTCCTAACAGCAACAGATCAGTCATCCACAGGGGGAAGGAAATACTTGAAAAAACTGGGAAACAATCTCGAAAACAGTGGTTGCAGGGCGAAAGCAACAAGTAGAATCACGACGCCTTTTGAAAAATTCGCTTAAGAAACCGAGACAGACGTCGAACGGAGAAGAAGGGGGAATGTTCTTGACCCTCTGTCAAAAAGAGTTCAAAAAAAAATTTCAGGGAGCAAGGTTGGATAAAAAAAGGAGGAAGAAAGGGAATCCTGTGTTTGCGGGAAGAACCTACATCCAGGTCTAACCTATCGCCAGAAGGGGTAAGTGTTACGCGCTAGGGGACGAATCGAGGGAAAGAACTAGTCTAAGAAGAAGGAGCGCGTCCTAAAGAATGCGTCGTCGAAAACAATGAATTGGTGGGAGGGAGGGGAGGACACGTTTAATAAGATAAATGAAAAGGGAGGGCTAGAGGGAGAAAAACGGAAGCACGCTCAAGGAGCTAATATTGCTAGACCAGGCGGGTTACAACGAGGTCGTGGAAGGACCGTTGCCGTACATAAAGGTGCTACTTTCGGAGTCGGGGGGAGGGAGAATGTAAAAAGAAAGGAACTAGCCAATAAAAAATTCGGACGCGCCCGCCGAATGAAAAAAAGGAGGATTCCTAGGCTCTCGGTTCGGGAAAAGCACGCCAAAAAAATTGGGCTCGAAAAGGAACAAGGAAGGGGGGTCGATAAAAGGGGGCCTTTAAGAGTTTCCGCAGAGGGCCGGAAGGGACGGTCCGGGTATCAATAGAATTGAGGCAGGGTGCTAAGGACAGCGTTTCGTCGTCATGTAGAAGAAAACTAAAGAAGTGGATTCAAAAGGGAAAGGGAACGGGGGGTCGGGGAACAGAGAGAACTCCGGAAGCAACAAACGTGATGGTCCACGCAAGAAAAGCGAGAACCCGAGGAAGACGGAACTAACGAGCGAAGGAAAACCCCTTTGAGGGAAGAAGGGCACTGGCCGACCAGGGAACGGAGCAGCAAAGTCTGAAAAACAATGGAAAAAGGACGAGCTCAAGAGGGAAAAAAACAACAACCCTGGAGGAAGAGGGAAAACGAAGATACGGCAAAAAAAAAAAGGGGGCCGTCCTCTCTGGGTGTCCACTTGGAAAAAATGGAAGGATGCAACTGGGAAGGGATCGAAGGGAAGAACGCGAAAAGTCGCCAAAAACGACAAAATCGGATTGGCCGGGGGAGAGCGCCACAAAACGGGACGAGCTACAAAACCGGGGGGGTTTGAGGAATCGTAAAAATCCTGGAGGGGCAAAAAGAAGGCGACAAGGCCCTCCGTAGCCGAATCCGAGAAGAACCGTGACGCGCAAGAAAAAAAAAAGGTCCGATCGTCGCAAAGCACAGGGTGGGGAAGAAGAGAAAGGGGGGCCCGCCGCAAGGCCCATCGCTGGGGGATATAACAACAATGGGAGTTAAAAAACTATCTGACGAACCGGTGCGCGGGGGAGGACTTTTAGGCGAAAGGGGAAGCAGGCGAGGGAAAAGTTGGCGCTGAAACCCAGACCTGGAGTTGGGGCCAGCCCGGGTAACCTCTGCGTTGAGGGCGTCAAAAAAGAAGAAAAGACCCAGGAAGGCAGCATCAAACTGGTGGGTAAAATTGAGGGCGGCTTGTCAAAGAAGAACGGAAAGCTTTGGCTTCCAGAAGGCAGTTCTCCTTATCTTGAGGGGAGGAAAGGTTCTTCCAGTCTAGAAAAGGTGAAGGACGAAATCGTACGAAGGACGGCGTCTTGTCGAAAAAAAGAAGCATTCTGACACTTCACGTCCTATCGCGCATAGACCAAAAAAGGTTGGGGAGCTGAATGGGAGGAAGCCGAAAAAGTGGATGTAGTGGGGCCTCGTCATTAAAAAAAAAAAAATGATGCGACTCGAATAATGGGGACTAGGCGAAAACCCATTGGAAGGTTTTGGAAACGGGTAAGAAGGGTTGAAGAAAACCAATCATCGGCGACGACACGTAAAAGGATCAAAGGAAGGTGTATAGACAAAAAGATTCCTCGATATGGGACACAAGGGTGGGGGCTTGCTGGAGAAAAAAAGCTTGGGGGGGGAGTGTGGGCAGATTTCTTACGAAATCGAAACTGAAATCCCGAAAATCCCCTAAGAAGACACTGTGGAGGCGGGGGGGAAAAGAAGGATCGAACGGCAAGGGCGATAAGCGAAGTAAAAGGGGGTGAAAAGAGAGATTGTGAGCAGAGAGCGAGGGGGGAAAGGGCGAAATCAAGGGAAGGTACGCATTTCCAGGGCGCACCACTGGAAGAAACAAGACCCGTTCTTTCACTCAAAAAAAAAATGGGGGTTGAAACACAGGGGAAAATAGCGTGGGCCGGAGAAAAGGCAAGATTACGTTTTCTAAGCTGTCCCAAGTCGAATGGGATCGGCCGATTAGAGGCGGAAAGGAAAGGGAGTTGGGAAAAGGAAAAGAAGGGCACCAGAATATCCGGCGGTTGAAGGGTTGGAAATGGCGGTAATGCTGCTGAAAGAAGGACAAGAAAAAAGAATCCGTGGGAATACTAAGGAGAGGGGGCGCCGGAGCTCTCAGAACTAGCGGCGCGAGGGGAAAAAATCCAATTCTTGTGGAGACCCCTAAAAAAGCTTTGGAAGAACGAAGGAAAGGAAAAGGAGAGAGGCTAAACAGCTAAGAAAAAGGCGATGGTGGAGAGAAGATTCCCGAAACGATGTAAAGGAGGGGGAGACGCCGAGGTCAGGAAAAAAGCTGTTGAGAGGGGACAGTTGGAAAAAAAGAGGGAGGAGTCGTCAATCGAGGACTGCCACTCGATCGGAAGTACTACGCCGGATTCTTAGAAAGAGAAGACTCCGCGGGTAAAAAAAAAGGTCGGGAGACCTGAAGGGCACATCAAGGAATTACAAGGGGGGACGATTGCTCGTTCGAAAGAAAGGCGAACGGCAGAATTTTCTGCTCGGGAATCGCGGGAAAGTCCGGAAGGCTCTGATGAAGAAAAAAAAACAAAAGAAAGGTCGCGGGAGACGACGTTCGAAGGAAGGGCGAATGCTGGTGCGGCTGAATGGAAGTCTTGTCTTTGAGTCTGCAAAGAAGTAGTCAGAGAAGAAAACCGGGGGGGGGAAAGAGACGACTACCACAAGAAAACTCAAAGTTCCAGCCGCAAAAAAACAAACCGAATAGAAAGGAAAAGAATGGCGACCTCCTTGGGTTCATCCTCGGTTTATTGTGGGAGGGGTCTCTGGAAAGATTCCAAACCGGAGGAAAGGAGCAAAAAAAAAAAACAAAAGTGAAGATCGAAAGGAGGAAGCCCATACCATTCCCTTTGTGAATGGTACAAAATTTCTCTAAGAGGGTGGAGGGGGCCGGAAAAGGGAAAGAGACCAGAAAAGGAAGATTTAGGAAAAGTATAATCGGGGTCGTCCTCCTAAGCAGAAGCGTTACGACCAGATGGAGAATCACTGGGAATCTTTCCTCTAATAAAAAATACCGGAAAAAAAAAACGAAAGGGAAACCAAGAATAAAACCGATTCGACTACCTCGATGAAAACCAAAAAGAGATAGTGAAGGGCCTGAAACGCATCCCGGAGAGAAAAGGGTCGGGTCCCTCGAAATCATCATGTGGTCTCTTCTGAGGGTCCGCATCTTATGCAGAAAAGGAGACCAAAGCAGTGCGACAATGTGGCAAAAGATCAAAAGAGGGCATTTGACAGACATTCGTGAGAAGAGAAGTTGAAAAAAATTAGAGACTACCAGAGACAGAAAAAGAAAAAGGTCCAGACCTGGACCCAACCTCTCATCTGGGAGTGGGACAGAAAGTTTCCGCGAAAATCAGGATTAGGTTCACGCTGGAAACGTTGCATGCCATCGGGGCAAGTCGAGGCCGGGAGTTGTGACAAGGGTGGGTGCGCCCCCCCTGTGTAGCCCAAAAAAGAGGAAATCTGGGAAGCTGAGAGGCTAGTCTAAACGAACAATCTCCTGAGCCAAAACGTCTATAGGCCGATTTCACAAGAAAGAAAGGAAGACCAGGGCCTCGATGAAAACGCTCTCATCAGAAGGAAAAAGATCAGTCGTTCCCCCTCCGCTGGGGGGGAGAGTGGGGAATCAGGGGGGGAAAGTCTTCCAACCAAGAAGGAGAATCGGTACGTACATCACAAGTAGCAAAACCAACGTTGTGTCTGGATAGATGGGTTGTTCGGGAAAAAAAAGGATATCAGGAGTAAGGACGCGGGGAAGGAGGGCACGAGACCACGCTCTTAATCTGGTTCAAAAAAAAAAGAAAATGGGGGGTAGAGGGGAGGGGGAGAAGGGGTGTGTAGTGAAACAGAAAGAAAAAAAGCGTTGGTAAAAGCATAGCTGCCACGGTCAGGGAGAGAAGAAGAGAGTTGTTGGAAATGCGCTTCATGGGAAGAAGACGATCGTAAGAAGTAAAAAAGAAGCCATCCCCGGATGAACAAAGCCTCAAATCGGGCTTAAATCTTAAGGGAAGGGGGGATGAAAGTTAGAGCTAAGGTATCTCTCCCCCTCCGGGGTAAAAGGTCGAAGATTGACGATTGAAAGGGAGGTTCCGGGAGAAAAACCTTAAAGACGGGCCGTCGTGCGTTGTAATGTGGCTGGAGACACGCAGCATCCGTAAATGAGTAAAGGTTCCAAAAAAGTCTGGGGAAGCAAAATAGGGCCAAAAAACCAATGCCTGCGGACGACTCAATGTCTTCAAGGAGTCCACAATTCCAATAAGCGAGGTTAATCGCAAAAAGGCGGGTTGTAGGGGAAGCAGGGCCTTCGCACATAAGGGCCAAAACCGGGGGAAGGTGGTAAAATTGTCTCGGAAGGGTGGCGTCAGGTCGCGTGGTTCTAGCGTCTTCTTCGATGGAATTTCCTACGATTCAGGGAAATCAAACCAAAGATGTTGGGAAGTGAAACAAACCAAGCAAACCCCCGGACTATCTGGGGAAAACTGAGACTTGCTCCTCGAGGCACTCCGGGGGGAAGGGGTGTTCGGAGGGAACTTCAAAGAAGCAGGAAAAAGGAAGAGCCCAAAAGAAGCCAAGAAAAAGGGAACTCAATAGCTATTCCAGGAATCTCTCTTGATGAACAAAAAAGGAAGGGGAAACTTGTCAAAAAAAAAACCACAAAGGGGGGAAAAGAGAAGGAAACTTTCCGTCCGGGTTGTTCATCCAGCCGCTAGACGAAATCTTATGATCTGGAGGCTTGAAAACCCTAAGGGGTAGAAAAGAAAAACGAGCGTAAGACGGGGGGGAAACCCTACTAACATTCCTTCTTATTTCCGTTGTAGTATGCAGCGAAGGGGGCCGGAAAAACAAACCCGTTTGCGCAAGCCGGGGTTGGTGGGGAAAAAAGGGAAAAATCCTTACCACATTAGTACTCAAAAAAGGGCCTATAAAGATTGAAAACGCTTGTCGTCGCCCGCTGTCAAAGAGGTACCAAACACCGTAAGAGTGCGGCTATGAAAACTTCCTTCATATTAAAAGGAAGCCCCTATAGGGGGCTCCTGTTAGAGAAGACTTTTCAAAGAGAGGATGGGGGGGTCGTGCTCAAAAGTGAATTCGAACCTGCGATGAGTAGGAATCCGCAGGAGATTCTTTGAGAAGGGATTTTTAAAAACCATACCTGAGGAGCGTGTAGAAGTTAAAGGAGAGCCTTCTGACGGGGACAGGGGAGATACGCGGGTCATCACGAACCTCAGGGGGGGGAAAGTAAAATTGAGGCCGCGGGCACTATTCTAATCCTATTAGTCCAAGGAATGAAAAAAGGGGAATTTAGAGGAAGGAAAGGAAAATCCAAAGAGAAACCCTCATTATTGTGCAGGGACGAAGACAAAATAGAAGCGCTTGCAGGTTGTCTAGGGCTGGCTTCGAGGTTCTGAAAAAGGCACCACTACCAAAAAACGGCCACAAAGGGTGGATATATATCTGCAGAATGAATCGGTGCCTCTATGCGAAAAAACGCAGCTGAGGGAATCATCTTGAGAAACAAGAGGGAAGAAACGAAGAGCTGACGATGCTCAAGAGCAGCCATTTGGGGGGAAGTGGGGGAGAGGGAAGGCGGTGATCTTCTTTCCCAGGAATAGAGGTCAGGAACAGAAATTCAGAAAAAAATAAAAAACTTTCGCCTGACACAACGGGAAGGTGGCGCTAGACTTTTGGGGAAGTACTCGACCTTCCAAAGATCCCTGTAGGGGGGGTGCAAAGAAAAGGGCTGAGAAGGGAGGACCCGAAAGGGGAAAAAAAAGGGGGGAATAGTTGAGGGTCACGTGAGGGAGTGGGGGACGTTTCTCGAAGGGAGCAGAGCTTCTTCGTGAAAAGACGGAATCGAAAAGGTAGAAAAAGGGGTCCGATGGCTAGGTTCCCAGGATCTCTGAAAAAAGGTGAGCGAAATCTGGGGACAGTGACTTGTACTGAAAGGGGGGAGGGAAATGGGAACCTCGGGAGGGAAAGAACCCAAGTGATAGTCGCACAGACCTTATTTTCCAGGGGGCCCCTGAAGAATTAAATACCCGACAGAAAGGGAAGTGTGGGAACGATAAGGGGAAGGGGAAGCGGGGGATCCTGGGGTTTGCCGCGTTGGAAAAGGAAGGAAAAAAGTGGGGGGGATTGTGAAGTGGGAGGAGCCTGGAACGGGGCCGCTGCAAAAAAGGAACCTAGGGCGGGAAAACAAAAGGGGGTTGTGGGGCAAGAGGGGAATATTGGGACCGACGCGCACTCCACGGACAATCATCAGCGAAGGAACGCAGTCATGAGGAAGGGACCAAGGGGTCCTCCGGGCTGGAGTGGCTCTTAATCCCAGAAAAAAAAAAGAAGATAAACAAGGATGCGCAAAGTCTTTCACCCCGAAATAAGGAAAGGGTACCTAGGTCTAGTAGCGGACGTGGTGGTACGCCTCATGTCCTCTAACTTTGCGTGGAACTATGGGAGAGAGAAGGGGAAAGTCGAGCAAAGAGTCACTTCTCCCTCTGGGGACCAGGGGAAGAAAGGAAGTGGGAAGGGTCTAATATCAGCCTCTACGGAGGAGCAGTGAATATATAGATGGTTGGTTCTCTTTGCCACTACCGGGAAGAAAAGCTTAGAAATTTTTTCCTACCAAAGGACCCAAGGGAATGGGTATTGGAGGGGAAAATGGCAAGGATCATAATAAAGGAAGGAAGATGTTAGGGACTAGAACAGGTAAATTTCAAGGGCAAAGAGAAAAGATGTCAAGTCACAATCAAAACTTCTTGAGGAGAAGAAAATTAGATTTTCGAAGAGATGAAAAAAATTTTTCGAGGGGAATGAAGGGAGAATTCGTGACTTGGTGGTATCTCGGAAAAAACGGAGGAGGATCCAAAGGAAACGAGCTACAAAACGTGAAGTCCTTGCAGACGAAAAATCATCAGGAAGACCTTGGATTCATGAAGAAAAGAGAAAGATTGGAAGAGATTGTTAGGGAAATTTTATCGTTAAAACGAACCCTAGGAAGGGGGGAAATGTTCCAGAAAAAAGACACCAAAAATTATCGAACTCTAAAAGGCGCCAGCCAATATTGACTTTTTGTACAAAGAAAGGTCTCTAGAGGAGACGATTTTCAAAGGAAGAGAAAAGAAACTTCTTCTGTATCCAGGCGGATAAGGAAAGGGGCGAGTATGGAAGCACTCCTCCGCGGAGGTAGTGAGAGGGGAAAAAGGAATAGAAATTGAAAAAGGGGGGAAAAAATCGAAGAGATTCTCCGAGTCAAAACGTCAAAGAAAAGGGGGCTAAAGCTAGATCCCCTCCCAACATACAAAAAGCCCCGGGAGTCTTAGCTCAGGAAAAAAGAAAGCAGACCTTTCTATGTTGGCCTCAGTTTTGGGGACGAAAACTCCTAGGTAGAAAAAGCATCCCGGAGAGAAAGAGCTGGGGAACCATACTCAGATGTTGGTCTTCACAGTCACAGGAAAAAAGGATCACGATGAGCTGATTCTTAAAGCGGGCGGGTCAACGGGTCGCCCATTACGCCTTCCGAATGTTCAACTCATCAAGGGGAGAGTGAGACTGAAAGAATCTCTCCAACAAGGGAAAGGAAAAGGAGGCAGGGAAAGACGTTCTCTGGTCAACTATAAAAGAACGTGAATATACTACGGCCGCGGTCTCAGAGAACTAGAAAAGGGGACCATAGGGAGAAAAGACTTTGAGGAAGGAAGGAAACGTGTCTAACGTCAAAAGAAGTCACATCAACAGAACCTTTGTCGGAGAGTTAAGGGGGGGGAAAGGGGTTAAAAAAAAAATGAGGTCAACTGGGGAAAAAAGGCGCGTCCAATGATAAGAATGATCTAGGGTCTGACAATCTCTGAGAAAAAGAAGGTTGAGAGATTCAAAAAATCGAGGCGAGAGAATAGAACTCCGATAGCTCAGCTATGAAGTTCAAACTCTCGCAACAGGAGAAAAAAGACCTGCAGGAAAAAAAATCAACCGTTGCCCAATCTGAGAAGGGGGAGGGTGCGACAGAAAAAATATCGCCAAAGAAAAAGTAAAGGAGTTTTAAAGGGGGGTTGAAAGAGAAAGACGGATCCACGGCGGAAAAAATGGCTATCAGTGACACTAAGCAAAGCTCTGAACTAGAGGGACAAAAAGGGAAAATTTGAGGAGAGCTGAAAAAGGGAGCTCGATTAAGAAAAGCGGGGTTGCGGTAATGAAGGAAAGAACATAAAAAGGTCGGGGGAAAAGGAAGTTCAAAGGGAAGTAGAAAAGGACAGCCGCGGTTTGGGGTGTCTTCAACGGGAGCTAGAGATCGATGTCATAACTCGAATGCAAGCCGCAGGGGAGGGGGGGGAGTTCGGGTTTGTGGACAAGGGAGGTACAGCTTGCGCCTCTAGGCCTCCTCGCGAAAGAAACCCCCCCCTCCTGCCTCCTAAAGGCCTGCCCTTGTGACACCCCCCAATTTCTGATGCCTACCGGTACGAGTCTCCCTGCCCTAGAGTTGCGGGGCGACATGGTTACGTCGCAAAATGGAGAACCAGCAACTACCGTACACGGGAAATTAGTCTTGACAACTGGATATCAATCAAATCCAACACCTCACACATGAAGATGGAAAAAAAATCTCAGTGTCTTGCATTGGTGAAAAGTGACCCCACCAAAAAATGGCTGGTTCTCTGGAAGGGAAGAAAAGGGTTTTCGATAAAGAGGGAGATGGGCCTTTAGGGAAGGGGGAGCCGTGCCAAGGTTCCGGTTCCTAAGTTAAATCAAGTTAGAGGACGAAAACGTAGGCATCGGGGGAGCTACGGAACTTAGGGATGAATAAGGGGGGGGGGTGGCGTAAAAGAGGGACCTTTTAATCCTCCGAAAAAACCCCCTAGGGGAAAGGACCTGTCCGAAGGAAAGCAAAAGGACGAGCGAAAGGGTAACGAGCGGGCGAAAGTCCTCAACAAAGGGAAGAAAAAGTGGGGGGGGGGACACCTTGGGGATTGCAGTCGGGGGAATAAGAAGAGAGCGTCTGAAGGTAAAAGCAGAGAAAAAATGGAAAGAAATACGGAGAAATGAGTTCACTGCCGCGATCCTGTAGGAAAGAGGAAATAGAAAAAGGTGTCCGACGCCTTGGGTAATGGGACACTAGCCTCTCCTAGAATTCAGACGCGACATCCTAAATGTAGGGTGCTTGTCTCAAGCTGAGAGGGCGGACGGGCAGAGGAGACTAGAGTGGTTTCGACCACGTATTGGCTCCAAAGGTCCAAGACCCCGGTGAAAGAAGTGTCGCAGCTCGAAAGTAAAAATGCGACCACCGTAACAGAAAATAGCAAACGAGGAAGGGTGAAGAGGAACCACCAGGCAAAAACAATATCCCTGATGGAACGACAAGGACTGGAGGTCTATTAAAACTGGGACCTCGCCCGGGGGTGCCTAGATCTACAAAAAAAAGTGGAGACTCTCCTATATAATAACAAGGACAATTTTGCTACGGTTGGGGTGGGAAAAAAGACCAGAGGGGGGAACGGTGGTAAGTCCTCAGGCAGGAGGTGAGGCAGTGTGCTCCTGGGCTTTTGGGCACCCCAAGGTGTAATACAAGGCGTTGCTGAAAGTGACTACTGGCGGGAAAGACAACGGGCAAGGAGGAGGGCTAAAAAAGAAAGGAACATAAGGTAAAAGAGGTAGTAGAAAATCTTACGGCTTTCGGTTGGCGAAGTGGTACTTCCAGGCAGAGCTGAAAACCTCAAGGGAAACCCATTGAAAAAATAGTTCCGTCTGTCGTAATCGCCGGTCTCAAGGAAGCTAAACAGTCGGGGGGAGGAGCGCGCTACTGAAAATAAAAAAACCAAGGAGGGACATAGTTGATATAGAGCTGGCCGTCAGTGGTAGAAAGAAATCGGGTCATCGGGGAAACAAGAGGATGAGTCGAATACTGTCAGAATGCAAAACATCCATTTCTGAGAGCTGGTGGGGGGGAGAGGGGTAGTGTTGCAGTGATAGCAAGAAACCGGGCCGAAGGGGCCATTTCGCGGGAAGGGACGGAGGGAAACTAAAACACGTGCATTGGTTCTCTGGTTAAGTGCACCAGGGTATGGAAAAGGGTTCAGTGCATATTCAGTGCTTCTCCCTCGGAACGGGAAAGAGAAATAACACAGCTTACGAAGGGAGTTGCGTGGAAAAAGGGAGGACGTTTCATCGGAGGCATTTAGACGCAAAAACTAAAACCGAGTTTAGAAAAAAAGGAGTGGACTCGGATAGACCATATAGGAGGTGGAAGGACGCGGTAAAGATTTACGCGAAAAGGGGACGGGAGGGGATGGGACCAAAGGAAAAAAAATGGAAGGGCCTAGAGATTTCAAAGAAAAAACGGGTGGATATTCTGGGTGGAAATCAGAAGAGGGGGAAAAAAAGAAAAAGGGGAGAGGCAAAGAACGTGAAAGGGAACGCTAGGGGGTCCCAATCTATGTCTCTTTGCAAGGGGAGGGGGGGAAAGGCGGGAGGGTTTTGTTAAAACGTTGAATGGAAGAAACTTACTGGGGAATCCGAGAGGGGGTTTTTAGAAGGGGGAAAAGGAGAAACGAATTGGCAGGGCGCTGAGTCAACGGGCGTCCGGATTCTTGGGAAACTCAAAACATTACGCGTCCTGAGGAATGGAAAAAAGAACTTACGAAGCCGATCAAAGGCAGAAGAGGTAAAAAAGCTTCTTTGATCCGGGGACACTTTCCCAAGAGAGCCTCCGGAAGAGGTTTGAAAGACGGGCAGAATGTGTCAGGGGCTTAAGCTTCTTTTCGCAAAGGGAACGAGTGAAGCCTGTAAAAGGATCAGAGGTGAGGGGGTAGAAACGTCAGGAGAAGGTGCTTGGACGGGGGACTCCTTCTGAGCGCGAGAAAAAAAAATCTAGAAAAAGAAAAGTATAAAAGTAAGTTCTGAGAAAAAAAGGCGACTCCGACTTCCGTGGAGAGAGAGATCGCCGGAAAAGGCTAAAGGGGGCGGGCACCTGCAGGAAGGAAGGAGAGATAGAGAACAATCTTCTAAAAAGGGGGGGCGACCAAGTTAATGTGGAGTGACTATTGTCTCAGGAAAGACTGCTGGAACTTAAAGAGGGAGGGGGGGCCAAGAGAATCTTCCTTTAAAGGGGGCAAGATAAAATCCGCTTAAAACTGCACAAATAAAAAAAAGAACAGGAAAGGGGGATCAGCGAAAGCAGGAAATTCATGGGGGGGATGCTGTAAGGGGTCGGGGGGTTTCTTCTCAAAGGCAAGATAGTCTAAACAACGGGAGAGGGGTCTCACCGGAAAGAAGGATGGGAAAAGCCAAGAGAGGTTCCAGACCGCCCAGTCGAAAAAGAGGGGAAAGAGTCGGAGGAGAGAAGGTGGGAAAAAAAAAAGAAAAGTTGGGGGGGAGTTCAATCAGATTTGAAAAGGGACGCGGCAATAGTCTCGAACGTGGCCGTGGCAGGAAAGGGGTTTCCGGGCCCGGACCCACAACAAATCGAAGAAATACCCATGCAAGGTCCTGGGGAGGGGGGGGGGGGCGAAAGAAGATTTGAAGGAAAAACGGGGAGACTGAAAGCTGACCGGTAATATTCATGTATCAAAAGGGAAGGCTGATAGCGTCTCTTTCATCTCCTAAGTGCGAAGAACAAGAGGAAGAAGGGCTTCCTCGTAGAAAATCTTAGGGAACTCCAAGAGTTAGGAAAGAGGGAAGCCTCCTAACGCATAACAAGACTCGGGTACTCTGGAGAGGAAAGCTAAGAAGAGTAAAGGGAAAAAAGGACATAAATTTATAGCGATTTTTTCACGCAAAGCCGGTAGAACATCAAAAGGGTCCCGTCACGGGGTGAGAGCAAGTTAAAGAGTCCCTGTTTTTAACTGTGCAAGACGAAAGGGCTGAAAAGGCTTTAAAGAGGGGCGTCACGTCGGAGGGGGGAACCTTCTCACACACGGGCCTGCCCACCCAACGCGCATGATGGAGGGGAACAGTTCAACAGCGAATTAAAGTATGGAACTTTCCAAACGAGGTCTTTAAGGAGACGTTCAAAAGAAAAGGCCAAAAGTGATACACAACGACTGGAGAATTCCCCACAACTCCACTATCGGCCGGGAAGACTACCTTGGAAGTCGGGGAAAAGGAAAAGATTTAGGCACGTCTAGAACATTCTGGTTCTCAAGAAAGAAAAAAGGTAGGAGGAGCATCATTACAAATCAAAAAAAGCCAGGAAGGGGCCAGAGAGTGACAAGGCGCCCAGAGGCTTACTGTCACGGCCCGATTTCCGGGAGAAACATCTGCGTCAAGCCTGGTAAGCCTCCTCGGATCCAACTGGGAAAAGTTTCGCAGGCAACATGTAGACCAGACTAGAGCCTAGGGACGGGCTCAAGTGTAAAACACAGAACGTCTGAGTCCCCTCGTAGACGGGAGGTGTGAGGGGAGAGGAAGCACAAGAGACAAAGTTGCCAACAATACAGAAATAGGAAGGGAGTTACAAAAGTGGCTAAAAAATACGCCGTTGGCAAAAACCTTCTCGGTTAGCCACAAAAAAGGGAACGTGGGGTCCGAGAGACTACAGGGGAGACCGGCTACATACTAGGGTGAAAAACGCAAAATGACTGGATGAGAGGAAAACGATTCTAGTAGGATCAGGGGGGATTATTCAGCCTACGAAG
>Ga0179593_1604837_pt1 | contig 32824 bp, 46 predicted proteins | sample CZODoug2_1_08_16_FD_185931 | JGI IMG/M metagenome (GOLD analysis project Ga0179593, IMG submission 185931) | Vadose zone soil fungal communities from Angelo Coast Range Reserve, California, USA - CZODoug2_1_08_16fungal (PacBio error correction) | ecosystem: Environmental > Terrestrial > Soil >...
ATTCGCTGTGCGGGCAAGAAGCGTTGGGGCAGAGAGAGGCCCTTTAACAAGGAACCGGGATCGTAGAAGGAGAAACCGTCCGAGCCGGGCGGGGGGGAGAGATGGGAGGTGAGGCAACGGATTAGAGGCAGGGGACGGGGGAGAAGGAAAGGAAGAGACAAGAAATCAGGGTTAAGAGAAAATATAACTTCCTGCTGGTAGGCGGCCGAAACAGTCTTGGGGGGGCGTGCAAGAAGGACTCCAGTGACGCTTCGTCAGGAAAACTACGCGCTAAAAAAAAGAAATGAGACGAAGGAACGAAGGAAGCAAAAACTCCCATTGGGAAGAAAAACGGGCTCAAGGGGCCGGGGGCACGCGGCAATCCGGAAAACGGAAAGGGCACGTGCGTCAAATCTTGAAGGAATGGGGTCCACGAAAACGTAAAAGACTCCAACAAAACAAAGGAGGAAAGGAAGAGAGGAAGAAAAAGGCGAGGGAGGAAAATACAGTCAATACTTAGACTGTGGAGCAAAGTAAGAAAGACCGCTTTCCGAGTTCCCACTGAATGAAGACGATCCAGGAAGGGAATAAAGGGGGAAATCGGGTCGGAAAGAAGAGCACGGGAAGATAAGGGAAACGAAGGTCTTCATAGTGCAGGGAAAACGCCCAAAAAAGGCGCTACTGAACCGTCAAATTCGGGTGACTTAGTCTGAGCGATCGGAAGCAAGAAGGAACCTAAGGGGTGAAAGACTCAAAGAGGAAGGTGAAAGGGTAGTCCCTAAGAAAAAGCAAAATGACAGAAAAAAAAAAAAAAAGCCGGGGGCGTTTACAGTTCAAAACAGATTAGGAGACAGCACCAAAAGGGACAGAGTTGAAGTGGAGGTCTGAGATAAAGAGAGCCAAAAGACTGTGAAGGGATCAGATTATCTGAATGCAGACAACACCTTCCACGTACCTCTCGATTCCTATCCGAGGAAAAAAAAAAGGCAAGAGGAGGAGAGGAATCGGGATCAAGAATTCAAAGGGGAGAGAGGGTAAGGAAAAGAGGGTTCTATCGGAGGGAAAATGTCTTTGAGACGATAACAAGACTTTATAACCGACCGCGCACACAGGAGGAGAATGCGAAGATACGGAAAAAAGATCGAAACAAAAAAAAAAGGAAGGCGGTTGGCGCTCTACAAATTACGAGGGGGGGGGAAATAAGCTCCTATGGGAAAAAGAAATTTGCAGGCCGTCATAAGAGGGAAAACACTGGCGGGGGGGAGAGGTAAAGGGGGGGAGAATAAAGGCCTTAGGCGGCAGAGGGGTTTTGGTTCAGTCTAATGGGTCAAAATAACAAAGAGGGCTCGGTCAAAGAGAAGGGTCCAAGGAGACTTGGAGAAGAAAAGATGAGGGTAAGAAAATCCGAGGAAGGTTTTCTGGCGGGGCCGACCTTCAGAATATTAGTAAAATAATGAAAGAGAAGGCCGGAAGGGGAGAAGGAAAGAAGGGGGACTAATCGGAGGGGAAAAGGGACGGAGCAAAGGAAAACTTCATTGAGAAGCCATTATTTAGATAGGGGATCGTAAGCAATAGAAAGAACGCTGACGAGGTAAAAGAACGCTAAAGAATCGCACCTGTTCAGAAGCAAGGACCAGCTCGACGCAACCGTTGCAAAAAGGGTGAATATTGAGGGGAGGTGGAAAAAAACAAGGGCTCGGAAAAAAAGAGAGACCACAGAAGCCCGAAACATTGATCTCAGAAAGGATATGTGCAAGGGAAGGCCGCCGTAAGGGGGGCTCGAAGACTGTAAGGAGGTGGACTGAAAGCGAAAGGAAGGGGCAGAGGGGTGAGTGACTACAGGGGCAAAGCAAAAAAACTGTCGCAACCGTTCGAGAAGGCCGGAACGTGGAAAAAAGGGGGGGGAGGACTAGGAAGAAGGAAATTGGGCCAATAAAGGTGCGGGCACGCAATGGCTGCTGAGAATTTATCGAGACTGGGGAGGGCCACTGCTGAAAGGGGGACACTAAGGGGGGAAGAGAAGCTAAAAAAAAGGAAAAGAACCATCAAAAAAAGGAGAAAATAAAAATTCAAAAAAATGCGAAAGGAGGGGATGCCCCCATTTCGTAGAAAAAGAAATCAATGCACAACCAGCAAGTCCGCCGCAAAAGGGGAGGTCCAAAAGGGACAGAAGGGTGGGGGGAGATATTCCCACAACCAGCGACATAAGGAAATGCCGAAGCGGCCAACGGCGGGCAACCAAGAGGCTGGGAAACATAGGAGGGGCATTGAAGTTTGGTCTGTCCGAATCAGAAGTAGAAGTTGCTTCAAAATCGGACAGAGGGATGTCATGGAAAAAAAAAATTGAAAAGAGGCTAAAAAGAAGGGTGAATAGGAAAGGTGCCGACCTAAAAACTGAATCGGTCAAAGGTAAAAAACCCGAAGGGGTTCTAGCGATGGAAAGAAAAATAGAGAAGGGGGCCAAAAAAGCGTTGCAAAAAGTGCGCAACACCTGGGTAACACAGGTCGCCAACTGGAAAGAAAAAGTGAGCGGCTAAAAAAGGAAAAAAGATAGGGAGGAGTATTAGCTTGCAGATATGGGCGCAAGACACATCATTGACATGCCGTCATTCGAACAGTGGAATGAGGGGGAAAGAGAAAATGATAGGCGCTACCTATCTCAAAACAAACGGAGTCGGGGGGAAAAGGGAGGAAAAAGAAGAAGGGATCGGGCGCTGGAATATGGAGGGAAGGCTCCGAAAAAAAAAAGGGGAGGGGGGAAAAGACTGCGAAAAAAACGGGACATTTGGGAAAGGAGAAAATGTCAGCAAAGCAGGAAACTAATTCTACTATCGTCAGGGGAGACTCAAAAGGGGGATCAATGGATTGGCGCGAAAACCGGGGGGAAAAAAAAAAGGGAAAGAAGGGGGCGGCCCCCTCTAAAAGACGGCTATTGACATCAGCAGTCCCAGAAGGTCTCTAAAACGAAGAAAAGAGATTAAGCCATAGGATGAAGTGAAAAAAAAAGAGGGAGAGAGAGAAAAAAGAAAAGTCAGAAGATTTAGGGGAAAACAGGTCTTCTCTCGTCTGCAAAAACAAAAAGAAGATGCTACAAAAAGGGCAGACTAAAGAAAAGAATTGGGCGGGGAAGGGGGAAAGAAATCGGCACGGAAATAGCTCGAGTGGCAATCTCGGAAAAGTGTTAGAAGGACCAAGGGAAGTTGAATGGTCGAGGGGGAGGGGTAAGGAAATAACGGAACGAACATGGTGCGCGAGGGCATTGACTGCTGGGGGGGGAGATAAAAAGGAGAGTGGCAGAAAAAAAGGAAAGCGGATAGGGGAATCCCCAAGCACACAGACGGGAGTGCGAGAAATAGGGAACTAAAGGTCGGGAACAAAACATCGGAAGAAGAGAAAATCAACGATAAGTCTAAAATCCGAAGGGGGGAAAAGAGTAAGGGATTGCAATGCTCGCAACCACAAAGGAGGAAAATGACTAAAAGGATCTTCCCGAGACATCAAAGATAAAAAAACGAAAAGGGGAGTAAAAAAAAAGACGGAGAGCTACTCTGATTAAGTTCCTCGGGAAAAGTTAAAAATAAAGTCTAACATGAGCCATTTGGGAAAAGGCCAAGAATCAAAACTCTGAAAAGGGGGGAGGGAACTATGATGGGTCTTCTCAGCTGAAACTCTCGGGAGGTCCTAAAAGCGGAAAAAGCGTCTTGAGAAGAGATTGGAAATTATGAGAAAAATCCAACTAGCGAAAAGAGCTCAAGCAAGAACTTGCGAGAAGACCTCAAAAGATCAGGGAAGAATTTAAGACGGGGAGCTAACTGAAGTGCGGGAAAGGGAAGCGGAAGCGGTGTCGCGCAAAAAAACGCGGAAAATGCAGAGGCTTGGGGAAAAAAAGAAGGGTGGACCTGAAAGGGAAACAGGGGTCGAGATAAACACCATCTCACGAAAGAAAGATCAGACACTGGGATTCAGAAAAAGAAAGTCGGAAACGCGTTTAAGGAAGAGGCAGACAATCTCAAACATCAATCAGGGGGGGGGGTAAAAAATTGAGGAAAAACAGGGCGAGTCGTCAAGATTGGGACTTCGACCATACGAACGAGCGGGCAAGGGATTTCTAGGTGAGAAAACGGGCAGAGGACAGGGAAAAGGAGAACAGAAAAAAAAGACTACGAAAGAAGTAGGGGGTCGATAAAAATATTTTCTGGAAACTAAGAGAAGTTGAGAAAAAGGGTTATCAAAGGAGAGAAATCATTGCCGAACACAGTTCGGTTCGAGGGGTCCGGAGCGAAGAGGGAAGAAACGGGGAAAAGTTGAGGTGCGCAAGAAGGGGAGAGTTCGATGAAGGGACAGCAGCGCGGGGGTGCGGGAGAAAAGCCTACCGGTTCTGGGAGAAAAGTCCAACCCTTAAGGGAAACTGCATGGGATTCAGAGAGGTCCAGAGAGGAACTCCGGGGCCCGAAAAAAGGAACCCCTCTAACGTCCGTCCGGGGGTCTAATATTTGTTTCTTTGGTCGGTTGAGCGCGCGCGTTCCGAGCAGTGCGATTCGAATCCGAAGGAAGATTCGGACTGCCCGGCCAGCAGCCAATTGGCCGCCCCAGGGCGGACGTAGTTTTCCCGTTGGGGAGGTCCTTAATGACGTCGAGGGGGGGGGGAAATTCAACGGAACTCATCTCTCTGAAAAGGGGGGGGCCCCTAAAGGGAAAAGGGAGGCGGGACGACCAATGATCCCTTTCCCTAAGGGAAGCTCAATTAAGAGATCCCATAGGCGGAGGACCCGTTGGAAAGGACGAAAAGAATTCGTGGGAGAAGGGAGTATAATCGCAGAACTCTTAGTTCGATAGAATGTCGTGAGTGGAAAAGGGGGCACGAAAGAATCGAAAGACCTTTAAAAAGGACAGGAACGAAGCTCTTACATCCGAATAATTGTAAAAGAGCCTAGAAAAAACTTTAGGAGAACAGCTCTAGCAAAAAGGGAAGGAGGGGGGACCAAAAAGGAGCGGAGACTTCTCTAACGTCCCAAATTATAGAAGTATCATAAAACCCCATAAAATAAAAGGGTAATGAAAAAAAAGTGAGCCAGTAAAAGAAGGACATAAAGAGGATAAGATCACTGATCCCTAACCCCAAAGTCTATAGAAGAAGCGGAAGTTAGGTGTGAGGTCGGGGGGGCTCCAAGAGCGGCCGAAACTTTTGATGAAACGCCGCTAGAAAGCGAAAGGAGCATCAAAAAAAAGAAAAGTCATACCGTCGAAAAGGGGAAAAGAAGCTCGCGGTTCATTGCCGGAGCAACGCGGAACGGAAAAAGGGAAAGAGTTTCCTAGACGAGGAAAGGCCGAAGGATTGTTAAAGAGGGGGAGACTGCGCCAGATAAGAAGGAAAGGAATGGTCCCTGCGACTCACTCACGATTAGTAAAGGAAGAAGTTTAAGAGTCAACTATAAAAACTTAGGGGAGGAGACTAATAAGAAGTTTATTAATCCGAAGGGGAATTCGGCAGAAGGAGGAGGAGGGACAGGGAACCTTCAGAATTAGGAGAGGGGGATCTTAAGGGAAAGCTGCGACTGGTTCTCTCACTAAAAAAAAAGTTTACCCGAGGATAGTAAAGGAACTGAATACTCAACCTGGCCCTCCCTTTGGTCATATGCGACTGCCTTCTCCCCCTACGAGAAAAAGATTCAATTGAGGAGAAACAAACCGGGACTGTCTCCCTCCTTCCACTCGGTTGAAACGTTTAGCCCTGCGACCTATCTTAGACAGGGATTGGTGAAGAAAGAGGAGCCCTGACTCTTCTTCAAACAGGGAGAAGAGATAAGGGAGATCATAGAGGTTGGAAAAAAAACGGGGGGACAATCCGGTCCGGACACGCAATACACTTCGAATCTGAAGGGGGGGGTCTACATTCAAGAAAGAAAAAAAAAAAAAACTCTGGGGAAGAAGAAAGAAGAAGTTTCTCAGCCCTCATCTGTTCAGCGACGGCCTCCTGAAAAGGATCCTCACAAAAGAGAGGCTGTCGACGGAATGCCCCCGGGCGACCCCTCTCAAAGAAAGGCTAAACATCAGCGGTCCTTGCAGCCTGCCATAAAGAAAGCCGAACGCTAGCCCTCAAAGGGAACGGGGAAGGACTTAGTTAATCCCACTTATTCGGATGGGGTGCCACAGGGGCCTTTGAATTTGGAAAAAGGGAGCGAGGAGAGCTCCTAAGTCAGATTAGGGGAGAGGGAATCCGGTTGTTCTAGTAGGAAGTACCCTAAAAAGGTGGAAAGGATAGAAAAAGACCACCAAGGGGAAGGGAAAGCAGGAGGGGAATAGATAAGAATCATAAGGCAAGGTTCGTCGAAGAAAAAGTTTGTAAAAAAGTCGCATCTGACAGAGGGATATTCTGAAGGGAGGCTAAAAATGAACCCGCTCCTGCATTGGTAATGCTGAAAACTCCCTAGGGGCGGAAAAGCCAGGATCGCAAAAGGGCATGACGGCGGGGATCATGCAATACTTCTTCCAGCAAAGTCAGGAACCATAGAAAAGAGGAGGGAGTTAGTGAAGGAAAGGGACTCAAGACGAGATCTCGAGAAAATCAGGGAACCCAAGGGGGGAAAATGGGAAGAAGGGCCATTGAGGTCGAAAAATTACAGAGGCTAACTTTCCACTATCCTATCGAAGGGGGGGGTAGAAAATTGGAGGGAGCTTTGGAAATGTATGGGGGTAACAAGGAGGGGGGAGAAGAAGGGGGAAAAGAGAGGGAGTAGGACCCCTCTATTAGAGAATGCATCAAAAAAAACTTAGGAAATTACCGAGTAAATGATGGAGATAAAGAGAAAGTGAAAGATGCCCATTTCTGGGGAAATCTACTGAGGGGAGAATCCAAAAAAGGGCTACATTCAAAACGACCTGCCAAAATCCTTCAAAAAAGTGTATCAGCGAAATTTGGGGGGATCCGTCCTTTTCCGATAGAAGACGTCGGAGGTAGGGCGCGAGGAGGTACTTGGAGACCCTCGCGGGGACCGATGGGGGACCTTTGTGGCAGTCTAGTTGGCGAGGGAACGGCTCAGAGGAGGGCCGCGCGATGTGAGTTGTGAAAAAATGCGACGGGGGGGGATGAGTGGCGGGCGAAAGAGGAATAGGTCAGTCTCGAATCCAGAAAAAAACATCCTTGGAACCGGGGGGCGGTAAGAATCGGAAAAACAGAATGCAGCCAGGCATGAGGGAAACTGGTGGGCATTTGCAAAAGAAGGTCTTAAGAATTCGGGAAATGGGGGGGATGGAAAAGGAGACACGAGGAATTCGTCTGGAGCAACTGCGGGAAGGGATGTCTTGGGATGACGCAAAGAGGGCTCGGGCATGGGAAAAAGTGCGAAAAAAGGGGTTCCCGTCCCACGAAAGACTGGCTGTTAAATCAGCCTGAAAGAACGAGGAATAGCGCTTAAGAGGGGGGCTGCCCGAAGCGTAGTTCCTAAGACGGGGGGCCGAACTGGAGAAAAAAGGAAGAGAAAATTAAGAAGAAAAGGCCAGAAGAAGACGAAGGGGAAACCCAGCAAAAAGAAAGAAAGGAAGATCCCAGAACTGAGGGCGGGACTCGAGGAGCGAGCCTCGAAGGGGAAGGGGAGGACGCGGGGAAGTGACCTCAGAATTGTAGGAAAAGTTGACACCGCACGAAAAAAGCAGACTGAAAGGATCATGAGAAACCGGACACTTCGATGTCGGGCGAGGTAAACCGAGAGACTCCGTAAACAAAATGACGGAAGAAGGAGGAAAAATAGTACGCCACTGGAGGGGGGGGGAGGAGCGACAAATCAACCTTTAAGGGTAGGAAGGAAGGACTTGGGGGGTTTCGAGAATCGTAAAAAGCAAAAAAAGGTTCTACAAAAGGAGGGGGGACAGGCAAAAAGAGTTATCCTCCACGGAAAGACAATACAGGACAAAAAAAAAGAATTCGGAGGCGAGTGACGATGGAGGGGAAAGAGAGTTAAAGTGAGACGGGAGATCTCTTATGAATTCCTGCAAAAATCGGAGAAAAAAGGACCGAGCACATGGTTAATACTCTAAGGAAAGAGACGGAAAAAAGGGCTAAGCATCGCTTGGAGAGAGAAAGACCGGGGAGCGAAGCCTTAAGGGAAAGCAGCTCCCCACCGGGGGAGGGCAAAAACGATAACGTCGTAAGGGGAGGCAGAGGGGGCGTTCTGGAGTCAATACGACAGTCAAGGGAAAGTGACGAAAAAAAGGGAAAGATTCAAAGGAATCGAAGGGTTCCAAGTCAGAAAAACTTTCAGAGGAAGGAGGGAGAGAAGTCAAGCGACCAATAAGAAAAAAAAAAATACGTCGTGTGCAAGCGAAAAGCCTCTCTATGTGAGAAATAGGGTCCGATTCCACGGGTGAGCAAAGGTGATCCTGAAAGTGTGGGAAATTTCCGGTCGGAAAGACCCCTGAAGAAGAAAAAAAAATGAGAAAAAAAAAAGGGTGCGCTGGAGGAGGCGACAGTTTGATAGGTTCTTCGACTCCACAGGGGAAAAAGGAGAATGTAGAAGAAACTAAAAAAGACCCTAAGGTACAGGGAAGGAGTGTTGCTTCGGGGAAGGCTCGGAAGCCCTGAGGAACGGGAAGAATCCAGCAACCAAAGATCAAAAAAAAAAAAACAGCGGATGAAGGTCTCCGAAAGACGAAACCATTGAAGAAATCGAGAGGAAAGAAAGGCGAAGTGGGAAGGACATTTCGGCGAAAAGGGCCTATCGACTCCAAAGCGAACGGAATGAATAAAACCAGTGAAAAAAAGTCAGGGGAAGATTCAGAGCAAAAGGGGCCCAGGGAAAACAATAGTCCGAGAGGATCATCTCGGTTCAACCCATTTTCTAGTACGAGAGGAGGAGACTGATACTCTGGTAAGAAAAGGTTGAACTCACTGCAAACAAAAAAGCGTCCTCAATCCAGATAGGGGAGAGCCCAGAAAGGCGGTCCGAACACAGGGGGATCAAAGAGAAAAGCCTTTGGAAAAGACTAATTCAGAGGAAAACTTTATAGATCGAGATAGATAGATAAAGGGAAAGTATAAAGACGGGGGGGAACAGGGATAGGTTGTATCCCAAGTCGGTCGAAAGGAAGAAGGAAGGTGAAAAGAAAGGGGAAGGGGGGGGACCGGAGAAAGGAGGTCCTAACCTAAGCCGGCTCACGAGGGAATTCGTAGAAGTAAGAGAACCGAGGAAGGAGGCTCATTAGGAGGGATCATGTCCGAATCAACTCTACATTTATGACGGGCAAGAAGAAAAGTCGCAAGACTGGTAAGAAGACCAAGAAAGAAAGGCACAAAAGAGAAGAGGAAGGGAAGGCGAGGAGGCGCCCTCTCGGGCCAGCAAAAAACACAGAGGAAGGAAAGAGGGGGTCGAAGAGGATCAGAAAAGGATGGGGCAGGGGAAATCCTTAACCTTATGGATACTACAGAGTATGAGGGAAAAAAAAGGCCCGAGGACTTCAAAAGTGAAGGGTTTGAAAAATCGAAAACCTGGAAGGGTCTGCACGGTGCCAGGGGAAACGGATCTCTGAAAGGGTAGGGGGAAAAGGGGGGGTCAAAGGCGCAATACTTCTCGTTTCAGACAACGATGACGTCTATATAAAACTAGCCTGAGGAGAATGACCCGCCCCCTTCGCCTCTCCTTCAAATCCCCACGCTCGGCAAGACGGGTGACTTAAAAAAGGGCTTAGACGCGTACGCTCAAACAAAACCGAGACAGCCCCAAAAAACTTGCGAAAAAAATAACGCAAAAAAGGGGGAAAAACTAGCAACCACAAAAGGAATTCATAACGATCCTAGTGCCACAAACCCCGAGTCTGAGAAAAAACAATCGGCATCTCAAGGGGAGGGACTTAAAAAGAAGTAGGAGGGGTAACTTTCAGCCGGACATAAGCCGATGTCAGAGTTCAGTTTTCAATGAAATCGCGAGAGAAATAGTCCGGACCAGGGGGGGACGTAAAAAAATGGAAAGAACCCGAGGGAGGGGACATTTATTATGAGACCTATAGAGCTGAAGTCCAGCCGGACCTCAACAAGGAGATCCAGAACTAAGGGGACCTAAGGGGGGGGGCTTCAAAATGAAGGGGTTTGAAGTTTATGGGGTCTAAGAAAAAATCATTGATCGGAAGGAAAAAACCGGTCATGTTGACAGAAGAATAATATTGGAATCACAAAGATAGAAGGCCTAACATCAAAAAGAAAAGAGATATAGGTTGAAAGGCACGAGACGAATAATAATATGAGGAAACTGCCCGGGGGGGTGGCAGCAACTCCAGAAAGGCACATTCTCCGTGCTGCAAGAGTGCGAAACGGGAGAGGCATTAAAAAACGAAAGAAGGAGTGGGAAGGAGAACTGAGGGGTGGAACAAGCTGCTGGACCTCAAGGAAAAAATAGATGGGGGCAAGCCAACGCACTATGAGAGTCATCGAGCTAGGATGTAAGGGAAAGGCGAAAAGTTTGATATCGATAGAATAAACATAAAGGGAACTATAAAAAAACGAAGGGGGGGGGGGGGGGGGGGGGGGGGGGGGGGGGGGGGGGGGGGGGGGGGGGGGGGGGGGGGGGGGGGGGGGGGGGGGGTAGGGGGGGGGGGGTTGGGGGGGGGGGAGACTTCCTTAGAGGAGGAGAAATCGCGACCGAAAAAGGAACAAAAGTGGCTGAAAAAGGTCGCTCTCCGAAGTGTAACAAGAAGCGGTCAGGGCACTAGTTCCAGGGAGGGAGGAGAAACAGGACCAAAAAGGCGTTATGGATATGTTCGAGTACAAAAGAAACTTCGCATCGATTTAGGCAAAAGGGGGGGGGGGAGAAGATTATGTATAAGGTAGTGATGCTGGAAAGGGGGGAACAACCCTCTCGCTCCAAAATGCAACTTTTAGGGTGGATAAGACTGCGGCCTGAAGCGAGAAATAACCCCGAAAAAACCTGGTAAAGGCTGAGGAAAAATGACAAAAGAAAGTCTTGTCTGAGGGATTGGTCGACCTCTTCTCGGCCTCCACAATCAGGTCCGGCCTGACAACGAGAGGCCATCTTGAAGAACTCAAACGGGGGAGACTCAAAGGGGTATCAGTTCGCAGGGGGTTAAGGTATTCAAAAAGTGAAGCGGGGAAAAAAGGAAAATCGGGGAGAGGCGTCGTAGGGGAGAAATCAATCAGGGCATTTGTCGAAATGGACACGAAACGCCACTAAACGGTCCGGCGGAGACGCTTCCTGGGGGAAGAAAAACGAGAACGGCGAGGGCGGGAAATGAAACAAGGGGGGAACCCGCCAAAGAAGGCAAGGGGGCGTCGAGGCGAGTAAGAAGGGGTTACTTGAGGGAGACATCAAAATCTCGGAAACCATCTGACCCGCCTGCACGCAGAACTAAAGGCAACGGGGAAAATCTCAGCGAAAGAAGTTAAAATCGTTATAATGCAGGAGCATCAACATGAGAGGGGGGATTTAGAGGCCAGCTCAAATTCTGGAGGGAAAGATTCTTGGGTTGGGATCAGATGAAAAAGTAAATAAAGTTTTCTCTCTGGGCTTGTCGAAAAAAACAAAGAAAGTTATCAAAAATGCGGAACCCCAGAAGGGGAAAGTCGAGTGGGGAAAGAATGACCCGTCAAGGGAAGCTATGATGTTACCGGGGAAGTGGGACTCAGAAACCGGAGGGCTCGGAAAGAAGTAGAGGGAATTCTGGAGTTGGGAGAGAAGTGAAGGAAAAAGAGCGGAAGAATGGTTTTGGAGAGGAGAGGACGGGGGTGGAGAGAGAAGGGCTGAGGGTCGGAATCAACGCAAAATAACGAAAGCTTTGCTCGATTCAAAAGGTAAGAAGAATCGCAAGGTGGAACGGCGAGGGTCCTTAAGAGGTGAAGGGCGCAATCCCTCCTTGGGTCTCCAGAAGGGCAAAAAGTAAGGAGGTGGAGGGGGTGGACCAAGAAGAGATTAATCACGTGAAAAAAAAAACCAGTAGAGCATTCCCAGATTCCAAGCACAGGCGGTCCCGGGGAGATGTTTAAGGGACGAGGAAAAAGGTCAGCTCTCAAAAGGGGATGAAAATCTTATATTTCGATGACCGGAATTCGAAAAACGACTTAGACTGGGGGGAAAGTGCCGGGCAAAAACAAAAGAACACAAAAAGCTTCACCCTTTAAACGAATCCGAAAAAGTTGCGAGGAGGCCTTCGAAGACTTCGAAAGTTGAAAAGGAACTCCATGGGGGAGAAAAAAAAAGGGGGCACCCACCACTCCCTCGCCAAAAAGGGAAAAACTTCCGTGAAGTTGCCTGAAATAATGCGTTCAAGGGGGTTGAAAAAAGCTCGTGAAAAGGATTGCAAATATCTCCCTAGCTCTGCCGGGAAAAAACGACAAGGGGGGATTTTGAGGGGATCAAAGCCAATTTGATGGGGTGTCGAGAGGAGAGAACCGGGCCTTTTACAGTAGCAAATAAAAAAAAAGATATTCAAACACCGAAGAAAGGAAAGAGAAAGACTGGCTTTGCAAGTGTTAGTAATATCCCCGAATGGATTGGTAGTTGTGGAAGAAAAAAAAAACAAAAAGGATGAGCGATGAAAGGTATCCTCAATCATAAATCTGAATAGAGAACCGGGAAATCGGGCGAGTCTACACAATGAAGGGAGGGGGGGGGGGATTGAAGGCACTAAAAAGGAAGCCCGCAAATAAGAAATACATAGGGTTCGGGAGAGTCAGGTGAGGAAGGGGACTCATTGTCTTTTTTCCTCAATATAGAGGGGGCGAAGGAACGTTTGAAAGGAAAAAAGGGAGCGGACTTTCGCTCTTCCTGTTCGCGCACATAGAGCAAGGGCTGGAAAAGGGGGGGAAGAATCTGAGAGAATGTTAGACAAAGGTCCTTTCAGGGGATTATTGAGAGGAAAAAAGTGACGAACTGAGGGGGGGACGGGGGAGACAAAAAAGGAAAAGGAACATCTTTTTTCAGGGAAAGCTCGAAACGTTGGAATACCGGGACGGGGGGGGGGAGCGAGGGGAGACAAAAAGAAAAATCATTAAATCGGGCGACGGCGGCAGCGAAAGCCGGAAGGAGGACGGAGATTCAGAAAGGACGCCAAGTCCGGATGGGAATTCAGAACGGGTGATCACCCAAATGAAGTCGGAAAGAAGCGAATTGGTACTAGCTGAAAAGCCAAGTCAGGATAGAAAAGGACTGGAAGTCAGGACGAGTTTATCCAAGCCTTTAAGTGAACGCTAGGGGCTGCAAAGGGGATCTAGGGAAAAAACAAGGAAAAGCACACAAGAATGCTCGTAGCTGCGAGAATTCCGACGCGCGAATAAAAAAAGGAGGGAGAACCTCTCAAGGAGGAGTCCACCGAAAAAATACTTAAACCCTCCTTGCGAAAAGCCATCAACGAAAGACGAGGCCAGAAAAAGATCTCGTTTTTACCGCCAAAGTTATTTTGAAGAAGGAGAAAACTCTTTTGAAAGAAAGAGGTGGGAAAAGACGACGTTAAGTTAGAGTCTCCTCGGCTAATGACGAGAAAAGTGCAACGGCAGATCGGAAGGAGGCGATCAGGAAAAAAAAGCCCGATTGAAAAGGGGAGGTACTCGGGCTAGACAGGGAAATTATCAGACATAGAGGGACTCGCGGGGGGGGTTCTGGGGGAAAGAACGAAAAAGGCGAAGCTTTCCACTAAAGGGACAATGGCAGCGATGGGGGGAAGCCGGAAACGAGCAAGGGAACCGCAACCTCAAGAAGCGTATCTCAAAACACGGGAGATGACAAAAGAGAGCACTGGGGAAAAGAAATTCCATATCTCGAAGGAGAGAGAGAGAGGAAATGAGAGTGCGCCTGATAGGAACGCGAAAGGAGTTTTGGAGGGGAAAGACAACAGGGCCAGGGATTTTCAACGCAGATGAAAAATTCTAACGGGAAAAAAAGAGCTTCATTGGGCCAAAGGCAAGGCCGGGAGCTTGGACCTGTGCTGGGGGAAAAAAAAAATTAATGAGGTTCTTTATCACACTATTCGGCAGGAGTAGGCCGGAGAACTTGTATCATCATAACTCTCGAGGAGGAGGGAAATCCCGGGGGGAAAAAAAACAAGTATGGCGCAACTTGATATCGATCGCAACTCGAGGGACAGCGGAAAAGAAATACTCGCACAAAAAAAGGACACGAAACAATGCGAAAGAAGAAGGCGAAAAAGATGGTTGGCAAGAGCTGAATTTCCCAATTCGGGGAGTGGTTTCTCACGGGAGGGGCGGTACCCATCGAGGAAAAAAAAGACGGGGGGGGGGGGATAGGGCGGGAATTCAGACGGGAGATCTATTAATACTAACAGGGTAGGAAGGGTTGTCAGGCGATCAGGGTTTCAAGCGGAAAGAGAGGGTAGAGAGGGAAAGGGATCAGAAACAGCCTTGGAGTGGAGACTCAATCGGTATCTTTAGGGGAAAACTCAAGAGAAGAGATCAGAAACGGAAACGGAGACGGGACAAAGCATGTCTTCAAACCCAGTCAGGGGACGAAGCTGGCAGGGGAGAATATGAATAGCAAAAAAGCTTCGAAATCTTCGAGGAAAAATCACTTTCCTGGGAACAGCAGTCCGCGGGAGAGCAGAAAGCGCCGTGAAGGAAAAAAAAGGGTCCGGTTTTTCTTGCAAAGGGGAAGGGACAAAGATGAGATCAAATCATCGGAGGAAGGGAAAAAGGTTCAAACAGATGACCTGAAGCGGAAGCCTGTCCGCTCGGGGAAATTACAGGGTCAGGAAGCAGATGGAAGGGCGGACTTAGGTAAAAACGGGCCGGCGTCAATGAGGACGAATGCAAAACTCGGGATGGGAAGGGAAAATTCGTCTCGAGAAGATCGCGGGAAAAACTCAGACTGAAACGAGAAGAAGAACCTACAGTTCTTAAGGGGCCGTAAATTGGGGGAAAAGCACTGCGCAGAAGTGGAGGGAGACTACTCACCAAAAGGCGGAGTATTAAGGAATGCCGTGCGATAGAGCAAATGAAAAAAGACTTGGAAGTTAGCAGAAACGAGGACCGGGACCTATACCAGTGTTCCCCCGATAGATCGACGTCCGGAACATCGGATCGCGATAGGGAAGAGGGGGAAAAGAAGCAGATATCACTCTGGGGGAAACAAGGGGTCCAGCCGAACTGCTGATCAAAGGTGCTGATCTAAAAACAACGGGTCGAGGAAGGGAAGCGGCAAAACTACCGGTGCAAACGCGGGGGGCTTTCCCCTGCATGTAAACAGGAAATGAACAGAAACCCAACAGGGAACGCCATAAACACCCAAACTATAGTCGTCGGAAAAGGAGGGGGGTGTTCTTGAACCATTAAAAAACGTAAAATAGAAGACGCTCTCACTTTCGAAAAAGAAACTAACGTGGTCCATCTCCAAGTTGAAGAAGGCGTAATAGCGTCGAGGGGGGAAAGCACTAAATTATGAGAGAAAACTTTAACTCATCTCTACCAGAGAGTAAAAGTAGAAGAAAAACTTTCATGCGGGACACGACAGACTCGGCGCAAAGGGAAGAAAGAAAGCTTAGAGGCGCCGACCAAAAAACTGACAAGGTTGTCGAACATCTTTTTCGAAGAGTAGAGGGTAGTTCGGGAGAACGAAAAAAAACAGAACGCCTAAAATATTCGAAGTCTGGCTGAACGTATTGCGCTCGGAAAGGCATCTGCAGGGGAAGGAAAGTAACCGCCAACAGTAGAAGGAAGGGATCTCTACAGACGTCGGGGAAGCCTCTCGAAATCAAAAAGGCTCATTAGGAGGCTCAAGAAGCCCAAAAAGAACGGAAGGTGAAAAAAGGACCAAAGACATCTTTACTTAAAGATTATGCCAAAATCAAAGGGGACTGAGGCACGGAAAAGGGGAAAAAAAGGACCCCGTGCTAGCTAAAAGGGAAGATCTCGTACTCCAAGACGAAAAGAATGACGCGAAAAGAGCACGAAGGGAGAATCAGATTAAAGTAAAGATACGAACTACAAATACCGACTCAAAGGAAACGTGATTGCCGGCGCGAAAGGAGAAACGAGGGCACTTTTTTGTTGAAACATGGAGGGCATGAGATCAAAAAAGCGGGGGGGAAGGGGGTCCAACCCAAAAAAAAAAAATAAAACAAAGATGGGGGACATCGGTCAGAAGGGAGGCCAACCGTGAAGGAAGAGGCGAAGAGGAGGGGTCGTCAAGGGACCTTTCATTGAAGTTCGGAGATGAAGAAAAAAGCTTCAAATTTCCAAGAAAATCTATTAAAAATATGGTGAGGAATGAGCTTATCTCTGTCACTCAAGACTGGAGACTAGAAAAAAACGGCCACGTTGTGGTAAATAAAGGAGTGCCTAAGTTATGGAAAACCGGAGGAGCACCTTGCATATCAGTCAAGAAGACTCCGAGAGAAGAAGTCAAAAGTCGAAAAAAGGAAGCCGAATGTCAACTGCCGATTTCATATATTTTCAGGGGGGAATTTGGTTAAGAAGGTCAAAGAAGCCAAACAACCAAAAAGATAGCAGAGGGAGGAGGTCTTCAACTTGAGGGGGTGAACCAAAACGAGCGCAATACAGTCTGTGGCGGGAGGGGGGATCGGAGGGACTAGCTTCTTTCCACTAAGGTGCGACTGAGGGCGCTGCTCCCATCAATGCCGGGGAAGAGAACTTTTTTTGTCGAAGGCCCCATGGTCACCTATCAAAAAACGCAGGAAACAGTCAAGGAATTCCACATCAGAAAACGGGAACTAGCATACATTTGCAAAGGAAAAAAACGGGCCAAAAAGGGAAAGATTCTGAAAATCTTTTTGGGTTCGCAGGGGAGGTCGTTTTTTTCTGTCGAAGTAGAGGGACGCAGGTTAGAAAGGAAAATCTGTGAGCCTGAAAAGATCCACTCTCTCTTTCCCAGGGGGTCCTAGAAAGAGAGAGAATAAATAGAGAAAGAGAACAGCGGGGCTTCATTTATCAAAACTGGAAGAAACCGCCTAACAAGCGGGACCAGGGGGGGGAAAACCCATAAGTGACAACCCTGTGTAAAAAAGAAAAGAGATGCCAAGTGGAGGTTTGGGACCGATAACGTTCGCAAGAAAAAAGGAAAGGCATCTGGTTATACATAAAAGCGTCCTTCAACAAACTCAAAATCGGGCATATCATAAAATTCAAGGAGGCGAATTTCGGAAAAAAAAAGAAAGATATAGCAGAAGATGTAGTCGCCAGAAATGCTCTGGAAAAAATCTGTAAAGAAAAAAAAAAAAAACACAGGAATGGATGAAGTTTCGAGGCGCACATAGGAGTGCAGCAACAGGATGATCGGGCGTTGAGCAGAAAACAATTGAAGGGGGAAAGGGGGGGGGGACCCGGAGAACAATACTGGAACGCAGATTAGGAGAGGGGATCTAAAAATCCGCGAAGAACACTAGTTCAACAGAAAAAAAAAAAAATGAAGTAACGCCATAGGTGGGCCACTATAACGCCTGACATCGGAAAGGGGAGACGCGAAAAAAAAAGCTGACCCGAAAAAACACAATGCGCAGAACGGGGAAAAGACGAGTCCGCCACGGGAAGAGTCCCGGGCGTTTGTGGGCACGAGAGTTCCCGATTTGAGAGCCGTGGGGGAGAGGGGGCTGTCAAATGGAAAAGGTGATACCGAACGTGTTCGGGAACGGGCTGCATTATGATGGGTGAGAAGGAAAGACATTTGATGGAAAGCTAGGGGAAAAGGCCAAAAAAAAAGAATTATTCTATCGGCGAACGGATTGCTTTAGGAACCTAAAAGGGAAACATCGGGATCACGGGAGAATAATTATCGGAAGGAGAGAAGTCGCAAAGGAAGAGAACCTCCAACATGCAGGGTTAACGAATCTGGAAGGCTCATGCAAAAAAAAGGGAAAGGGGGAAAAGAAATTAAAAAAAGTCGAAGTTGACTCTTAGCGACAAGGTTCTCCTCTCGGAAGGGGTCGAGCATTGGGACCGGAAAAGACCGTTGTGCAGGGTGCGTCGAAAAGAAGCAAATAATTCCCTATTATCAAAAAGTCCGTCTTGGTATACAGAAGCGAAATGACGAAAGGAGCTGACTCAAAAGATTGCGAGAAGAGAAAAAAAAATCAAAGATGAACCGTCTCCTATTGCCGACGGAGAAAAAACTGGGTGAATGAGACCGCGAGAAGGAAATGAAGGAGAAAAATTGGGCATCTGGTGGGGCGCCAAGAATTTTGGGGGGGGGGACAAACATTCGAAAATCTATAACGAAAGGGAGTCAAGAAAAAAGAACGGGTTGGTCATACGCGATTGGAAGGCACATGCGGAAAAAAGACTTGAGGGAGGAGGTGCCTGGGGAGGGAAAGAGTATTCGGCACGGGAAAGGGCAGAGCCTTCCTTCTCAAATTGCAAAGAAGTAAAAGTTGGTCTAAACGCGGACGCGTACTATCGACCCAAAGGACAGTAAGCGGGGAGTGGGGTGGCAAAGACCGCCCTTTGGGGAAAAAAAAAAAAAAGGAGATGAAAGAGGGTTGAGGATAAGTCAAGTCACCGTCGTTGAGCTGGGCCAGAGATTACCGAACAGACACTTCAGGAGCCCTTGGGGAAAAAGAAGGATGACAAAGGAAAGGAACGTAACGTTTGATTCACACAAAAAGCTAGCGAGGCTAAAAATTAAGGAGTTTTAAAGAGAAAGAAGGAACGGCGGGTGGAAAGGTCTCAGAACGAAAGGATCTTCTGACATTCTGACAAACGTGCGAGTCGAAACGAATGCCTAAAGGGGAAAAAACGTAGGCACGCGAAGAGGAGACCGGCACTTACGTCAGTGAAAAACAGCAAGAACGGCACTCTTCCAGATCTACGCAAGGATTAGGAAAATGCCACGTAGGGAAAGACGTAACTGGGGGATGCCGGTCCAGAGAAGCGTGAGAAGAGAGCCCGGGGAAGATGGGGAGGAAATCGGTTAAAGCCTGTCTTCGAATAGAAAAGTTCATCCGCAAAAAAACTAGGGGTGCAGCAAAAACAGAGCAAGAAAAAAAAACAAACGTTCGCGAAAAAAAAACGGGAGGGCGCAAACGGATCGGCAGGAAGACTCTGAGAAATCGATCCAGGGAAAAAAAACGCGAGGGAAAAGGGTGTTCATGCCGCAACTCTCGAAAAAAACCAAAGCGAGCCTTAGGAAGGGAACGATCACGAAAAAAAAGCGTGACCGAGTGAGAGGGAGGACGCTCGATTCACATATCCGAAGGAAAAAAAACAATATGCGGGCTCCGAGAACTCGAGGTGCGAAGAAAAGGTGGCAGACCATAGACCGCATGGGACTCTCCTGCCGGAGAGCGGGAAAGGGCAATTCCGGGGAATCCGGTTTGAATCCCAAACCGGCAGCCTCGAATGACGTAAGGAACACAGCTCGAGTAAAAAGGAGGCCGATGGAGGAAGAAAAGTGGAAGGAAAAAAGTTCACCGGGGCTGTTTCGCGAAGGGGAGTTCCCTCTAAAGGGCCTTAAAAAATATTAGACTCGGAAAGTTTACGCGAGATGGAATTTAATTCCAGGGCAAGAAAAAAGAAGTTTAGAGAGGAGGCTGGAAAAGACCTCTAAAGCGGAGGAGTTCAGGGAGAGGTCCTTCAGGGCTGTGAATTATTTCGGAAGGGCGTTAAAATTGTGGAAGGAAAAACGCGAAGGGGGCTTCAGGCTTACTGTCCAGGAAAAAAACAAACCGGGTGAGTCTGAAAGGATAAGAGGAGGGAGAAGCAGAGACTGTAGAGTCATAGTCCGTCTAGTCGAAATCCGGAATGCGTAACAGTGAAAAAAAGGAGACGCCCAAGGAGGGGGAATTGGGTAGTTTCCGTAGGGTAAGACGCGGCAAAGAAAATCGTCTGGACAAACAGGCCGAATAACGGATCTGAAAGCTCCATGAAAAAGGACTGAAATACCGTTTATGCACCAGGGGAGCTTTATCGGGGGAGGGACTATAGTTCCAGGACCCGAACCACTTGATAGAATGGGTCCCTCAATCGGGAAGCCTCGGCGAAATTCCTGCCACCAGGGCTAGCTCCGGGAAGGGACCATGGACCGCAAAGCCTACAACCCAGAAACAAGGTTCCTAAAAGTTGGAACAGAAAACTCCAGCTGAAGAATCCCGTGGACGATCTTGACCACCGACACTCCAGATGGTAAAAATCTTGGCGAAAGATCGGGGGGGACGCGAGAGAGAGAAACCTCCGGACATGGATTGTCTTTCCATCCGTTTTCAGGAGAGGCGATATCCTGAAAGTCCAAGAATCGGAAGGAAAGGTCCTAGAGAGAAAGAAGGATAGTACCTAGAATCATAGACTCCTCAGGAAAGGGAAGCCCAAAAAAGAAAGAAACCAAGCAAAGGCAGGGAAAATGACAACCGATCATTAGGTTTGTCCTCTGTAGGCGAACTCGCGTAAGTCCGGAAAGGGAGTTCAAAAGGGGGCAGTTGAAAGCGAAAGATAAATTGTTTCCAGCGCAAAGACCGTAAGGCGAAAGGTCTCACAAAAAATAGAGAAACATCTATACGGAAATTATGAAAAGAAAGGAGCCGAGTCACTGGGAGTTCTCCTTACTCTCCGAGGGGGAAGACTAGTGCAGAAAAACAGATTTGCGAAGGCTTATCGGTCATGCTCGAGCCGAGAAAAAAAAGCAAAGGGGCCGGGTGGTATCTAAACAAAGCGGAACTAAGGACAGAATTCACCCGCTCCTTTCTCTTCTAAAAAAAAAAAAAAAAAAAAAAAAAAAAAGAAAACAAAAAAAAAAAACGCAACCAAACTCAACATAAAGAGACTCTGATGGGAAAAGTAGGGAAAGCAAACCGTAGGGGGGAAAAAGACGTCCTAACAGAGAGGGCAAACAGGTGAAGAAACAATTTCTCCAAATATGTTTGAAAGCCGACTAGGGCCGGTGGAAATTGCCAAAGTGGGCAGAATTGCCTCGTGGTTCTTGCTAACCAGGGACGGCTGACTGCGGCCTGTCTGGTGCAGACTTACGAAAGGGGAAGCATCGAGGGAACAAGGCGGCCTTAGAACGAGCAAACAAAGTGGCAACGGTTACATCGAAAACTATCCACAAGAGCCAAAGGGACAGCCAAGCGTTTCGAAAAAAGAAAAGGCTTCAAAGAAGGCGGAAGAGAAGAAATCCACCGGAACGAACGTGTTCAGAACTTAAGTCGAGTGCTGACAAAATCTGCCGAAGATGGGACCACGAAAGTAGAGGCTCTTCACATGAGGAAAAAAAACGTGTTCATCGAGAAGGCTGTGCAAAAAATCCAATGGGTTAGGCATCAACTATAGGAGCGGGCCCGTCGAATAGAGGGATCGGAGTCGTCTGGAGAGAAGTCATACGACAAGGAAGGAAAGGCAGACAAAGGGCGGCGAATCCAGATGGAAGCGCCGAATTTCCGCGGAACGGCTATCTAACGATATGTGCGGAGGTCAAGGGGGAAAACACGGAGGACAAGTTGAGGAACGAAGGAATTTCAAGGGGACCCTAACCAGAAAAAACAAAACGAAAAAGCTGGGGAAAGAGAGGAAAAAAAAGAAATACGGTCAATCAGCCGCCAGGGCATTACACGCGGACAAGGTTTTGAAAAAAACGGACGGGAAAAACCCCATCCTTCGAAGAGAAAAGGGGGATTTGGGTAAATCAAAAAAACAACGAAGGATTCGATTTCTGGGAAAGTGTGGCCAAGAGGGCGCAGCAAAAAAAAGGGATTCAATCAAAGGGGAGAGAGGACGAGCTGCAAGGCCGAAATACACATAGAAGGGAGATACCAGGGCCACGGGAAACGATTTGTTGGGGAGGAGGAATCAAAAGGGGCAGGGAAGGAGAGTCAGAGCCGTCACTTCGGGGGAGCTCCTCGGGATACCGAAAACACGCAAAAAAATGTTCGAAAAGAAGATGCGGGAAAAAGGCGTAAAGTGTCCCTAACCGGAAGGGGGCTGCTATAGGACCGGTGGAAATTTACGAAAAACCAGTGGAGTAAAACGGCCCTAAGAAACCGTGTGGCAGCCCATAATGAACCCCCGAATCCAGGTAGGCGGAATCGTGGGGAAGTAAAAAATCACAGGAAAACTTGAGACAGCGGAAGGAAAAACCAAAGTGCTAATGGAGTAGAGACTTGAAAAAGAGGGAAGGCCCGGAACATTTGCAAATCGTCAAAGAAGGGGAGCACGGGAAGTTGGTAGAAAACTTACCAAAAGTCCTTACTTCTGTAGGACCTTGGGGATCGAAACAACAAAGGGATGCCGAATGGAAAGGCGCCTTAACAAAAAACGAAAATTGTGCCGGTCCTGGGGAAACCCAAAGCGTTGAAAAAAAAGGGGGAAAAAACGGAAACCAGAACTTTGGAACGAGCAGGCAGGGTGATAGAATCGCGGTGAAACAACGGCCGCATATCGTTCCAATGGAAGGGAAGCCAAACACAAAAATGAAAACGTGCAGGGTGGGGGAAAAGAACACGAAAGGCATCCAGAAGGTGGAAAACGAGGATGAATCCTTGGGCCTAAAAAACTTATACAAAGCAGCGCGGGGGCGCCAAAAGAGGAGAAAGAAAAAAGTGAAACGATCAAAATCCAGGAGTCTAAAAATCACACAAAAAGAACGTTTGGACTTAGCGGGGAAAGCGCCGAAAGACCAAAAAGTGACAACGGAGGGGATGGGAGCCCAGGGGGTCCTCAAACCAACCGGAAAAACACTCAAGTCCCGAAAGAAAGCGGAAAAAAGGCTGTCTCAAAAGGAGGGGCACCCTGGGCTAGTATCCGTAATATCAGCAAAAAAAAATCCCGCCTTTTGTGTGGGGAAGCCAAAAACTCCAGACGAGGGACGGATTCCTTCTCCAATAGGAGGGAAAAAAAGCATTCATGAAAGATCGCGGAGTTTAGAAAAAAAGCGAAAAGAAGTCTCCTGCCTTGGTTGCTGGGGGACCTTTCATTGGGCAAACGAGAAAAAGGTCTGGACCAGGGGGGGGAGGTTAAAAAAGCAGGAAAAGACGTCAAAAAAAACCCATGAGGTTTCAAATTGAGAGGAAAAAAAGAACTTGAGCAGGAGATGGCAAGAAGAATACCTTAGTGGGCGGAGGGCAATCAAGAGATCAAATCCGTAAAAAAGTTGACGACCGAGGGCTGCCCCTAAACACTCCCAAAACAATACGCCCATCAGGGGGAACGCCCGGTTCGTTGAGGGGAAAAAGACGGAGGAAAGGGAGAAAAAAAAGGGCTTTTGAGAAAGCTTCTTAGGTCGGGAAGGGGGAAGGAAAAAGGTATCGCAAAAAGGTATGGAAAATACTATCAGGGAGGACAAGCGAGTAAAAATAAGAGGAGCAAATCAAGGGCACGACAACCTGTTAGATTGATGCCGGGAAAGGGTGGGAGAGAGGAGAAGGAAACGCCAAAAAAAAAAAAACCGAGCAACTTGATCAAAAAAAAAAAGTTCAGGGCCCCTAAAAAATAGTCGAAGACCAGCCGTAAGCAAAACTGAAAAAAGGCGGGGAAAAAGGGCAAGGAAAAAACAGCAATGAGATTCGTGAAAAGGGAGTAAGAAGTGACGGGGTAGTGGGATATCTCAATTCAAAAAGTAGACTGTTTGGAACGAAACGGGAGGGAAAAGAAATCTCAGTCAGGGGAAAGTTTTATACCGACTTGTATTGGGTATCCAATAAGGGCAAATACAAAGCCAGAGGGGTGATCGAGCGGCTAAGGAGAAAAATTCAAACAAAAAAAAAAGAAGGAGTTCCGACCACTAATCAAAAAATCAAAGAGGAACGTTCAAACTTCAGAAAAAAAAAGGTCGTAGGAAAAAAAGAAGAAATAAGGAGCCCGAAATCAATTCAGCAAGGACAGCCCAAAGACACGGCAAAAAGGCAGCAAAGAAAAAAAAAGGGAGGAGTGCCAAATCCACACCAACATAAAAAGGGCCATCTTGAGTCAACCTGCGGGGACCCGAACAAAAGGAAGAATGATTGGACAACATCAAGGGGAAAAAACTGCTAGATGAGGGGAGGTCCAAAATAGCGGGTTCAAATAAGGACCGTCGAGGGAAGTGGCCCAAAAAAGGAAGAGATATAAAAAAAGGGAGGGGATACTTGGGGAAATTCACCCGAAGAAAAATAGACTGAAGTTCAGTGTAAATTCTAGAAAAAAACACAGGGGAAAGGTGCAGAAACGCTGGGGGGGGTCCAGAAAAGAACCTGCAGGAAAAATCAAAAGAAAAAAGGTCAACAAAAAAGACTGCAGAGGTTGGGAAAATGAAGCCGTAAGGAAAAAACGTTGTCTCACTCGGTGAAGGGGATCAGAAAGGATTACCAGAAAAAAAAAAAGGCGCGAAAAATCCCAAATCTCAGAGGTTACAGCGCATCAAGTATGAGGCAAACCCTATCAACAACAAAAACAGAGGAAGAGCCCAGGGGAAGAAAGCTGGGAAAGAGCACCACTTATCTGGCAAACCACTCAAACTGCCAAGGGGGGCGAATGAAAACCATTGGGAGACAGATGGAAAAAGAAAAAACGAACGTTAGAGAGATGGATTGAAATTTTGATCCACCCAACAAAGAACCTGGAAGGGGGAAGCGGCATTGGGGGGGGGGAAAGACGGGAAGAAAGGATATGATAACAAATCTGAAAACCGCTCCTGTGGCTCTCCCAACAATGACCCAAAAGGACCCAGGAGTCACCAAAGAAGGAAAGCAAGATCGATCTAAAAAAAAAACCACGAGAACAAATATTCCCGAAAGCGAAGCTCAAACGCTACTTAGACAACTACAGCAAAAAAGCATGCAACAGAGGGAAAACCGACGCAAAAGCAAAAAGTCGGCAAAAGGGCCGTAAACTGGATTGGCAGAATTTCCGGTGACGAAAAAAGACCAAAGAGGAAAATGCTGGAGGCGGATTGGGTACGAAAGGCATTTCCAAAGAACCGCAAAAAAAAAAAAAAAAAAACAGGGAAATGCAGGGAGCCGCACGAGCATGGGGGAGCGAGAAAGTCCAAAAATAGCCGATCCCGGATGCATCGCCAGCAAAGCGAAGGTAACCGGAAGAATTCCAGTCCAAGGATAAAAGATCCCCTAAAAAACCTTCCCTTGTTCGAAAGGGGAATGGCAGAGGTCGCATGAAAAAACAAAAAAAAGAGAACTTGAAAAAAATGCCATCAAGGGGCTGGCAGGCGCATGCACCCATAACCCAGAGGAAACTCAAAATTAATCGCCTAGGAAATGAACAAAACTCCGAAAAACTCGCGAAAAAAAAGTGCGAAAGAAATCCAAGGTGGGTCAATGCAAGACACAAAGGGAAACGGTTTTTAACGGGGGGCCCGTGAAGGATGAGGGGCTTAAAGGGGGCAGTTCATATCTCATTTAGGAGAGGTTCGAAAAAGCCAACAGGGAAAGAGCCAAATCAAAGGGAAGAAATAAAAAGTCGACAAAGAAAAAAAGCGAGTGCGACGGGCCATCCTCGAAGGTCGGTAGAAACCACTGACTCGAGGGACGTGGGACTTTTGGGCCGCCAAAACGCGGGAAAAAAAAACATCAGCGTCAGACGCGAAACAAAATCGAAAAAACAGGAAAGAGTGTTCGGTGCAAAGAAAAAGGCTCGGAGAGCCACGTGGGGACTGACGGCTGCAAAGACAAAGACCAAAAAAACCCACTGGGGACGAGCCGAAAAAAAAAAAAAACGTTGAAACGAGGAAGAGGATAGGAAGGGCTAAAGCTCATCGGCGCAGAAAAAGCCGTCCAAAGGGGAAAAAACGCAAAAAACCTTGGGCACAAAGAAAAAACGGGAGAGAAATAATGAGGGGAGGGTGGCCCAAAAACCGACAAAAAGATATTGTTTGTGCAATGGCCTCCAGGAAGTTACCAAGCAAGTCATTCAAATCGAAAAAGAAACTCGACGACGAGGAATGAGCAACACCGCGCAAGAAAGAAAGGTCGACGAAACGACGAGAGGGAAACAACAAGAGAAATCCTAGGAAAACAACGCCAGTGGCAGCTATAGTGCCGACACGGGGAACAAAAAAAAAAGACGAGAGGGCGTGGGGGGGGTAGCAGGGAAACGAAGCAGAAAGGTTCAAAAGAAAATCCGACGGTCATAGTCGAAGGGGAATTCAGAAACGCTCAAACCATGGAACACATGGAAGGGGGAAAAAGACAAGTTGAAAAAGGATCTAAACCAAAAGAGGCCAGACCCATGGGCCAACAGAATGCGTAAAGGGGGGGGGGTTCCAGGGGATGTTTACGAAAAATGTGAAAAAAAAACACGGGGAAGTGGAAAAGATAACCTTGTTTACAAAGAAGCGGGCAAGAAAAAAAAAAAAAAAACAACAACAAGGGAGAGAGTGCCAAAAAACGAACCAGGGGAAGAAAGGAAACGGAAAAAAAAGTAACATCCCCGCTTTGAGGAGAAACCCCGAAACGTCAAACTGGACAAGGGGGGTTCGGGAGCACGGGGGACGCGCAGGGGACTAAGTCTAAAATGTCGTTCAGTAGTGCAGCAGGAAACGAAGGCAACAAATTTGAAAAAACAAAAAGAAACTCCAGTGGCCTGATGGCTTAACACGGGGGCGCGGAAAAAAATACTTGGTCAAAAAAGGGGGAAAAAAAAAAAACGTTAAGAGGTGCAAAGAACCAAAGGAAGCACGCTTGTGACCGGGTCACCCGGATCAAAAAAAGCATCTCGGGGGGATCGTCCGCACCAGGGCCTCCGGGAGCAGTTCGGGGATGTCCCAAAGGGCGCAAAACGCAAACGGATGGCGCCCATTGGAAACCGGGAGAAAAGGGCCAACCAAAAGGCCAAGCACAACAAAGGAGAAGCTGTCTCAGTCGGGGAAGTCCAAAAAGGATCCAATAAAAATAACGGTCTGGTTAACGGAGACGCCAATCCTGGAAAAGGAAAAAAAAAAAACCGGAGAAAGAAAGATGAGAGGACACGGCAAGGAAGATCGAATAAAGACCGTGGTTGTATCTTCGCTCGCAAATAACAGGGGGGCGAAGACCAGGTGAATGCAAAAAAAATTGCAGAAAACCACGACGCGGGGGAAAAAGTCGAGAGGGAAAGGCTGTATGTCAGCAGAAAGAAAAGTGAAAGTCCAAAGGTCATAGGGGTAGTGATGGGGGGATTTCGCCAAAACAGGAGGGTGCCCACGATAGAAGGTCCCAACAAGGGAGGCGGGAAAAGCAAAAAGGGAAAGTGAAAAGAAAAAATTGGAAATGGGCAAAGCAATTACCAAAACAAAACATGCAGGCCGGAAGTTCAACTAATAGGGAGAGGAAAAAAAACGCACCGGGGGAACCCGACTGGATCCAGGGGAGGATTGAGGGACGGAAACTCAGGGATGAGGAGAAAATACAAAAAGGATTTTCAAAGGGGTCGTCAAAGGGGGGTCGGAAAATGTGAGAGGCCGAAGGTGCCAAAAAAACGAAGCGGAAAAGTTTTGATGGGGCAAGGAAAAAAAAAGTGGAATAGTGAGCACCGTCGGGGTGCCTTTTGACCACAATGTCGAAGGCACACCACAAAACTAGCCAGACCTTGAAGGGGCAACGGGAAAAAAGAGACGGAAACTGGAAGGGTCGAAGTTAAAGAGGTCTGGGGGCATCCGGAACCGATGGCAGAGGAGGGGGAGTCCTCACAAAGGGGAGAGTAGGAACCGAGGCCTTCCTCGAGGGGGTTCGTTCCGGGGCCGGGTAGGTACGGAAAAACCCGAGGGAAGTTGAGAAAAGGTTTGGGAAAAGAGAAAAAAGAAGTGGAGAAGCAAGAAGTTCGCACGCAGAAGCAAATTAAAAAGCATACTTTTGGCTCTGGGGGGTTCAAAAAAGTCTGTTAAGGGAGCCCTGAGTGAAAAGCCAAAGCATTGCCCCCTGAGGAACCCACAAACCTTTCCTCGCCTCAGAAGGAATCTTAAATCCCAAGGAAAAAAAAAACCCGGAAAAGAAAGTTTCGGGATCCTAGGGAAAGAAAAGCACACCCTTACTCTTTAAAGAAGATCCCAGGGGGAAGACCAGAAGCCTACCTCAAAAGGGCCACCAGCAGAAAAAACCAATAAAGCGAGGCCTCACAAAAAAAACCGCCCGGGAGGGGGCAGATAAAAAACAACGGAAAAAAAAAAGCCTTCGTTCGACAAGTCCGAAAAAAGCCTGCAACATCAGCGCAGTGCAAAGGGAAAACGGGGGGGATCCGTGGGGACGAAGTAAAGAAAAAAACGCTCTCGGACATAAGAAGAGAGTTGTCAACAGCCCGGACAAATTGGAGGGTAATAAGGGACTAGCCAAAGAGCACGAGGTCAAAATTGGCAATCCTAGTGTGAGAAGATCGAGATAGAGGAAAGCCGAACAAAAAAATGCAAAAGTGGTTCTAAGAAAAAAGAAAAAGGACACCCCGGGAAAAAACAGGTTCCTCACAAGCTTTCAAAAGAAGGAAGGGAAGCGGCTTGAAACCAAAAGGCTCCAAAGCCGATCAAGAAAAGCCCTCGGGAAAAATCGGAAAAAAATACAGCGTTTACGGCAGTCATGGGAAACCAGGTGGGATCGATCCAAAAAAAATCCAGCAAACTCCGTAGATCAATTCACACAACCTTAATCTCCGAAAAAAATCAAAAACAAAAAAAGGAGAGGGAATTCGACGGGGGAAAACTATCGAGAGGGGAATAATTTAGAAAAAACTGAAAGTCAAGCAAACCTATTCGGAACGGAGGGGGGGACGCGAAAAAGATGGGAAAAAAGGCGAAAGGGAAAACAGAGGAAATTTCCAGTTGGGCTTTCCTTTGAAGCAAAAAAAAGCTTCAATTGGCCGCGACAACGAACCGGGGGGGAGGGAAACAACGAAAGGAAAACCCCTCTTAACACAAAAAAAAAAAAAAAAAAAAAAAAAAAAAAAAAAAAAAAAAACACGGGGATTGCGTCAGAAAGCAAAAGACCCTTGGCAAGAACACTAGAATTTGACATGACGATGGAAGCCGGGGAAGGGTAGGACAGGTATCATGGAAATGGGAAGGTCACGGGGAAAAACGCGAAAAGCACTACATCGCTCGAGGGACAAAACGAAACTATCTGATGGAAAAAAGCGACAAAAAAAAGAAAAAAAACGATGAAACGAAAGGGGGACGGAAGGGAAAAGGTCGGGCGCTGTAGGGCAGAGAGGGTCCACTTCGACATTCCGCAAGAAAAAAAGCTGGCAGGGGAAAGGAAAGGGAATAGGGCAAATGGGGACAAAAATTCCTAAAGGGCGCATCAAGAACCAGGCGGAGAAGCCGGGGGGGGGGGAGGGAGCTAGAAGCTTCGGACAGTTGGGGGATTTTACCCGCGCGTTGAGAAAGGGAGAGGCATGGAAAAAAAACTGAGAATTAACCAAAAAAAAGCAGAAAAAAAAGGTTTAAAAGTCCGGCGGACTCCAAGGTCCCTCTGTCGCAGAACCGCCTCAAGGAGAAAAAAAAAGGAGAAGAACTCCGGAAGGGAAAGTAAGGAGGCAGGAGGGCCCCAAAAAAACAAAAAAAAAAAAAGGCTCTTCGTCTTCAAAGGGGGAAACTGAAAAGGGAATCCAATTCGCGCCGGAAAAAAAAAGCTGCAAACCCCAAAGACTAAACAAAAGGAAAATAATTTCGAAAAGGGGGCACGGGGCACAGAAAAAGACTCAAGTCGCTCGGAAAAAATCCTCAAAAGGAAAGGAAAAGAAAGAAAAAAGGGGGGTTGTTACCCAAAATGCAACTGGCGTCGGAGGAAGACGCGCCTGATAGCAGGGACTTGCTTGAAAGAGAACATATAATGAAAGGGATGCCAGAAACTATTAAAGGAAAAAGGGTCAAGCCCAGGAAGGCTGCGAAAAAAAGGCTCGAGCCCTGAAACCCCTGCAAAAAGACCGAAGAAAAAAATCTTCGAAAAGGGAAAGGGAGGAAAAGCAGCACAAGCGATCCAACAAAACAAAAAACCCCCAAACCCAACCAACGAAAAAAAGGGTCTCGGAAAAATTGCTTCGCGTTCACCTTACCTTTTGACCTGACAGTCTCATGAGAGTACTCTGGGAAAAAAGAAACCGAGGACAACCTAGCAAGAGCTGGACTCCAACGAAAAGGAAAAACGAATTAACACTCCATGACTACTAAAAACCGAACACTCGAAAAAAACGCTTCCGGGCTCTGCCGGGGGGGGGGGAGGGGAAAAAGACCTCCGGAATTCAGAACCCACAAAAAAAAAGGGAAAAGCCTGATACTTTAGGGTGGGAAAAAACTCAAAAAATGGGCGCGGATCTGCTGGGATCTTGAGAGGAACGCAGAAAAATTTAGAAAAAAAGTTACAACTGGGCGGTATCGAGCCTGCCAAAAAAACCACGGATCAAAAAAAGGATATGTTCCCAAAAAACATGCGAATATGGGGGGAAGCCTTTGTTGGGGGGGGGGGGGGAGGGGGGTGGGGTGTGGGGGGGGGTGTGGGGGGGGGCAAAGAGAAAGTTACCAGAAAAGGCGACAGATCTATCCTACCGGGGAAAACTGGGGCGAGAGGATCGACAGAAGCCATCAACGCAAAAAAAAATCGACGAAAAGAGATTAAGGGGGAACAAAAGGAGTAAGACTTTGGCAGAAAAGCTGGGAAGGACCTACCCGGGAGCCTTGGGAAAAAGGGAAAAAATTAAGCAGGGAAGCCAACGGAAAAAAAACGTGTGTCAGCAAGATGTCCCACCCCGAAAAACGTTCAAGCGTAAAAAAGGTTTGAGGGGGCGTGGCAAAGCAAAAACGCTGAGAAAAAAAACCGAAACACGAAAAAAAAGGGGAACTGATAACCTGATTTTCAAGCCTTCAAAGGGGGAAAAATTTTTGGAAATACGGGGGGAGCACGAAAGATGTGGAGGGAAAAAAAGCCAACGGGAGGGCCATCAAAGGAGGTGAGTTACCTTTGTTGCAGCGACGAAGAGCAATCTCAAGAAGGAGGGAGGGGCCGAGTGAAAGGGCGAACAAACGAACTTAGGGGCTCAAGGAGGAACGAAATCCCCGCTAGTGAGGAAAAAATGACGAAAAGAAAGTCTCAGGGAAAAGGGCGGGAGAAGGGGGGACTTCTAATCAAGGGGAAAGTCTCGATCGAAAAAGGGAGCTAGGTTAGTTTGGAAGGAAAAAAAAGCGGGAAAAAAAGAGGAAAAAACCCCAAAGGAAAAAAAAAAAGAAAAATTTAAAGATTGACGCCCACCTTTGGAAAAAAGGGGGCGAAAATACAGGAAGTCAGAAGGTTGGAAAAAAACTCAGTGAAAGGTTGCCAAAGCACCATAACCGCCAGAACGGGAAGAAACAGTTCGGGTGGGGGGCATAGTCTTAGGACGAGAACGGACGAAAAGCCGAATGGGTGAGGAAATCAGGGAAAATGGGGAAAAAAACCATCACCCCCATCTTCCGGAAGGAAAGGATCAGAGAGGGAAAAAGGCCGAAAAACGTAACGGAACGATTAAAGAAGAAGTTCCAAAAGGGCTCAAAAGATCGCTACCGACTGTAGCAAACAAAAAAGGGATGGGCAAAGGGGGATCAAAGGGGGGGAAAAACAAAAGATGGGAGAAATGCTAAAAAGGGGGGGAATCGAAACCCAAGTCTTTAGAACCAAGCCCAAACGGGTGGGGAGACCTGAGAAGGTTGCGCCAAAAAAAAACAATGAAAAAAGAAAAAAAAAAAGATCCAAGGAGGATCACCTGGTAAAGTTTTGAGACGGAAAAAAAAAAGTACCGAAGTGGCAAAAAAGAAAGTGCTGGAGGGCCAAGGGGGGGGTAAAACCACGAGAGTAAAAAAAGGAACAAAGCCTGGGACTTCCAAAGCAAAGAGTTGACTATGTTAGACGTTCTCTGAAGCTGAGAAAAAACACTCGAAAAAGGGGGACCCCACGACTGAAAAAAGGCTTGGGAGCCGTCGCAGACAAAAAAAAAAAAAAAGGATCGGGGCAAAAGCAGGGACGAGCAAAAGAACCGGACTCGCGATAAAAGAAAGATCAGAGAAAGTCCGGGTAAATTCAAAAAGAATTCAGGGGAGCGGAGTATTGTCGAGGAAAGTGGGCCAAAGAAAAGGAAGGGGGGAGTATTTTAAGAGGCATGGCGAACTGCGAAAAAGGATCGGGCGCAAAGACATCAGCGTAGGAATCGATAAAAAGAGTAGCGGGAAAATACAAAAAAAAAAACGGGGGGGGGCCGGTCGGAAAAAAAAAGAACCACGGGAAAAAGACGGAGGCCAAAAGGGGTAAAAAAAATTTGCCGAACGCCGGGAAGCCATGAAAAAAAGGGGCATGGGAAAGCAAAAAGACTTCCAATTACGATGCCACATGCAGGAAAAGAAATTGAAGGGGGCAAGAAAAAGGTTGAAAGACGCAGTCGGCATGAAATGCCGCGTTCAGGGAGAAGGGAACTTCCAGGGGAAAGATGATGGGCAGGAAGCGAGGACAAAAAAGATCCCGGTCGCAAAAAGGGTTGGAAAACACGGGGGGTCTTGCGGAATTAACGGACGCGGGGCCACAAAAAGAAAACCAAAAAACTTCAACACGAACCGCACCAGGCGAATCCAAGGTTTTCGTATTGACCTCGGTGGGAAAAAAAAGCACGGGACGCCCAGCCCAGGAACCAGCAAAAACAACAAAGCGGAAACAGAAGCTACGGGAGGAGCAGAAAGTGAAACACTCCCAGATACCGGCAATCGGGGAAAAAAACCCCGGCGAAAAATTCGGGAAAAAAAATTAAAGGAAGTCCTCTGGAAGCAATTGGACCTGCGGAGAAGGGGTTGGCAGGCGGTTAAAAAGCGGACAGAGTTCGAAGGGGGGGGAAAACAAAAAAACCTAGAAGAAAAAAAAACACGCTGAAACCTACTTGATAAGACGTGACCATCCTAAAGAAAGATAGAGGGCGGAAATAAGACCCTCAAAAAAAGAAGGGCAAGAGGGGGGAAAGCAGAGGAGACCGCCCAAAAACCACAACACA
>Ga0179593_1711103_pt1 | contig 32816 bp, 44 predicted proteins | sample CZODoug2_1_08_16_FD_185931 | JGI IMG/M metagenome (GOLD analysis project Ga0179593, IMG submission 185931) | Vadose zone soil fungal communities from Angelo Coast Range Reserve, California, USA - CZODoug2_1_08_16fungal (PacBio error correction) | ecosystem: Environmental > Terrestrial > Soil >...
AGGGGGAAGACAAAAGAGGTTCAGAGCTAGGCAGGCAAACAGACTTCGTTCTGTTCCTCCATCAGGGAACGAGAAAAAGCAATGGTCTCCGAGAGAGGAGAGAGACAGTCCGACGGAGGAATACGAATTGCGAGAATTGGGGGTGAATGATTCAAAAAGAGACTGGGGGGGCCTTTATCCCGGACGGTCCAGAGGGACCTGCCTGGGCTCCAAAAGACGCGCAAAAGATCAAAAAGGAGACGAAGTGCGCAATAGGGGGGTTTGGAGAGAGCTGAGACCACTTCTTCTCAGCCAACGTATTGACCATGAATCTGTCAAAAAATATCGAGGAGTTCCGGGTTCCGATCTGAAGGAAAGGGCAGGGGGAAAGCGGTGCCGAGGGAAGCAGTCTTGGTACGTCTTTTGTCACGGGTGCAGATGGCGAGAATGAGGTGCCACAAGAGGGGGAATTCTGAGAACGTCGACGAACAAACGCCCTTCGGGGGGAAAGCTTGGTGAGTTGAGCTGAACATAACAACTAAGACGGAAGATTCCTGTCGTAGTGCCTCACCTCGTGAAATTAATGTTCGGGGACGAAGCCAGCGATAGGACGGAAGCCGAGATATGGCACCCTCGTCGGTTGAGGACCACAGGTCTTATTACTCATATGGTTGCAACTGGAGTTATCAAAGGCGGATAGAGGCTTCGACGTGCTTGAGCAAGCCGGGAAGGGACAAGATATCATGCAAGGAAGGCGCTGGGACCCAGGAAAGGGTAAAGAAAGGGGTCTATCACCCAGGAGTCGTCAGAATTGATTTTCCGGAAAGGTGGGAGTACTTCTATCTACTTTCGATTGCCTCAACGCTAAGGGAATGATTTTGGAGGAAAAAGTCTAGGAAGGGACTGTCCGCGAAGCAACTCCGTATTTCTATCTCTTAAGCATCGGGGACAAAAGGAAGAATGTAACACCGCATGGAGTAGAGGAACCAAAAGAGGTCGGGATGGGCAGAAGGGGGGGATCGAACCCGGGAAAAAAGGAACCCACGTTCAATTTGATTTGTTTTCAAGTCGAGGGGAGGGGCAAATTTTGAGGGAACAGGGCGCCCGATGGCGAGGGAAGCTTGGGAGTCCAGAGAGCGATGTCGTCGACACAAACGGGAAAGGGAGTCCTTCCTTCTCACCCCATCAACCCTTGTAGGAAGAAGAGAACGAGAGCGGGAAAAAAGAGGAAGCCGGGGGAGAAGGGGCTAAAGGGGAAAAGGGAGAAAAGGACGGGGGGGGAGAATAACGAATCGACCGAATACTCCGTATTCGCCGAGGAAAAAGAGAGAAGAGGACATTAAACTAAGCTTTCGGCCCAGGGGGGAGTGACTATAATCAGGCATGCGGGAAATCCATGGGGTTAAAAGGTATAGCGGGTGCTTGTCGCATAACATCGGGGTGTGGTCCGGGGCTGTGTAGATCAATCGTGTACACAGCGAGTCGAAAAAAGACGGAGAGTCTGAGAGAGCCCAGCTTGTTTCAGGACGCAAAAAAAAAAATACAAGAAAACGCACCGAGTAAAGAGAGCTGTTTAGATGGAAAAAAGACCCTCTCGGAAAAACTGAGTCAGAGTTTCGAGGGGGCTCTCACGGACAGAGTTTGTATGGAACCGGGATGCAAAAAAATGACGAAGGGTTTTTCGGAGGAAAAAAAAACAAGACGGTGATTTTTACATCAAGGTGCGAATCGGCAGTAGCAAAGGAGAGATCTCAAAACACAAAGGAGTGAAAGATACGGGCGTACGATAAAGCGGGGAAAATAAAAATTGGTATCAACGAGCGCAAAGGCAGAAGGGAAGGCTTCCATGCAGCTCCAGAACGATCTCCGGAGGGGGAGAACGGCAAAGTTTCCGAAGGGAGTTTTTCAGAACCGACGCAACGTCTAGCGGAAAAATCGGGATGGAAGGGGCTATGATCGCTTACACAGCTAAAAGAGGCAATCGACGTACTGGAGGGAAAACAATCAGAAAGAGTGCAACAAATAGGCCACTCAGAAAAGGAAAGGAACAACCAAGAGATGGGAAGAGCCCAGGGGGGAATAAACGTGCAAACGGAATCAAACGCAACGATGGTCGTCAATCGAAATGGGAAAGAAAGGGAGATTTGTGTTAGTTGGGTCGCTAAAGGTCAGAAGGTTCCCGCCGTTCCATGGGGGAGGGTCTTCGGGCGGTCCTAATCCAGGTAAGAGGTATTCTAAGACCAAAGATGAGAATGGTTATGGGGGCAAGCTCGAAAGAGTCCCAGCTATTGAAATCCTTTGTTTGAGAAATTTTTGCCCTAGACGAAAGGGGGAAACACACTCCACCTATGGTTATCAGGGGTTTCAGGGGGGAAGAGTCAGTGAGTGTCGAGGGGGTGTCGGGGGGAGATTTTCATAATAGAGGAGGGGCCCGAGGCATATAAGGCGAACAAAGGCGCGCGGGTCAGCTCCGAAAACAGGGGAGAAACAAGCCAAACACGTCCAAATCGGGGAAAGCGGAGGGATTCTAACTCTTAAGGAAATCACTGAGAGGACGCGGGGCAATGTAATCGCTGGGACCAGATCAAATTGCGGGGACACGCCCTGGGGTCGGGGTGGAGGGGGATCGATCAGCAAAAGTTGGGAAGGAGACAGCGTATCATACTGCATTCGTTCAGCCAGTGAGAATGATGGAGAAAACATGAGAGGGGAAAGCAGCGGAATCTTATTGAGTACGAGGCCTGCATGACTCACCCCAAGAAGATTTCTGACTTCACATGTCACAACACGACAGAAATCAAAGGGGCGGGGAGTCGTGCGGGGAGCGAATCTTTCTAAAACGCTAAGACGGGCGTTCGGTAAGGTGACGGAAAGCGGGGGAAAGAAGACAGATTGAGATCAACACCTCATTCTCGAAAAAAAGATTTCGCGGAACCAGTGACAAACTGCCTCAGCGAGAACTCAAAGCCGCTGTGAACCAAGAGCGGGTCCGCAGGGAACTACCGGAAAGCCTAAACGGTGGGCCGGAGGCGGCTATCGCGACGGGAAGATAACAAAGATCAGGAAACAAACCAATGCTTTTCTTTTTCCGTGCAGGGAGAGGATAAAAGGGGGGGAAGAAGTGTGATGAAGCAAGCGTCTTGGGGCGAAAAAGAAGGAAGAGGGGCCCGCGGGTCAAAAAGGAAAATGAGATATCATTCCACAAGGGGGAGGAAAACTAACAGGCGCAGACCTTCCTTAGCTAAGGAGGGAGAAGTGTGTAGAAGGGAAAACTCAAGCTCTAATATGTGTGATCGGCTGACTTTGGCAAGCAGGAAGAAAAAAAGATTGGGTTCGAGCTGGACTTGCCGGTCGGGCCGAGCAGGAGAAAGATTCAACAACACACCAAGAAGATGGGTCGAAATGCCGTGGAAGAAGCGTGACAGGGTAAAGGGAAAACAGAAGTACTTCAGCGTCAAAAATCTTCTTGAAAAGGAAGTGAAAAAGCAAAAGTCACTCCCTGATGAAAGATGCAGAAAAAGGAGAGCCTAGGGGACGCTTAAGGTGCAATCTCCGTGATCAAAAAAAAGGGGTTGTGGGATGCGGGCATCTCAGCGGGTCTGAAGCGACCAAGAGGCAGGTGGCCTCAATAATCGCGCCACCTATCGGGGGGGGCCAGGAAAGTCGCATCAAAAAACAGGAAAATTTGGGGCTACTCCGAACATGTAACCCTGACGAAAGGAAAACGCAGGGGAGATTACTGGTTGAGCCGCTGACGAGGGGAGGAATCCTGTTTACAGGAGGTAGACAGCCTGTGGGGAGGCACTTGGGATAGGAAGATTTGAGGGGAAAAGAATTTTATCATGGATGCAGGGGAACTCTGACGGTACAAGTAAGAAACCCGGACCTCCGGAGGGGGGAAACGGTGGAGAAAGCACCGCCGAAAAGGAAACCTACAGGAAAAAGGTGAAGGTCAATTTACCGGACATCGGAAAGATATAAGAAGTCGGGGGGCGAATTCCAGCACGTCGGACGGAAAAGGAGAGAGGAGACCTAGGATTTTCCTGAAATAGAACGAAGCCGTCACGTAATATTAATGGGAAGGGAAAGGGGCAGCACTGGGGGCGATCGAAAATGCGGAAGTGGCGGAGATCTGAGGCTGAGGGTCCTTGAAAGGAACCAACCAATAACTCTAATTTCAGGGGTCCCCACGTGAAAGCAAGTGGAAGGAAGTCGTTTTGACAGCATGGACAGAGTAGAAGATTCCTGAGGAAAGAAAAGCGCACGATTCACACAGAGCACCTTTAGAGTACGGGGGGGCGGGGGGGTACAGTGAAAAGGGGGCCCCCACCAGGAGTCTGAAAGCCCGAGCAGAAGTGATATTCAGCGGAGAAATGGCCTAGGGAAGGAAAAGCGGGACCTACTAAAGAGGAAAAAATTCAAGGGATGGCAAGGCCGATTGATTGCCACACGGAAAACCAGGAAGAGGAATTTTGAGGGGTTTTTCAACGCTAGGTTTAAAAATTACAAGGCGAACCGATTGAAGGAAAAAAATTGTTAAATGCCGCTTGAAAAAAAAGAGCTTTGAGTACTCAGACTGACCGTCACTTCCGGGAGACTCTAATCTCAACACTGAGAGAAAACAGGAAACAGGGGGACGGAGCGATAAAAAAACAAGGAAAAATCAAGAGAAAGAAAACGAGATTTCGGGGGGCCCGAGAATTTGGTTCTCTTGGGGGAGAATTTTGAAGATAGCAATGTGGTGACTAAAAGACGAGGGGTTTTGCAGAGTCAAGCGGTTCCTAATTTTGCTCCAACATCTTCGGAGGCGAAGTCAAAGGAATTAATGGATGCATCGCTGGCCCGGGGGAAGCGGTTCGGGTGAAAAAAGACGCTATAGCCCAAAACCGCCATCCCGATTTAGGGCAAGATAGTGAGGCAGCCGTTTTCGGAAACCAAAATCAAGTCCCTGAGACAAATGTAGGCAGGGTGCCAATCTAAGACGTTTAATTAATCAAGATGCAGGAAGCAAAAAAGGGACGAGGGGGAAAAACGTTTGGTGCGCTTAAAAAAGCCTGTAATAGAGAGTTCGAAGAAAAGGAGTCACCGACGAGAACCCCACTTATATTAAAGAAGAGAGATCGGGCTTAAAGAAGGAGGACTTCGTAAATCACCATGCGGTGGGGGAAAAAGGCAAACGTTCTTTGACAGGACTCAGCTGGCCATAACCAAAAAGGACTGAACAGCGAAAAAGTCCTGCGATTTCCGGGAGGGAGGGTGGGTCGAACAGGAGGCTCACTTCAAAAATCGGGGGGGGACGTGGTTCCGGGGATGGATCGGGAAAGGCAAGAGGAGTAAATCAGATCCGAGGACGATTTAATCTAGAGATGTGTCGCAACCAGATATGAAGAGAGGAAAAACAGCCCTCGATCTGCAGGTTAAGAGCCAAGGCCTTGTAGAAAGGTTCAACTCTAATGTCCAGCAGCAGGAGAGAAAGTCGACCTGCAGCTCGGGGGTTGTAGGTTCTCTGGTCTGCATTGTCAATCTGTCTCGCGCTAATGATTGAGTCGTGAGGGTGGGGGAGTTCGAAAATCCCGTGGATTAAAAGGACAAAGGAAGGTTATCAGTCTGGGTAAAGCCATCTCGAGCCCAGAGTAGAAAAAAAAGCAGTAACTCATCTTCGCCAACCTATTTGCACGACATCAGGGAAAAACAAAAAACAAATAGCATTGGTATCTGGGGGGGTTTAGAAATCCGAGAGGGACAGCTGGGTTCGCAGTCTCCATTTTCATCTTAATGAGAGTGTGCAAGAGCGGAGGGGGGGACGATGGACAGAGCTCGACAAGTCACGGCAGAATCAGCTCCAGGATACATCACAAATCCTCTAAAGGAAAAAACGGACAGTCGGGGGGAAAGCGTGAGGACTCGACAGAGAAAGGGCTGACGCTGGCAGAGGGTGATCTAAACCGTAATTTCGTTAAAACTCACCGTGGGGAACAGCGCAAATTCTCCTGTCGGCCTAGTGACTGGAAAGGGGACCAAAACAGGTAGCCGCTAAGGGATTAAAAAAGCTGAAGTAATTGGGAGAGACGCAAGTGATAAGAGGGAGGTGACGAAAAAGCAAGTCCCAAGGGGAGAAGAAGGTGGGAAGCCGAGATCTCCATAGAAAAGGGAAGGATTCAAGGAAATGAGTCTCTCTAAAAGGTTATTCCAAAGAAGGCCAAAATTTCGAGGAGGGACTTGCGGTTACAGAGGGAAAGATAGAGGGCCGAAGGGCTGTTTTTTTAAAGGTCAATTCGCCTCATAAAACGATGCTAGACCGCCCGGAAGGGAATTCTAAAATGGCCCATGACGAAAGGGCGCAAACTAAACGGGAGCCCTGCACAAAAACAAATGGAACCAGGAGCGAGAAAAAGCAAGCACGGAATAATAACGCGTTTGCAACAGATCAGATCGGGCGATGGGGGTGTGGGGGTGGGAGGGTGTGGGTTGGGAAAGAAGGACCAAAACCATTAGGGAGGGTGCTGAAACCAGTTGACGTCTAGGTGGCTGGAGGAGGAAGGGGTGCCTGGAGGGGACAAAACCAGAGCAAAGGTCCCGGAGTGGGAGAGGAAGATTGAAATTCACAGGGGGAGAGCGCATGTCTCAGAATTTTCCGTTACTGACGATGAGGAGGGGTTAGAAAAGGAAGGGCAATCCTAGGGAAAAAAGGGGGGGAGGGGGGGAGATTTCAATTGGTTGGGAAACGCTGAGGAAGAGGAAAAACCGGGAATGCCAACTACCGGGAAGATCAAGAAACCATCAGGAAAAACATGGGGGGGGGAAAGAAAAGAGATGGGGGGGGTCAAATGCCAGAAAAATTCGGGGGGGGGGAATGAAAGGGAAGAGTCAACAGACAGCTCTTACTGAAAACCTAGAAAGGAATGTCGACCTGCAGGGGAAAGGGGGATAAAAAGTATCAGCGGAGGCAGAAAGAGGTGCGATAGTAACCCTTCAAAAAGGGTGGGAGGGAGATCACCGGGGGGGGGAGACCGAAGAAAAAACTTCAATGTGGGTCTGCAAAAAGCACTCAAAAAGAGAAGGGGAAACTGACGGCAACACAGAAAGATGGGTCCTGAAGCTGGAAATAAGAAAAAAAAAGAGGAGACTCCGACGAGAGAGGGGAAAAGAGAGGAGGGTGAAATGTTCGTCCTGCAAAGGCGCAGGGTTACAGGGGAATGCGAGAACGAGTGTGAGGAGCTAAGGTGGAACTGTAGCGGGGCGAAAAAAGAGAAAGACCACTTCATAGGGAGTGGAAGGGAGCTAACGCTAAGACAACGAAACGGCCAGGAGGAAAACTCAGGGGAGGTAAACTCAGGGAGAAAACCTAAGGGAAATCCAATTAACTTGATTGACCTCAAAAAAAAGGCGTGGGGGTAAAGAAAAAGAGAAGATTAGAAAGACAGATAACCCTAAAGAATAGCAAAAAAAAGCGTACTCTAAACGAGTCACCAGGGGATGTCATCTATAATTAGTAAAGGAAAAAGACTTTCGATCGAGGGGAGGGGCCGAGGGAAAAGACGAAGCGGGAAGGAGGCACACGCCACCGCGGTAAAGCGTGAAAAAACTGTAATTGGAGTAAAGTTACTTTGAAGAGAACCCAATTCCAGATTGTTACCATGAGAAGGTAGAAGCTAGGAACCGTATGAGATTTTCCAACATGCAGGAGAACAGGTTGAGGGGGCTTTTTCAAGTCTCAAGAATGGGAAGAGAAAGAGAAAGGCCATTGAGATTGGTAGCAGGGGATCAATCAAGGGACAAGAAAACAGACAACACGGGAATAAAGAAGAGGGGCTAACAAAATCAGAACATAAGGAAGGACTTATGGAGATTTAACCCTTTCCCCTGAACCACAATATAATTTGGAGGGTTTTTTCAGCTCACGGCAAAGTGTGAAGTCAGAAAGAGCAAGGTCGGAAGCGTTGGATGTCCTCGGGGATCTACGGGGGAGTACTGAAATAAACGCTCCTGTGAGGTGGGAAAAAGGAAAGGAGAACAAAGGGATTGACCACTGAATAAAACAATCATGGAACAGGATAGAGGGGGAAAAACATAGTATGGAAGACAAAAACTTTCAAAAGGGCCAAGGGGGGAACGGAAGAGAGGAGGCAGGTCAGGTGGTTCTCCGCAAGGTTAAAAAAAAGGGGGGGGCTTTCTTGAATTAGAAGCAATCGGTGGTGGGGAGAGAGCAAGGAAAATCAAAGAGTGAGAAAAGATTCGGTAATTGACTTAGAGGGAAAGATGAGGGGTCCGAGGGGCAGGGGAAGGGAAAGCAAGCTGATGAAGAGTCATAGCACAGTCAAGGGGGCGGAGGATCTTTAAAAAAAGGCTACCTGTTCGGTCTACCAAAGAACGATAAATCCAACAGCAACGGGTCAGAAGGGAGAAAAATTCTATCTCTGGGGGGGGAACGGTCTTCATGCACAAAGAACGACTCCACGGCAAATCCTGAGGAGGGAGTACAAAAACGCCTTTTAGGGGACATAATGGCCTTGCGAAAGAGTTTCCAAAACTAGAAGAGAAACAAAAAGGAAAGGGATTATTAAAATAATCGAGAACTATTGGCACGGATGTAAAATGCAAAAAGGACTTGGAGGAAGGGAACAACGTTGGGAGACCTAGGGCTTGTGGAAGACGCTTGTGGCCATAACAACAAGAGAGGGATGCGAGCACGAGAAAAAGACCTGTAACGGAACAGGAATGTTAAAAAAAATTCTACTGACCAGAGAGAAAAATCGGGAGGGTGGGATTCTCGGGGAGCAAAACGCAATAACGGGAAAAGCAAGGGGGGGGGGGGAGTGAACTCCTCCTAAGGAGGGCTGCACGTTAATGTCAGAAAAAATATATCCCGCCCTCAATAATGAAAAAAGTAAAATGAAAGGAACAATCCTTTATCAGGCCAACAAAGAAAAAAAGATTAAAGGAGGAGTATCGTCTCGACCCTGGGGGCCCTCGGGGGTGTAGTGGGATACAGAGGGGGGGAGAGAATATTTGTAGCAAACGAGCAGTCCGGGAGGGGGAAAGGCGAGTCGTGCCTACAGAAGGGGGAATAGGGTGAGAAGGAGTCAGAGGGGGTTAGGCTCATTAGTAAGCCGCAAGCTGATTCCCATCGCCTGAAAATGCATCAGGGCGAAAAGGGAAGGGGGCCAAGTCAGCTTGAAAACAACTCAAGGGAGGGGGGATCTGGGGGAAAGGGGCCATATAAGTGAGGGAGAAAAAAAAAAAAAGGGTTAAAAAGACTTGGGGAAGGTTGTTAGAGATCCAAATAGGGTCAGAGCTTTGGGAAGGAATGGAGAGGGAGAGGAGGCCAGGGGGGATAGGAGAAGAAGAGATGAATACTTCATCAGGAAAAAGAAGAGTTTAGAAGAACTGGAAAGTGGCGGGAGACGCGTCGACTCTTACAATTCATACGGCAAGGGAAGAGGGGGGTATCGGGGGGGGGGATACCAGTAATGGGGGAGAAGGGGAGAAATTGGTACCATCTCCAACTTCAATGTTGGTCCTATGGACCAAACACGGAGAAAAAGGACGAAGAAAAAAGGATAAAACTGGGATTAAATCCAGGGGAAGGAAAAAGGAGAGGAATACAAGAGGACCTTTAATCTAATCAAAAAAAGCGCCTAGGATCTTCGGAGTCCAAAGGTCGAAAAAGGGACATCGTAGAGGAGCTAAAAGGGCCCTGGGGGGGAAAGGGAAAAGACAATGCCAATCCTTTAGGGAGTATTTCGGGGTATGGAGGGCAACATAGGGGGCAAACCGTGTCCTAGGCGGGAGGGGTAAGGCAGCTGCGCCGCGCCAAAGGGAGAAAACATCTCCTGAATTCCTTATAGGCCAGATTATCTAGTAGCCAGTCAATCTAAACTGGGTTCTCTTCGAGCACGACAAAGGAAACACCTGCATAGGGAGGCAACTCCTCAGAGAGGTTGACAGGAGAGAGGAAAGAGGGGATCTATCTCATTAACCGGGATCCCATACACAAACCATGCGTGTTGAGTGGGTCAGGAAAAAGGGGGGCGTCTTTCAGGTCAGGGTCTAAAAAAAAAAGGAGTAAGTCTGGGTCGAAAAGGCGTATATGGTGGGCCCAAATTTGGGAAAAGAGGGAACCTTTCGAGGCCGGACGAAGTCGTAAGGCGAAATGAGGAAAAGGAGATGAGACCGTCAGGTATCGGCTGGGTGCAGGTTAGGCGGAGGAACGCGGAATCATTGAATCTATCCGTTGAATGCCACGAATCTTGGGGCCGGGGGGAGGGAGGGGGGGGGGGTGGGGGGTGTGGGGGGGGGGGGGGGGGGGGGAGGGGGGGGGGTGGGGGGGGGTTTGGGGGGTGGGGGGGCTAACCCATGGAAACGAAAATCTCTCTACCAATGGAGTAGAAAGAAGAATGGGAAAAAGGGGAAAGATTGGGAAGAGAGGAATTTCAGCTCAAAAGAGTCGGGTAAATTGTCCAGCACGATTCCCCATCTCCTATATGGAAGGAGGTAACTGGAAAAGGTCAGACCTCCGCGGAAATCGCCAGATGTCGATACCTCAAAGTGTTGGAATGATGAAAGCAAAACCTTCCACGACGGAAAAATCGTAGCAAAAAAATTTCCCAAAACGCTTTCAGGAATAAAAAAGGGGGGATCGTCCTCTTCACACAATAAAAGGGGGGGGGGGGGGGGTCCTTCCTTGACGACCCTGTCAGCTGATAGAAGACAGATTGGGGGGGTGCTAGATAGAAATTATGGGACCTTGTGAGGGTAACATCAGAAAAACATTTGGACAAAGGGGAGGATTGAAAGCGCAAGGGTTGAGGAAAAAAGGGGAGGGGGGAAAAAAAAGTGGTAAAGGGAGACCGGGCGCTAATTGGGGGGGGAGGAAACGAGGATAGCAACTTACTCAGGGGAAACGTCAAACGCAACAGAAAACAAGGAACCCATCATTGGAAGTGGGGGAGCTGGGGGCTAAACGAAAACAGCCCCCAACCAAAAGACGTAGGCGTATGTCGACCCTAATCTAAAAGGATATTAGGGGGAAGCCAGTGCTCGGGGGATTCGAGGGAAGACCAACGGAGGTTCCATGTACTATGAAGGGAGACTATCGGAAAGAATACAATTGGGAAGGGAGGAATATTAGAAGAGTCCGGGGATAAAAAGACTTCCTAGGTAAAAGACCAGGAGAAAAAGGACTGGAAAAAAAAACCACGGGAAGTGTGGAGGGGGACAGGGAAAAACAATTGAAAAGGGCGTCAGAGAAATTAATTTGGGTACTTCATTTGAGAGGCGGAACGAGGAGGGGGGGTCCATAAGAAGTTGCGCACTTAGAGGATGGACAGGAGGGGGAATGGGAGCGGATACCAGAAGGAAGGAAGGGAGAGGGGGTCGACGATTAGAAAAATCAAAAAAAAGCTATTTCAACCATAGAGAATGAAAAAAGAGAGAACAAGGGACCATGCCGGGGGCAAGACCTTATGGGGGGAGAGTGCCACGAATCGCAAAATCGTCATAGTGGGAGGGGGTTTTTAAATCTGTCCGGGCCAAATTTAAAACCAGTGAGGGGGCAAGTTGTGAGGAGGGGATAAGTGGGAAATTGGGGGGGCGCGGCAATTGCTGAAGAAACAAGGAGAACTGCCAGGTGGAAAAGGGGGAAACAAGGAAAAAAAATGGATGTAGGCAACGCACGGGGAAATAAGAAAAGGGGTAACGATGTCTCCGGACCCGGACAATGCAGAAAGAAAACAGAGTTAGACCCAGGGGGGGGTCTTTATATAGCTCTTTTACTCTGAAGGGGGTGAGCCGGGGGGCAAGGGCCAATGGGGTAAGGTCTGTTAAGGATGACAACAATCATTGGGGGGGGAGCTGTAAGAGAGGAAAGTCTGTGAACCATAGTAGAAAAAGGGGCAAGCGGAAGGGGAAGGATTGGGAGAACGGAAAAATCTTGCCGGGACATAGCATAGATCAAGAAAGAAGAGGGTCAAAAGGAAGGTGCTGTAGTCCTTTTCCTGTGAAAGCTACGTCGCCGGAAGCATATAATTACGACACCATTCCGGGAGAGGAAGTGGCACGGATCAGACAATGAGAAGTTGTGAGGGGGGGAGGCCCAACAAAAAAGGGTGAATTTTCCCCGCCTTGCTCGTGCCGGGAAAGAAAGAAGAGACAACAAAAAGAAAGATAGTCGGAGAAAAGAAGATGGAAAAGAGGAGGGGAGAAAAAAGTAGGGTGGGAATCACCCAACAAAATACGGGGGGGGGGGGGATGCGAGTGACTGCATAGGGGGGGAAAAAAGAATCTCTCGATCCAAGAAAACAAAGAAGGGGCAGGAGACTTGATGGGGGTACCACAGGCAAGAAAAGAAGAGAGTCACAAGAAAAATCGGAAGGAGGGGTGATTATGCTAAAATACTGTCAAGGGGAAAAGTAAGAAAAACAGACCCTGAGGATTGTATCAAACTTCCTAAGGGGATCAACACCAGAATATGCAAGATCTGACAAGAGCGAGCCCACAACCAAAATTATCATAAGTAAAAAAAAGAAGCGGACCTGCAAAGACTAGAAGGAAGGACTCAGCGATTGAAGAAAAACCCTGGCCGAGAGATTGGTGGGGGAGGGGCGTGTCTACAGGAAAGAAGTCTGGGGGGGTGTTGAGCTCGGCGCCTACCGTTTGTTCTGGTCTCGGCGTACAAGGGAAGATTATGAGAAAGTAATGAGGTCATTGAGGTGACAGGAGGACAATCTGAACTCCATCGACTCACAATCTTACCGAAATGCCATCCCAGAAAAGTAAAGGTACCCAGAAGCGGATTAACAAGGAAGGAAAATTTTGCAGGGGTTCAAAAAAAAATCGGATGACAACGTCAGAAGTGGATCTGGTGGTCGGGGGAGGATTTCAGACTGTCTGCGAGGTGCAATAGGGAAAGGAGGGAAAGAGATAAGAAATTGAGAGGAGAAGAAAGAGAAAAAGGTGGAAAACTCAAAATAAAGAAGGTGCGGAAAAAAACCCTCGAGAAATCGAACGTTCAAAAGGCGGTCACTCTTAACACTTCGCGAGACTGGGAGAGTGGAAGAAGGGACATTACTGGAGAAACTTGCTCTCACGGGGAACAGCGCCAAATCGGTTCTTGTGCCGAGGGGACTTAAAGAAACACCGCACGAGGAGGAGAAGCATGGGTCTTTCCGCAAGGGGGCCTAAAGAAGGGGGGATTACGATCAGGCACGTAAACGAACGCGGGGTCGACGATCGATGCAAGGAATCCACTCGGAAACCGATGGGAAGCGCGGGGTGTCAAAAGGGAAGTAACAAGAAAAAGCAAGAATACTTGAAAAAAAGTTCGTGGCCGGGGGGGGAGTTGAGTCGACGTTCAGAAAGACGGAGGGGACGAAAAGAGGGGGGTGTTACGTCAACGGAAGACGAATCCAGGGAGAGAAACGCCTGCCTATTAGCGAAAATCTGGGGGCGAAGATATCCCCAGAAAGTGAAAGGATAAAAAGAAACCGCTGTAACCATGATCAAGGACAAAGAAGCTAACTACCCTAAGAAGAGATCGCGGGGGCAGAATAAAAATACGGGGCTGCTATAGAAGAGGAGGGGAGTACCGATTGGGGATAAGTTCGGGGGGGGAAAAAAAAGGAGAGGTGTTTATTGCTTTCCAAAACGGGGGGGGGACGGACAACCGGAAGTAGAGGTCCAGATTCAAAAGGAGCGAAAGGAGAGAGGGTGCATAAGAATATCGGCCCAGTGGGGCAGGAGAAGGGGGGTTCAAGAACTCAAGGGGGGTATCCGATTGAAATTCAAAATCTCTCGAAAGGGGATGATCGGCTCAGGAAGTAGTCAAGAAATGTCTTTGAGGAGAGGGGAACATGACCGGGAACTAACCAAAGGAGGGCCAGCATTTGAAAACAAGGAGGGGGGGGGGGGCGAAGGCCGTAGGCATCTGAAATTTCACTTATCTAGTCATAAGAAAGGTCAAGACAAGTCTGAGAATGAAAAAAGCAGCGATCACAGGTCGCAGGAGAGGGGAGCAATTAAGGGAGAAGACCTCACTTCCTGGGGGAGAGGCAAAAAGGGGGTTGGGGTAATTATGCAAAGAGAGAAGGGTCCATGAACCCAGAACAAACAAAAAACGATCCTGTGTACGCCAAAAGAGGGGACAAAAGGGGGGAAAATAGGCCAAAGATCGCCGGAAACGGGAAAGCAACAGGGAAACAAAGGGGGGGGGGGGCTCGAAAGACCAAAAGAGCCGCACGATTGGGGAAGAATCGGACACTCATAAAGGAGTTCCGGTTCGTTCGAAAAAAGAGATTACAGCAAGGCGGGAGAGAAGCGCACGGTAAGAAGGGGTGTAATGGGATCCTAGGGGGGTGGCGGGGAATGAAAACGAACGCGTGCTAAAGATGTCGGCCACGTCCACGTAAGAAAAACCAACGTCGGCCAGACCGGAGGGGGGGGAAATGGGAAAAACCAAAGGACCCGAAAGGAAAGGAACGGGAGTAGTTGGCTGAAAGCCAAATATAAATGAGACGAAGGCCAGTCGATCGAAAGGTCCGAGAGATCGAAGACCCGGGAGAGGTAGATGAAAAAAGGTTCTAGGAAAAGAGGGGTTGGGCATCAAAAGGGAGGGAGAAAAGGAGGAGAGGCAAAACTCTAGAAAAGTTTGCTGAGCAGGGCAAGGGAAGAAAAATATTCCCAAAGAAAAGAGAGGGGTCAAAAAAGGGGACAATTGAGTAAATTACGGGAAGCAACAGAGGAAGCAGGGCGCAAGAAGTGATTTCGTAGAGGAAAAAGCTCGAGGGAAAGAGATGAAACGAAACCTGAGTCAAAATGGGTCGAAGGAGGGGGGGGAATGGACGAGCTACTGGGAGTGGGACGAGAGAGGGATCAGAGAGGCCCAATCAAGAGGGACTACAGGGAGTTAATCGACGAAAAACCATCAACAGGTACCAAATTCAAGGTAAAGAAAAAAGAATGCTTGCCGGGAAAAATGGAGAACAGACTTCAGGGTGGGGGGGGGGGGGGGGGGACACTCTTTCTTATAAAAAAAAGGGGAACGGGAAAGGGGGATGAAGTAAGGATTTGAAAAAAGGGAACGATAAGGCGTCCGGGGAAAAAAGAAAAAGGAAGGGGGGGGATTGGTAGAAAAAAAGAAAAGGAGAAAACCCTGGAGTAGGACTCAAAACTCAGAAAGGGAAAGGGATTGGAAATCGTATAACACCATGACAAACCAATATAAAACCACAGTGAGGGAAAAGGGAGAATGTCCGACCAAAAGGGGGGGGGGGGGGGTAGCAGTGAGCCTTTTAAAAAAGGGATAGCCAGCAAGGGGGGAGGGAAAAAAGGGTATTCTGCATACATCTTTGGGTGGCTCTAGAATGGGGGGGGTTAGGCAAGGACTGGGGGGGGGGGGGAGGTAAAAAAAGAGAAAGAAGTCACGCGTAAAGGGAAAAGAAGGAATAATCCTGGACAGAGGGGTAAGTACCATCTCTCAAGAACCCACACAAGAAGGGGGACTGCTGGCTTAAATACACAGAAACTTAGCAGGAAATATCAAGGCTGGGGAGACAGGGAGAAGAGAATCGGGGGGGAAAAGGGAATGAAGAAAAAACCCCCAATGATGAATCTTCGGAAGAAGGGGGGTTTCTTCTTCACACGTTGAATGGTTGCAGTTCGATAGGGGGCTCTAAAAAAACACAGGAGGGGGGGAAGAGGAAGAGGGGGCTTGAAGAAAACTACTCAGGGGGGAAAAGGAAAAAAAACATCACTTGTGTTTGAATCAAAAAAACTGCGCAGAGAAGGAAATGGGACTGGAAAAGGAAACCGAGGTTCAAAAGAGGGGGGGGAGGAAAACGTAGAGGAAGAGCCGGGTCCGGCTAAGGGATGTGGACCCTAAGTCCACGGAAAGAAGGGATATTCAGAAAAGACTGGATTAGGGCGCTGGGTAAAACAAGGGAGGAAACGGCGAAAGGATACGCTTGAAGAAAAAAGGGAAAGAGGTTCAACCAAGATGGAAGGGAAAAGAACAAACGAGCAAAAAACATCGTGAATGGAAAAAGGTGACTATCCCCTTAACGGCAAAATAGGTCCCAGGAAGCGATTACTAGGGAAAGCAGGGCAAAAAGGGGGACATGTGGGGGTGGGGAAGGGTAGCTAGGGGGAGGGCGCCCTATCATGGTTTTCTCCTGAGGAATTAAGGAAAGGGGAGGGGAGGGAGTCCTAATCGTTGGGGGGGTCTCAGGAGGCAATTATCAGTCGGAGGAGGAAACCAAACGGAACTTACAAGAGAAGGATGGAAAAGAGGGAGAAACTGTATTTGCCCGCATCGAGTCAAAAAATCATCAGTAGTACGAGTTGGAGAAAAGGGTTACAAGGGGGGTAGATCAATAGGATGACAGCGGATTTTTGGAGGGGGGGTTGACTCTGGGGAACTAAAACGAGTGGCTAAAGGGGACGAGGGCGGATAGACGGAAAAAAAGAAAACGCTTACTAAAAAAAAGGAGGGAGACCTTTTAAAACAAATCCGATAACGTTGCTCTCCTCGAGAAAAGAGGAAACGGGGAGGGGGGAAAAACTCTCAAGAGGAAGGGGGAAAATCATTCCGGAAAGGGCATCTGTTGTAGAGCTTAAGGGATTGAAGAAAGGGAAAAAAACCGTACCCGCCAGAGTGCTTGGGCCTAGGGGACGTCTCACCTGCTACAACTTGTAAAATCAAAAAAGTCGACGGGGAAAATCCGAAAAGGGGGGATGACAGAAAAAGGAGAGAAACAGGTCATAGGAAAAGGGGGGAAAACGCGCGGTCAAGAGGATCAGGAGAATTCCCTTCCCTCTCATCGTCCCCCGGATACCTGGAAAGTGGGGGTAATAAAAGCAAATCTGAAAAAGAAGGGAAAAGGTGGTCAAGAAAAGGAACAAATCCGAGGGCCTCTTGGGAGGGTGAGTTGAAAGTAAGGATCCCATCAGCTTGATAGCCCGAGGGCCGCTCGTCTTTCGCGATACCGGGAAGCAGAAGAAAAGGGGGAGAGAGAGAAAAAAAAAAGTTGCCTTCAGGAGAACGACCGGGAAATCAAGACTGGGGAGGGTTGGGGACATCGTAAAAGGCTCAGAGAGGACAGGAAGGGGGGAAAGATCAGTCCCAACCAATTCTTTTCAGTTGCTGAGCAGTTCTAGAAACTTTGCTATCTTGCGTCTTGATTTCTAGAAGGAAGGCAGAGGGGGGAAGGGAGGGGTAGAAAATAATTATATTGGAAGAAGAACACATTGGAAAGCGCCCTTCTCAAAAAAAACGCATCCGAGGAAGGAGAAGTGGGGGTATTGCTCTGGGATCGGAAACAGGACGGGGGAGACTTCTGCTGGGGGATCATAAGATGGGGGAGGAAGGGGATGCTCCGGGAGGAAACAAAGATTCCTACTCAAACAAAGCTACACACAACAGGAAATAGGAGAAGAGAAGATGGGTCTACTGCCGTAGGAAATCTTTGACAAGGGACAAAGGTCGGAAAAAGAGGAAAAGGACATCTGGGAGAGGGAAAAAAAAAAAAAAAACGAAATGTTCTCCTGAGAGAAGAGCCATTACTGATAAAACTTCCCGAAAACGGAAGTAAGGCCAGGAGGGGAGGGAGGAGTCATCAAATTGGGTTGCCAAAAAAGTGAAGAAAAGTAAGCTAAAAAAAACTTCGAGGAAGGTAAAACGGGGGCCAAGACTGGAAAAGAAAAAAGGAGTCCATTTACGAGAACTTCGCATCAACACAGAAAGGTTTTGTTCAATGAAGAAGGGTAGCCTACCCAGCTAGATCAAAAGGAAAAAGGAGGAGAGGGCAAAAAAATGAAGTATGTCCGTGCTTGGAGGAGGAAGAAAAAAGAAAATTTAAGCTTCTTGGCGAAACTTGATTAGATGTGAAAGGGGGGTAGCGAGAAAAAGGGTCGAGAAAAGGGGGGAAAAAAGAGGCGATCAGCTTGGGGGGGGAGGGGAAAGAGGAAAACAACTTCAACAGAACTCCGTCGGGCCGGATTTTGAGAACACTTGCGACTCAACCTAGAAAACCCTTAAAAGGGGGGGGAGGGGGATGAAGGAAGAAATCGAGAAGATTTGGACTAAAGGAGATAAATTACTTTCCGAAGAGAGTTAGGCCCAAGGCTTTCAGAAAGGAAAGATGCCGAAGGGAATCGATGATGGGAACTTAGGGGATATAAAATGGGGGGATATGGAGAACATCGGCGAGCTTTGCTGGGAAAATTTGACGGGAATCCAAAAAAATCATGGTGTAAAGGGTCACCCGGAGCAAGGGGGGGGATAAAACGGGTCCAAGGGAAAAGACCGCTCTCATAGAAGGGGGGGGGGTCGGGAAAAGCGATCAAATAAGAGGTCTATTCGCGATTCAAAAACAGGGAGGGGGATGCTGAAATGGAGAATCTGGAGCCGCGAGCTCCTGGAGGGGGGGGGGGTAAAAAAAGATACTTTGCCGAAGCAGTTAAACCCAGTAAGGAAGGAGGCGGGGGAAAAACAACCAAATAAAAAGGGGGTTTGAAAAAGAAGGAAAGCTTGAAAAGGTAAAAAGGAACACAATAGGAGGGGGGGGAGGGGTGGGGGGACAATCTCGTGAGCATGGAGCAAGGGCTCCCGAGTTTGCTCGGGGACTTGGGGGAAAGAGAGAGATGTTTGTTTTCTTTCAGGGAGAACGGGGAACATAACCAGCTTTTGTCCTTGTAAGAGAGGAAAAACTTCCACGCCAAAAAGGGAAAAAAAAAAAAAAAAAGGAAAAGAATCCGGGGGGGATAAAAAATAGTGACATTGACCGACCAAAACAGAGGTTAACGGTGAATCGAAGAAAGGGAAATCGATGTTTTACCGGGGGAAAGGGAGATCGAGGGGTTTCTTTATATCATCATAGGGACCTGGCCGGGGAAAAGGAGAGGACTGGGTTGCGAAAGGGGGAAGTGCGCTTAAAAAGCAGTAATCGAGGATGAAGAGATGAAGAAAAGAGGGGGGGGGGAGGACCAAAAGACACGAGGTAACGAAGGAGGAGGAGAAGGGTTGAGAAAACATAAAGGAAAAGGAGACTGGAAGAAAAAGTGTGCCGCAAGAGTCGGTGAGGGGGGGAAAAGAGGAAGGACAAAATCACATAAGGCTGGGGGGAAGTCGTCCCAAACAATTGGGGAAAGGAAAAGCGTGGGGGAGAAGAACATTAGAACAACACCAAAGGGAAGAAGGGGGAAAAGTATAGGAGAGTTTACAGCGATTCGCAAGGCCGAGAATCACATTCGTGTGTGAAAGCGGCAAAAAAACGGCTTGATTAGGAGGGAGGGGGCTGACAGGAAGCGTCCACCAAGAAGAGAAGAGGGCGAGGAAAAGGGAAAAAATTAACTCGTGTAATCTACGGTGAAACATGCGACGCAAAAGAATTCCGAAAATAGGGGGTTCAGAAAGTGGGAACGCCTAACCAAAGGAAAGAAGCGAGGAAAGCCTCGAAGTGAAGGGATTGATCACTTCCGAAGTTGGGGGAAAAAACCAATATGATGAAAGAGAGGAAAAAAAAACGCTATCCACACCAAATGAATAAGAATCAAGTTATATAAAGGAACAAACGTAGAACAGAGCGTTAGGGGACGGAAGAAAAAAGGGCAAAGGAAGCTATTGGGGGGGAGGCCCTATTGGGGGGGCTGACGGGAAGAGCGGTTTTTCCCTAATTAAGCGGAACCAGGAATTTAGGTGCTGAAAAGAGACAGGGAAGAGTTGGTCTAAAAAAAGGGGGGACATAAGTCTGTTTAAATCGGAGGAAGGAAGCCACTCGTATATCCAAGACGACCGGAGGAATTCCCGGAGGGGACCAGCAAGAAGAGTGAACCACACGCCAAATATGAAGAGTTGAAAGGGGGTTTACGGGGGGGGAAGAATAAAAGGAACGTATTAGGCCACAAGTCGCGTTTTGCTTTTGGTCGCGATTGGTCAGAAGAATTCAATAGGGGGGAAGAGGGAGAGAGAGCAGAAAAGATACACGGTATAAGTCCATTCTGATACATGGGGGAGACCAAAAAAAAAGAGCGGCAGCGTCTCGAGCGGTCGTGCTATGAGGTCCCTCTTACTGGAATCAAAACTTGACTCAAACAGAGGGGGGGAGGAGGGGGAATAATGGAGAACCGCTCAAGAAACAGGAAAATGGGTCATTGGGGGGGGAAAGGGTGACCGGACTACAACGTTCGCCGTCGAGAAAATTAGAGGCCAAAGCATGGGAAGGGTCCATCAATCAGGGAAAACATCGAAAAGGAGAGGAACGGGTGCACGATTGGATAGGAAGGTCCAGAAGGGGGAAGGGGACCCCTAATCTATACTCAAGGGCGAGTGAAGGGAACGACGACATAATCTAAGGTATGGGGATCTTTGAGAAAAAAGACAGAAAAGACGGGGGGGGGGAAGAAGGCTCTGTTGGTCGTAAAAAAATTCGCAAGAAGAAAGAGGGATAAAGCGCCCGTCCCTCCAGAGAGTCTCGATACATGAAAAGAACGAACCTACTAAAAGAAAAAAAGGAGGAAACAGTAAGAATGGGAAACTCAAGCTACGAAAGGAACTCTAGACGAGGGGTGGGGGGGGGGAAGAAAAAACAGTCACTACTTGCGAAGTTACCTTGTGGGTGATGATCATCAAAAACAAAAAAAAAAAGAGGGTGAGGGGGGGCTGAGCGGAAAAGGCTCTCTTTCTTGAAAAAGTTAAAAAGGGGTCGTAACACGGAATTGGCAGGGGGAGACCGGCGAATCTTCATGCATGCAAAAAAGTGGTGAAGAGCATCCTGTGATAAAAAGAGGAGGTGTTTGGAAGAAGAGGGGGGGCGATCTCTTCGGAGAAAGAGAGTGATACGCTTCGGAGGGATCAGAAAAAGGAGGGAGGTGAAGAGATGACTCTTCGGAGGGAATCTTGCCTACGATGAACCCCCATTCGAACAAAAAATTAGAAAGAGAGAGAGGTTCAGAAGACGGAAGATTGCGTGGGAAAGGGGAAAGTCAAATGGGAGGAAGAGGAAATACGAAAACATGACTGGACTGAATAAATTGAAATAAAAAAACGATCACGCCTAAATGGTCTCAGTTAGGGAAAGAAGAGTTCTGAGAAAGTCTCGCGCGTAAAAAAAAGAAAGCTATGAAGGACAAAGGGGGGGAATGCAAAATCTCGAATAAGAGAGAGAAACCGAAGGGAATCAGACTTCAGGGGGACGACCAACGGGAACGTAAGGCAAAAAAAAGGAGAGCCGGAAAGGGATAAAACAACAGATTGGTGTGGTCCTGCTCAGAGCCAAAAAAACCTTTCATGCGTAGCCGCCGATTTACTATGATCGGGAACTAGGAAGAAGTTTCCTCACTGCGAAGAAAATGGAAAAAAAGGGGGGGAGGAGGTGGCGAGAAAAGGTTATGGGCGAGGGGTTCAATAATCAACAGGAGAGGGCGAGGAAAGAAAGAGGGGGGATATCAAGGGAACTGCGAAGGAACGGAAAGAACGCCCAGGAAAAAAGGGGGGTTGAAAGATGGGGGAGCTCAAAAAAAAGCCACGAAGAAAAAGGGGCGAGTGCTGACCTTCAAGAATGGACGGGAAGAAGGAGCGCTCGGACGATAGGCGCACCCGAAAGGTAAGGAACAGAAATGCAGGGGAAAAGTTCTATAAGGGGATCTGTGAAAAAAGTCGAAAGAGGGAGAGAGGCCCTGATCGGCGACGACCTGAGCATGGAGGAGTAACACTAAGAAGGAGGGAGAAAAAAAAAGTTGAGTAATTCTCAAAAAGAAAAAGAGGGAACAAAGGAAAACTTGTTCAGAGAGTGTCCTCAGAGTGAGAGAAAGTCCACAAGGGGGAGGGGTCCTCGAGGAACAGGAGGAAAAACCAATAGGATTGGCTGGAGGAAATGAGAAGAAGGGGGGAAGGGAAAGGGAGAAAATAAAAGGTCAAGCTTATATCCGCAGCCAATCATAGGGCAAAAGAACGCAAAGATGACTAGCCTGAACAGAAGAAGGGAAGGGGAGTCAGAAGGTCCACCATTTAAACCCCTGAACAGAGGTAAATATGGGGAGTGGTTCAAACAGGTGCGGATATCCAAGGGGGGCTCAAAGGGCAGGGATGTTTCAAGGGGAAGAGGGATGGGGGGGAGGAAGCATCAACTGATACCGCTTAAAGTTTTGTTAAGGGTAGAAAAAATATTCACCTTTCTTTAGGCAAAAAAGAGAATCATTTAAGAAAGGCAAGGAAAACCTACGCTCAGACAAAGGAAACGACAACAAAAGGGGAGAGGGCGACTGGTCGAGGGAAGAAATGCGGGGACGAGCATGGACGATTTCAAGTAGCAAAAGTGTTTTTCGGGGGATTGATTTGTGGACAGGAAAGGGGTGAAAAAAGAAGTCTTGGTTGCGACATCTGAAAGGAGCAAAGAGGAGGGCCTACTCTCTCGGCCTTTCAGGGAGACAAGCTCAGAACCAATACTCAAGGTGAAGGGGGCATAGAAAAGAAACCGGCCTGGAACACATCAGGAAGGAACTTATCTCTTTGAGCCGTGCTAGAAATAGGTAAACTAGGCGAAAAAGAACTAGGAGAAGTTGAGTCTTCCAATAACAAAATCCTTTTGGGAAGTTAAAGAAAAAGGGGGAACGGGACGCTGATAAAAAAAAAAAAGATGATATAAAGAGGAGAGTGGAGGAAAAAGAGCTCACGTATTGGAAATTCAAGGATTGTAAGCCGAAAAAAAGGATGCTCAATGGGGGGGGGAGTGGGAATCATAGAGGTGCCTATCTCGAGGGAAAAAGGGACGAAAATGAGGAGAAGGTCCGCGAAGTGATTTTTGGGTCAACAGCGACTAACTCAATGAGGCACGCAAATGGGAAGTCGTGGGGGGAAAAGAGATGGTTAGACGAAAAGGGAAAGAAAAAGGGGGTCCTCTCAGAGTAGCTAAGAGCAAGTAGAAAGATGGGGGGTTGAAAAAAAGAAAGGAAGAGAGAAAAAAAGGCCTCTATCCACAACATTATGGAGATTAAAAGAAAAACCTGAGGCAAAAAGTTAACAAAATGATTCGCAGCTTGGAGGGAAAAGAGGAAGGTTACGAAAGAAGGATTTTTCTCTAAAGGGTGGAGTGGGTAAGCTGGGTCTCCTCTTACCTTGGATTCTTTTCCAAGGGACGTGTCGAAAAGGGGGCAGAGGAGACAAGGACAAGAAGAGGGGTATAAGGAGAAGACCGCTTCGAGAACCAGAGAATGACCAAGATAAAGAATTCCATCTGTCTTGGTGTTAGCTGCTAGAGCCACTCAAGATTGTGGAAAGGGGGGGGACAAAGGGGAAGAAATCCGTAGGATCTAACGCAGAATGGGGAAGAACTGGGGTAGCGTTCGCGCATGCACTAGTTGCAAATAGATGTGTGCCGAAGAAAAAAAAGCTAGAAATCAACGCGGATCACTTTGCTTATAAAAGGGGGGAAAACAGAAAAAATCCATCTAAGCCGCTGTCCCAGATCAAGAAAATGAGGGGAAGAGTTCTTACTAAAACATTCATACGACGATAATGGAGAGGACCTAAGAAAAACACAGTGAAAAAAGGAGAAGGGGTCCTGGAAGAGCCCACCTGCTCAGAAACGGTACACTCAGAAAGAGGAGAGATCGCCTCTTTTTCTCTTCCGACGATGCCATCCTCAAAAAGATTGAGGAAAAGGAATTGATCTAGGGCGCCTGAGAGGATTCCGTCAAGAGACTGCATCTCCGAATCGCTCAGGAAAGGAAAACCAGGGGGAAGGGAGAAAGAAAAAGAATTGTGCTTTCTGGCTGGCGTCGCACATCGAAAAGCCTACTTGCTGGGGGGGGGAAACGGGGCGCTCACCTCTTGATATGCAGCGCATGAAATTTAGGCTCGCAATTGGAAATCCCAGTGACCAAGCCTCATTGAATAAAAGAAATCTGCGGAGGAAAGAGAAAAAAGAAAGCGGAAGAATCGAAGAGGGTTGCAACCAATCATCGTCACGGCGCATAAAAGAAAGAAACAAAAAAAGACAACGAATCAAACAGGGGCGATTAAAAAAAAGACAATTCGGTGTCGTGTTTGAGGGGACTAAGGGAAAAAAGTTTGCTAGGCTCCTTCAAGCGTCATGGGGCGACACACACGGAGAAGAGGGAGGTGAAGGAAAGGGGGGAGAGATGGAAGAAGGAAAATTTAGGACTCGAAAGGAGCAAAAGGACGACAAACGGGGGGGAGAAAGGGAGAGGGTATCAAGTGCTCTTCCATCTCTCAAAACAGGCGTGATCGGCTGAGTGGTATAAAGAAGAAGATGTCTTGGACGCTGAAAGGCGGAAGGGGGAAAGTTCAAAAAACGAATCGGAAGAAAGGAAAAAGCAGGAGGCAACAAACAAAGGGAAGACTGGAGAAATGCAGGGAAAATTCAGGAAAGGTTCCGAAAAGGACTGAAGAGCAGCCTTCTTATAAACCGCCGACGCCCTGTTCTCACTGGGAAGGAGAGAGAACTGGTCTCAAGCAAGTCGAAGGGCTGAGAAGGGGGGGGAGTCTCAGAGCCCTGAAGAGAAAGTAATCGGCTTGGTTTGTCAACTTGACAAGATAGTCCAAAGTCAAAGCCAAAATGCGAAAGGGTTTTGGAATGAGAGGGGGATCCGAAAAGGGAAGAGAAAGTCCCGATGGATAGGGGCCAACGCAGGCGAGGAAGTAAATCATCTCTTGCCGGCGGGTCAGCTGCTATGGGCGAAAACTGTTGCAAAAGGGGGAGGGCGAAAGGAGGGAGAGAGACATCCGTCTCGTGAGGAAGATGGGGGGGAGGGGAAAAGCCGACTAAATCACCACGAAGTCGTAGGATTAACTCTGGGGGGCGCCTCAAAACCAAAAAGGGAGGGAGGAAGTGCTGAACAGGAAAAATCTAAATATAGAGTATACAGGGCAAGGCGCTTCGGTAATAGAGAATCTTCTCCCTCTGAGATTCCTGGGTTCGGGGGAATCTAAGTGCGAAAAGGATGAATAGGGTCGCTATATTTTCTCCTCGTAGCGATACGTTGGCTGGAAGTGCCTTTACATCCCTGCAGGATAAGGGCGGGATTGTAAAAAAAACCGTGTAACTACGGAACGGAAACCCGATGGAAAAACGAGAGTGAGTTTTCCGAATAATGAACGAGGAAGAGAAATTCGACTCTAGAAGCTAAAAAGGGAGGTTTGAACTAAGACTCAGGGAAAGAGCCCGAAAAAAAATTTTGTCCGAGACTTTATCCAGAAAGCGGAAAAGAAGGGTCCCACTTTCACTTGAAAGGACGAAACAAAAAGAAGCTGAACCTGGGGAGACGCGGGGGGGGACCATAAAAACCCCTGGGAAAACAATCTCAGTCGGGGGAGGGGGTTTTCAAGCTCGTGGCGGGAATATCTCCCAGGTGAGCAAGGGCATTAGGGAGGTCAAAAAGGGGGGAAAGGAGACGCGGAGAAAAGGGGAATAAGGCTAACCTCTTAACCTGGGGTCCGGGGGGGGAAAAACCAATGAATAGCGGTCAAGCAAACGGGGGAGAGGGACAAAGAGAAAGGGGAAGAAAACATGAAGACAAGAGACACTAAACAAGATCGGAGGGGGAACAATCATTTACGGAACTCGGAGAATCTCTGGAACGTGGAGGACGACAAGGGAAAAAATGCAGAAGGGGGGGGGCAGGAAAAAGGGAAAGGGGTAAGAGCGGCACTATCGGGATTGCAGACAAATAGGAGGGGGAGGGACTGAGCCTCCTCTGAGACTCTGCAGCTTTAGGGAAACACGCATAGCCCCAGCCGAATGGAAGGCGTTGGGGGCGAAGGGGGGCCACACGTCGCTAAAAGGGAAGACATTTTCGCAAAAAAAGGGGAGACTCGAGATCGTTTATTCCGCAGCCATGAAAAGAAGCAAGCCGTGGGAGGGGAAAACACAACTTGAGGTTCAAGAGAAGGGGAGAACGAATAACAAAAATATAAACAACAACGGGGAAAGAATAGAGACCTGGACGGGCAAGCATTGAAAAATGTAAAAAATTCTGTTGCTCCAAAGGGGAGAACGGTAGGACGGGGACGCTTCCTGCATCGTTTAAAAGAAACAAGAGAGGGGGGGAGGAAAAAAGGAAATTCTTCTCTGGCCGTGATGGTGGGGTCCGAAAAGGAAAACGGATCTGAAGAAGAGGGGAGGGGGGCTATGGAAGAGGGGAAACAAAAGTCCCGAGCGAGTAAAAGAAGAAGAATTAATGTCTGGGGGCTTCCTATTTCAAACAATATGCCGATCAATGAAAGCGAAAAAATGAGGACAAAAGAAGCCTCATTGGAGAAAAAGGGGGAAAAAAGCGCAAAAAAAAAAGAGGAACAGATTATCTTAAGCGAAAAATGCGAAAAAGAGTTGGTTGGTAGTTGGTCAGAACGTTCTTCATTTCCTATCGTTGGGCGGCGCTTCCGTGAAATACTTTCAGGGGAACGGGGCGTGCTACTCCGTCTAAAAGAAGGGAAGGGCATGAGGAAGTAAGGGAACAGCTCACCTCTTACTCGAGAGGACAGAAAAAAATAGGCGAGGAGAAAAAGAAGGTGAACACACTAAAAGGGAAGGAGGGGGTGGACGGGTTGACAGGGGCAGCATCCGGGAGGAAAGAAAAGAGGTCAGCTTGTTTGGCGGGCGTCCCGGAAGGCGTTGAAGGAGGGAAAAGGACGGCCGAGAAAGAGTCACGAGCTCAAGCAAGAATGAGGGGAAACAGGGGGACAGACATCCAAACGCTCTGTTGCAAAGCAAAAAAGGGGAGGGATCAGAAGAAGAGAAAAGGGAGAAAATCACGAGGGCTCTGGCAGAGGGGTAAGAGGTACCCGAAAGTTAAAACTTTCTAGTGTGCCAGCCGCCCTCTCTGGGCTTGGCCCAAACGGCATTCTCAAGAAAGGGGGGGGAATCTCGCCGAGGCTAGGGGGAAACCGGTAAGGGCCAAAGTCCTAAAAGGGAAAGATTTACGACCTTATTCGAGACTGGCGCCGATCATCGGATCGGAAGAAAGAAGGGATTATAAAAAAATTCTCTCTTGAAAAAAAAATGTTGGGAAGTGAAAACTAGCTCAGAATCTTCCGGGGACTGAGGATTCCTTCAACAGAGCTAGAGGGGAAAGCAGGAAGGGGGGAATGGATTCAGAGGGGAAAGAAAATCATTATATCACGAGACGAAGAAGGAGAGCAAAGAGGGAGAGGACCTAATCAGAGCTCAACCTGACTGAAACTTTAAAAAGGGAAGACTTCAAGAGCTAAGGGACTTAAAAAGGAGCCTTTCGAGGAGGGAGCGTGGGAATTAGAATAGAATGATTGATTCCCAAAAAAAAAAAATTATTTGAGTGTTAGCGAGGGGGAATGATCTTTGGGCGTGCAAGTATGGCAAACCACAAGGTAATAGTACAGTACCAAAACTCTGAAGAAGGGAAGGAGGGTTTGGGATTCATGCACAACAAGGATCTCCGAAAGAGGGACTGAAGAAAGAAGGAGAAAGAATCGCTAATTGCCTTCACTTCCGGAGAACAGGGCGGGCGGGATGAGGGCAATTTAGGGGAAGAAAGAGGAGGGAAGAAGTTCAGATTCCGGGGAAAAGAAGGGGGGAAGCATTCAGAAAAAAAGAAAAAAGAACAACCAATAGGAAGGAATGGCTCAGAATCGCGGGAGGAATCGCATTTCCTAGTCAACTTCGCTGAAAAGGAAAAAAAAACGATCACGAACCAGCCAATAGAGGAAGAAAAATCGTCGAGTAACGGAAAGATCGAATTCGAGTCCTTCAAGGTAAAGGGAAATCTAGGGGGAACTGAAAGATAAGGAACCCCCGTTAGGCAAAGGGAAAAAGGTGGGAACCTCCAACCACCCGAAAGGGGAGGACAGAACAAGACAAAAAGGGGGGGTCTCTTGGAATCCCAGGAGGCTATGAAGACGAATATTTCCTATGATCTTTCCTCGGGTTTCCGTTTTCGTTCAGGGCCGGACGAGAAGCCTTTTGGGAATACAAAAAAAAAAAGGGGTGAAGCGCGGAAGTATCGCTAATATGATGAAAAAATGAAGGAGCGGGCTAAATATTGTATGAACGCTGACGTCCTTAACAACAGAATCGAAAAGCCGCACTTACTGTGCAAGAAAAAAGGGAAAAGAGGCCAAAGCCCTGAAGAAGGAGGGAGGAGGACCTTCACCATCGGAAAGAGATAATGGAGGGGGGAAGAAAGGAAAAGTTAAAAAATGAATTCCTGAGATCTCGCCCCGAGGAGTCGCGGGGACAACGCTCTCTAATTAGGGGAGAAGGAAACGAAAAGAATCCTCTGAAAAAAAAGGGCTTGGAGGCAATTCATGGTAAACAGAACGGAAGGGTTCACCAAAAAAGGTTGAGGTAAATACTGGTCAAAAAAAAGACGTCACCAATCGCGGCTATATAAGTGATTTCCGGAAGTTAGACGAGAGGAAAGCGGGGGTCATCAAACGTTATAGGGGGGGAGGGAAATGTAGAAGGAGCATCAAAGAACCAGGGGAGAAGGGGGAGGGGGGAGGCTGGAAACGCATTTCTTCCTAAAGTCTACTAGACGACACAAGAGAAAAGACTGTATAAGGGACATAAGGAAGGCTTCCCCCGTAAATAGAAAGCGGAAATATTTGGGTTCAAGCTCGATTCGGGGAAAGAATGGGAGCCAAAATATGGGCGTAGGTACCTCTTGGGGGTGGGAGAGGGGAGGATACATGGGCAGATTATACCGAGGAAGTGAACCTTTAGAACAGAGGGAAAACTGTGCACCACCGAAACAGAATCAGGAGCCTCAGGAAAAAAATATGAAATTCAGAAAAGAACAACAAAGACGCTTCAAGGGAAGGGGGGAAAGATGAATATGAGGAAGAAGAATGTTCTCCGTTGAAGGAGAAAGGGAGGGGGGGAGAGTTAATTTCCATCATCAGTATTCGCTGAAGGTGAGTATTACCAGTTAGAGAGAAAGGTCAAAAGAAAAATAATAGGAGAAGGACTCGACAGCTGGGAGAGAACAAGGATAGTCGACAGCCATCCCTATTTCTGCGATGGCGTCGCCGGGGAGTACAAAATCAACGATGAAACGGAGAAAGGAAGGGGTATTGGTCGACGGGGCCCGAGAGTTGAAAAAAAAGGAAAAAGAGACAGGAAAGTCAATTACTAGTGCGAGAGTTTAGGATTCACAAAAGGGGAAATTTTATAAGGAAGGAGAAGAAGGGCCCTCCAAATCACCATAGGGGGATGAAAAGAAAGAAGAGAAGGAGGGACTACATCCGATTCGAGAGTGTTCAAAACACATGTGAAGCCGCAAAAATCAGAGGGGGGGAAGGACGAAGAGGTTGAAAAATGAGTGCGAAGAAAGGCTGCGGGCTCAAGGGAAGGGATGTTTAAAGGCACCAACTCGGACGAATAGGGGGTAGTCTATGAATGGGGGACCTCCACAGCAGGGGGAAAAAAAAAGAAGAGGAGGCTTGAAGAGAAGGGAAGAATACGTCGCAAAAAGAGAGGCCTCGAAACCAGCACGCGAAGAAAAACATTCTCAGATTAAGAAAGCCAAACGGCTATCCCCGGAGGGAGAAAATGAAGGAAAGACAGCGATTGGGAGCGCACTCTTGGGGGGGGGGGGGGGGGGAAGACTTGTCCGAGGGGGAAATTTGTCTCAAGGCGCCGGGAGGGTCCAGATTAGGGGTTTTCTTTCTACAGAAGGGTGAAATGGAGTGGGACTCAAAGGAGTAGAAGACTGTGAGGGATCATCGAGCTAAAAAGCACGGAAATCAGTAAAATGAATGAGAACGGGGGGGGAACTGGGATACATTTGACCAGCTGAAAAACAAACCGGGGCGTTTAAGCAGGGTTAAAGTGTCCTAGCCAAGAGGGAACTGGGGGGTTTGTAGATGGGGTGGCGGAGGATTCAAGGAAGGGCGAGTGGAAAATAGGATATTCCCTGGAATAGAATTCAAAAAGGAGAATCTGATTAAAAAAAAAGAAAAGAAAAGGGTTGCCAGAAGAGACTCTATCTAAGCGTGAGTCTGGAGAAACTTGCACTCTACATTAAGGGTTATCGCGGGGAGAAGGGCTCACTTGAAAAAAGGAAAAACCAAAACTACTAGGGAAGGGAAATTGACTGCCAGGAAAAAATTCAAAGGGGGAGACAGGGAAGGGGAGAAGATCTCCTCCCTTTTTCCTGCCAGTTATCCACTCAATAGACAGTGGCGTTAAGGAAGGCAGGGGGAAACGCCTGAAGAAGGAGAAGAAAACTTAACGCGGGCAGGGGAAACGGAAAAAAGAGGACTAAGTGGGCAAGGATCCACGAGCAAAGAACTTAACTGGCAGGGTAGGCAGAAAGTTTCATAAAGAAGGGACACTTGATGGATGGAAGGTACTTCAAAGGTCAAAATCGCAGAAGGGGAAAGCGTCCGCGATACAGTGAACAGGAGAACGGGTGGAAGAGAAAATCATCCTCTTTAACAGACGACTGCAGCGGCAGAAACCTCCAGGGGAAAAAATATATCGTCAAAGATATAAAACTGGGAAAAGGAAAAAAAGGAAAGGCCAAAAAAATGGGAGGGGGTGCTGCCAGTTTGGAGATAATGGAGAAAGAGATCAGGGAAGGAGTCTGGAAGACACACCTTAATGCCTAGTCCACTGCTGGGGGAGAGAACCGGCGAGTTGCAAAATGGGAAAAAATTGGGGGGGGGTGGGAAAAACGCCCGGACGAAAAAATAAGGGAAGGAACGCAGAAGGAGAAGTTGAAAAATCGCAGGATCATAGACAGTAGAAACGCGGCTTGGCATTTCATCAGAGAGATTTGACGCTAAAGAAAGTGAACGTCACGGAAGGAACAAGAGCTTGGATACTCAGAAACAACAAAAGGGGGGAGATGGGGGGAGAAGGACAATCGTGGCCAGTTACCGGAAACTTGAAAAGAGGACAAAAAGAGTCTTCTTCTGATGGCAAGGGCCGATCACTCGTCTCAAGCGGGAATAAAAGTCCTCGGAGAGAAAAGGGGCCCAGAGGATTGTGAGGAAAGGCGAAAAAAAAACCTAGAGAGGGGTAAACCATCGTAGGTGGGGGTCTTGTTGAAAAAAAATGGAAGGAAGACATAGCAAAAGGACCAACTGCGAAGAAACTAAGTTTGGTGGGGGGGGGGGGGATGACTTGTAATCCTCACCATGAATTATATCCGCAATATTGACGGGTTGGCACCGCGAAAACGTATGAGTACGTATTCTCTTAAATCAGGTACACGGAGGATATAAGCGAAGAAAAACTGAAGGGGAAAGGGGACGGCTAAATATTCAGAAATGACACCCGGTATCATTATGCGGCGGGACGCGGAAACACAAAACGAAAGAAAAAAAAAAGAAAGATTTGAGGGGAAACTGTCCACAGAAAAAAAAACAGAACTAAGGGATGAGGGAGAGGGAGACTTCCCCATCGAAACGAGAATTCCCGGAAAGCTCAAAAGTATATCTAAAAAATAGCGAGGGCGACCAGGACTATGAAGGCTCGGAGTGGAGGATTGAATCGACTGTCGGAGACAAATGCTTTCGATCAGCTTATCGGCGAAGGGTCCGGGGGGGGAGGAAAAAACACCTATCAAAAAGAAAGTGCGAAATGGTCAACAAGAAGGCAAGATAGAATTCAGGGGGAAAGAAAGCAACACTCGCAAACCAATTTATTGGTTCAAAGGTGACTAATCAGAAAAGATGAGTTACAAAAACGGCGTTTATAGAGGTGATGTCTGAAATGGGATCATCCGAGCTCAATCCGGAAGGAAAAAGACAGGGGGGATCCTCAGGAAATAATATTTCAAGTCAGAGGAACGAGGGAGAAACCGAGAAACAATCTTCATAGGGATGTTCAAAAACTGAAGGGGGCTGGCCCCCTGGGACCACGAAGAAAGTAAGGGGGAGGGGGGGGGGGTGGGGTTCTCGCTGTCGGAAAATTGGGATACCATTGGCAGGCAAACTATTGCAGTCATAAGCTTGTAAGACGATTTGATCGGGAAGGGCGCAATAAGAAAAGTCCTTGGGGGAAAAATACCAATAATCGTAAACTGTTAGGTGAAGGAACGATCGTTACTTAGGGATAAGGGGGAAAACAGGGGATTGAGAGAGAAACAGACAAGAAGGTAGGAAAATTTCATATTACGACTAATCGCTGGAGCGAGCAGGGTGGGAGAAGGGGATGACCGCATGAGGGAGAATTACAGGCATCATCTTTTGGTGAAGCGGGCCTGTGTTTCCATAATGGGGGAAAGGCGTGTGGCACACTGAATTTGCTCTCAATCGAGAAGGAGAGCTGGAGTACTTGTTCGCGGAGGAATGCACCACTAAAGAACCGATCGGGATGAAAAACCTCGTAAATCAGTCGAAAAAAGGGAATCGAAGGGGGGGAAGGGGTTGAAAAGCTATCTTTTATAATATGGCAACAGAAAAAATGAAACACCAGGGGGGGGGGGAGGTCTCCCAAAGGGGATTTTTCCAGCGCAACAGAGGACTGTAACGAACGTCGACGCGGAGAAAAAAAAAAAGAGGGGGGAGGGGGGGGAGGGGGCATCGGGCTTCCGAAAGGAAGCAAAGAGGATGGGAATTCAACCTTTGGGGCCTCAGCACACCAGGTCCCTGAGAAGGCTTGGGACATCGGTCCATACGGCTCTAGGGTCGCATCACCTGTCTAAAGCTCGCACGTGGCGCGGTGGGGGAACGAAACAGCTACGCAAAATGAGAAGATCCGAAAAACGATTTCCGTGTGCTGTTCAGACACAGACCAAAACCAAAAAACCCACCCCCCTCACTGAAGCTCCATTTGAGGGACCTTGTGGGGGAACCAGGAGTGCAAGATATGAACCAGCCCGCGAAAAAAAAGATTGCAAAA
>Ga0179593_1405431_pt1 | contig 32808 bp, 38 predicted proteins | sample CZODoug2_1_08_16_FD_185931 | JGI IMG/M metagenome (GOLD analysis project Ga0179593, IMG submission 185931) | Vadose zone soil fungal communities from Angelo Coast Range Reserve, California, USA - CZODoug2_1_08_16fungal (PacBio error correction) | ecosystem: Environmental > Terrestrial > Soil >...
GAGTCCCACTCATAAAGCTTTGCCTATCGGTCGGCAAGGGGCCCGGCTCATTAGGCGATCGTTGCCCGCGCCGGTTCTAATTGAAAGTCGAGGAGGGTCAAGTTTTAGTCCCGCACACTTTCATGAGATCTGAGAGAGGTACGCTCCCATATCTCTCCTAAGTAAAAATGCTATCTTCAGACCTTCTCTGAAAACTACCGCTCATCCGTATTATAGCGAGGGGTAGCTGCTCCTAGAGAGCGTTGGACGAAAATTCAGAACTCATCAAGGGGCTTGGCGGTGCTTTGGGGGAAATTCTCCATCGCATCGGCGCGAGAAGGGAAGCAGATCGTCTTTTCCCTTTAAAAAGTTTTAAAACCGCGAACGTTCAGGGGAGGGGGAGACTAAGATGGGAGGGAAAACGTACCTATTGGAGTGGGGGGGGAAGGTATCCGACGTGTGGCCATAGGGAAGCCGTAAGGGCACAACATTGAGGTCGCTATAGCTTGACGGGGGGGGCGGGCTCCCACTGAAAAATTGTAAGAAACATGGGGCAGGTACGAACGCCGCTTCCTCAGAGAGGCACTCGGGGGGGCAGATGCCCATTGCTGCGATCGATTCTAGTTCGAGGGGGGGAACATGACTTATCTGTGTCCAAAGCAAAAACATTTCAGTCTGCGGTATGGTAAAACGCTAATTGAAAACACGAACAAAAGAAAAAGTAAATATTGCCAGCTAAAAAATGCAATAACAGAGTAATCCTAATCTATGACTGTGCGAAAAAAGGAGTCAGAGGACCGCTAATCGGATTAGTCGTTTTAATCCACCGCACTCGTAAAAAGAAAAAGAAACCCACGCCTTTTGGGGGAAGCTCCGCCAGAAAAACTAGTCTTCCACGCTTAGGAGAGGGAAATGAGCTTTGAAGGCTAATAGTGAACAGGGAAAGGCGTACCTTCAAAAGAAACGGCCCAATCTTTATCTGGCATAAGGGGAAGCGATTTGGTCAAGAAGGACATGTCACAGCGCTGCGCTTTCTGAGAGATCAATGCAAGCGAAGCTTAGCGGTTCGTTATTCCTACGAGGGTGGAAAGATAAGCACTTCGCGGATTGCTTCTTTCCCGGCGCAAAATAAGAAGAACGGGGCATGACAGGGTTTCTAAGGCCCACCAAAAAAGATGGCAGAAGAGTATAATTTTCTTGGAGAAAGATGCCTGTCGCTGATATATATTATGAAACAGTAACAGATCAGACCGCGGAACATCCAAATTAATTCACGCCAGCTAAATTTAATCACGCCCAGAAACAGAAAGGAGGGAAAGTAAAATCCAAAAATTGGGATTTTGCGCGGCGCCTTTGTGGAACATGCAACGATGAGGAGGTCGCGAGCCGCTCAGGTTTTGGGATGAAAGCGAGAGCCGATCGAAACCACAAGGTGTCCGGGGGGGGGGGATTATTTTGAATCTCGGAAGGGAAACAGGGCGGGAACTCGTTTTACAACATCCGAGAGACCGGGGAGGAGTGGGAAAAGCAGCGCGACCGACACCTGCAGTAGGGAATGGAGAAAACTACTTTTTTCGCGAAAGGAGTAGAAAATTGTGAAACGCTAAAGTGCGGATGAAGTTGGGAGAAAGTTTTCATTGACATCTCTTCGAGGAAGACAGAACATCGCAACTGTGTGGAATGGGTTCCTGTGAAATGGTGTAAGGGTCTCTAGTTTACAACCGATCGGTTGCCAAGGAAGAGCCTTCCCTATCTACCTGTTAAAAACCGTGGTTTTAGTGGGGGCTTTTGTTCTCCTACAAAAAGCTGGGTTCCAAAGGGAAAGCGCGGCCTGTGACTCAAAAAACAGGCGCAGTCAAGAAAGAATGAGACCAAAGAGCACGATAACAGTTCCAAAACTTTGAGAGTGTTCGTATATCGGAAAAAACCCAACGGAACGTGCAGGGAAAGGATTCCCGTGTGGGTTAGGTATCCTTGAAAACAAACTCTTGTGGACCGGGTTCGAGATCGAATCTTTGTCCAAGATAAACCGTGGCGCTTCAGGCCAAAAAAGACGCATCTAACGTTTAAGAAATCATGTGACCGCGGAAGGAAGCTCCTATTAAACTATTTCTGGTAAAATAGGCCGCAGAGTGGCGAATACAAACCTATAATGGGGTCAAGAAGGGGGGGGGAGAACGATCTGGGATACCTTCCGCGGAAGCATTCACGGGTAGAAGCCGATCCCATAGTTGCGTCTTCGTAAGTGATCTTTTCTAGGGAAAAAAAGGTAAGGATAGCGCTGGCAAATAGCTAAAATTTTTGGGTTTTTTCCGGTCAATCGGTCACAGAGCGTCGAGCGCTCACTGGGTATGGAGGCGGAAACGAGAACCGGCATTTGTGGGCTGTTCAAAAAGGGGTTGAAATTTGGTCAGCCTCATAACTCAACGGAAAAGCCAAAAGGGAAAACACAGCAACGATTGCTGAATAAAGGAAAAAGTACTTGAAAACGCGAACGTCACTCTTCTTTCACTCTAACCACGGAGAGGGGGAAGATTTTTCCCTAACAGAGTGACGCGGTCCTACTGGGTCAGACTTCGTCGTGGTGCTTTGTTTGCTTGTGTGCCGCAGAGTTCGTGGCAATCGTGATGAGGCAGAACTCTCTAGGTTTAAATTTAACGGCCAAAGCACTGGGAGCACGTTCCTACGTATGCGCTCACGAAGTTCACTGGGGACGATTGACCTAAAATTAAGAGATTGAGCCGGACGTCCTGCCGTTCTCTAAATGAATCTTAATATTGGAATCAGGGATTAGTCATATCTGGCGAGATCGTTCTCCACATCTGATTATCTGGTAAAGTGCAAAAAAGCTTTCCCTATGGGGGAACCAAGCCGGTTGGGTTGTCACTCGATGAGAGCGTCTTAAGGCGGACACAACTATCAACTTCAACTGTGAAGAGTGGGCTAAACTCCTGGTAAAAGTGACGGAGGGATAACCTCGTTGTTTTCAGGCTCACACGCAACAACAAAGGAGAGAATGGCTAGTGGAACGCCGTTGGGGAAGGGGGTGATCAGGAATCCCCGATTTCAAAAATTATTTTTCTTTTGGGGGCTCGAATTATAGGGGCCAAAAAAGCCAGTAGTTTAATACTGGAGGATGGTGCACTTCTTAGTCGAGAAAGCGCAATTTGACACCGTTTGATCTCTTAGGTGGAGTACAAGGAGACGAACGCCCCAGTGGAGATTTATTAAGGATCGCCGCAAAGGGGGGAAAAAAGATCTTTTGGAAACATACGAGAATGGCAACTTCCATTGTGGGCAACCAAGAACAGGCTACTGTGGGAGGAAGGGCCCTCGAGAGTGGGAAGGAAAACCTTAATCTAATCGCGCGCTCGTAGGGCACAAGTTGCGATCTTTGCTGGAACGTTAAAAAATAGGCCGGTTTAGCAGCTCTTGTCCCTAACCTCCTCAAACGTAACTTGATTGGTCACGAGCGGAAGAAGGGACATGAGCGAGTTGCGTATCCAAAATCAGCCACTAGAAACGGCTCGTCCTTGATTCCGTTGGAAACCGGCGTTCGTCTCTATAGATCAAAAAATCGGAGCGGCTCTACCTTAAGTCGGGGGGCAGGTTCCGACAGGAGCGAAAATTTCGCGGATAAACTCATTTTGAGGATATCCGTTCGTGTCGGCGCTGATTATGGTAGAGGGTCGTTGAAAAACGGCGGGTTGGGGGAAAAGAAAAAGGGTTTGTGTAAGCAATGAACTGAATTTAAAATTTCTCCTCGCCCATCGTTAGTTCGGGGTTTTTGTCTTCGAAATAAGAAGGGCTCGGGGTTTGAGAAAGGCCAATGAAGAACGGGAGACGCAACCGGCTTGGAAGACACGAGTAATGAATCAAACCGATACTTCTTAAGACCAATTGATAAGACTGAATGACATGGGGGGGGGGTCACGCTTTTTTTGTAACCTAGTTGATGGAAGGTCTTTCATAGAGGGAGCTGATGTGGGGGGTTCACCTCGTTAACGAGAGATTACAATAGAGTTTCTTCAAGTTACGCTGGCCACGCCGAGGGGCCCCAATAGGTTGGACAGGAGAAAAACACGGGGATTCGGAGGGATCGAGGAAGGGGGGGGGTGCTATTCACGGGAAAATCAACCAAAGCCAAGGTAATCGTAATAACGAGAGGTCGCACAGTCGTATCATCTGGGTTGCAAGTTCTCTGCAAAAATTCTCTCAAAAGGACCGCTTGTGGTCGGTGGGTGCATTAAGGTTCTACATAAGATAACAAAGGCAAAGAAATGGGTCAATGCGCGAAAGGCCTAGAAATTCATTCTAACCGACTCAAATGGCTGGAGCAAAAAAGGAGAAGGGGGGAAGTGGAAGCCTCGGGAGTCTTATGTACTTTTGACATCACACGTGGGGGGGGGGGGGAGGACGACATCTCTAGAGGAAAAGAAAAAATATGGGAATTATGAAGAAAGCCGGAAAGATAAAATCAAAAGACATCTGCTACGTTGCGTGAGTCAATCGAAACTGAGCGCGCAGTTAGACATTAAACGGGTGAAAAAAAGTCCGGTACAGGCTCATGCATATCGCGAATCCAATTAATCAAACCATACCGGGGTGAGTGACGTACAGTCACGCTCTATCAAGGAGAGACTACCACCAACTATCCTATTATTCCCTTATGGTTCGCCTACATTTACGGAGCGAATCCGATAAATTCTATTAACAATCAATCTCTAGTCTGATGTGACGGAAAGAGAACGTAAGGCTAAAATTTAATTCCCGAAGCAAAGGCGAAGGGAACTAACCTTCAAGTGACTGTATCCCGGGTAGACCGATCGGCAACATTAAACGCGGGATGATTTTGAGAAGCGGCGCTCCTGCGGGGTCCTGCGAGGTTTGGACGAAGGGGGGTGGAGGCTGGGGAGTGGCGTTTACGTTCGAGAGTAGACAATGTCGCACGATCTTTTCGGGGACAAAAGAAAGCAAAAGTAAGGTTATGCCTTTGCCAGAAAGATGTCACCACTCAACGCAAAACGGCGCGATGCGATGGGAGAATCTCACGTTACCTGTAAAACGCCTCGAGCGATCAAAATGGAGGCCGAAATGCCAAAGACAACAACATTGTAGAACTAAATGGAGGAAACGGACCAATACCTGGGGTTCGAGAAAAGAGCTCTATATCGAGGAGAGGAAGGGGAGAGAGATAGACTATCTTTTAAAACAACAGGTATTGGCAGGTCCTGAAATAGAGGTAGTTATCCATGCAGCTGGGGTAGGACCTTGGGGGGGATCACAGCAAGGGGGGTGGAAGGAGATACCTTTAATCTCGCCAATCGGCAGGTGGGTGTCTCGTCTGTTTTGAATTGCGATCAAGGAGGGAACGTCGGAAGGGGCAGACGGGGGGGAAAAAAGGTTTCCCCTAAATGAATCTTCCGCCTTTCTTGCGTTGAACACGAACGAACTCAAGTACCCCTCCATCACGTATACAACATTTCTCATGAAAGAGCGATAGCAGGGAGAAGACTCATCAGCTTTTTGCCGATCGTACAGGGCTACGCTCACGAAGTTTAAAGGGTCTCAATGATGGCCATGAGCCATTTTTAATGTCGTCTGTCAAGTTTGGGGGGGATACCCACCTTCATATCTGATCGGTATAGCCGAGGGGGAAGCGTTATCCCATATCGCCAAACGGTAAAATGGCATCTGTCATTCCAGGAGCAAAAAAAAATAGAAGGACGTGAGTAAAATCCCTATAATGGGGGTACGCTCAACTCCATGTAGCGAGAGGTAGAGTCCGAGCAACGAAAACGTGATTGGGATTGCCCTCAGATACTGAGAGGACTGTTCAACTTCTCGGTCCCCCGTTTAAAAGAAAAAAAAAAACAACTCCGTTCACTCGCGCCCGTCAAGGCTATATTCATCGTGAGCTAAGGATTTGGTTTGGTCTGGGGGACTCCCCTTCAAAGTAAATTTTGCGGGTCTCTAATCGGGTTTGAGCTTTCAGGCGAAAGAGATATAATGTTACAGCAAGGGGGCCAGATACAACGCATTCCTCCAGAGTTGCAAACGGAAAGAGCTGTTTTCAATATGACCAGCCATTGCTTCGGTGGGAGAAACTGATTTAGCGGGAAGATTTCCCTGACGGGAGCATTGAAAGACAAAGGACGAATCTTTCTATTCACCGCTAATTTGGGGACAAAAAGCAAAAAGCGTCCTAGTGCGGCGATTCATAAAAGAATAAATGCTGACGACGGGAATCCGTTCTAGGAAAACTTTCTAGTAAATCATGCGTGGGAGTCACAACCTATAAACAGAACGACGAGAAACCGACGCGGTTCTCGGTTGGCGCGCCGCCAACCGGGACATCGGCTGCAGATTGTAATCTATGATTATTCTTCGCCGCCGTGAAGGTCAAGCGTTCCATGTATGCAAAAACCTCGAGAGTTCAAAAAGGATCGACAAAGGGCTGGCTTTTTCTTAGACCATGCGCGAAGAATGAGAGGGCTTGATCCTGACGATGTTGGGGAGAAATGGTAAGCTGTCTGGGGGGACGTTTGCCTTTCGCAAAATACGGCACGACGGCGGCTTGTTTCGAAGGGCAAACCAATAGGCCCAGGAGATACAGGGGGCATTTGGCGCTGTGGTAAGGACGCAATGTTGATATGAGTGCAATTCTATCCAAACCAAGCCGGGAGGGAAAAACTAAAAGGCGAAAGGGAATCAAATCTTCAGCGAAGATTTTTGGATAGAAAGAATCAAATTGCTTCCTAATTCAAAGGGGGGGAGCTTTGCTCAATGGGGAAAGCAAAGTAGGGGTTCATCTCGATGGGGTTTATATGGGAGAGAAGGAGAATATCTCGCCTGGCGCCAAAGATAAGCGAAGGCTTCTTAAGAAGTTTACGTGGAGCACCTTCATTTCAAATTCAGCAAGAGAGAACAAATCAGGCGGGGTGAAGTTAGGTTAGGAGTCAAAAAAGAAAATGCATCGGGTCTTTAATGTTTGGTTGGGAACGTAACGGGGAATGGAATATGTTTGAAATCAGCGCTCGAGAATTGAGGAAAAGGGGTGAATTCTGGAACTACCTCGGGACATGAACTTTTTTGTAGGCAAACTGGAAGTGGTGTTAGGTTCTCGATTAGACAAGACCAGATGGTCTCTCTGCCCAAACAGAAGTCTACAAAGAACCTCTGTTAAAAGGGGTCTTGGAATGTGGGTCTGCAACAGAGCGCTTTCGAAAGGCGCCCGGAGTACAAAATAATCTCTCCTGAATCCTTGAATAAATAGGACACCGCGATTATGAGCAAAAGACGCCAAGTTTTTTATAAAGCTGTGTATCGTTAGAAAAAACCATCGTGCTGAATTCAATCTTGTTGGGGGTCTCGAAACCCCACATCTTTTACGAATCGAATCAGGGTGACAAGAATAGGGAATCGGATTGTCGCTTCGAGGCGACAGACGCAATGATAACGTGTAAGGGGAGGGAAGTGCTCAGAAGCTTTTAAAACCCTATGGGGGCAACAAAACGATAGATCAAAGTAAGCATGCCCCATAACCTCGAAATTTGCATGGAAGGAAACTCTCATGATATCCTGAAGCTCCGACACTAAACTCCGTTTGGCGTCTTCAGTAACGGTGAGCTGGACTCCGGGTGGCCGGTAGGGGCGCTCCGCAGCAATCTTGAAGCATCGTACCCAGAAATTCTGTCTATCGCAATGGGGGTTGAAGAGGCAAACGGGCCTAACAGAGCGCTTTGGCAATGCCTGGGAATAGTTTTAGACGAGAGAGTCGACGCAAAAGGGAGGAACTAAATCCGTCACAAGCCACCAAGGAAACAGGATATTCTAATGATGAACTTTGTACTGAGAACTGTTCACGAGAAATTAATCTGATCCTCAACAGACAAAAAAAAAAGGGGGGAATTAGGAAAGGATTTCCCTACGCTGGTACTCTCTTTCATTTCACCCACGACTTCGCATCGAGAGGTTGTTTTTGTTGGTTTTCAGCGAGTTCGTCATATTATTGGGGGGGGGGGGGATGAGAGCCGAGCAAAAACTTTTCCGAGGGTTAGGAAACAAAGCCTCTGAAAGCTCACTCGAAGAATGATGTATGTTACCTTATTAGAATGCGAGCGCTAGAAGTAAATTCCAAATGGCGCGAAAGTCAACTTACTAAAGATTGAGGGAATTATCATGTAGTCGGAGATAGGGTTCTCCAAGGGGGAGGGAAGTCTTTTCTGAAAGGTTTAATTGTCAGCTAGCCCGATGGAGGGGATATGGTGACCAAGCATCTCGGGGGTGAGAACCAGGAGTTAAGGATTCAGCTCAAAGGGAAGTCATGAATGATCCTCTTTGGTCGAAGCCAAACTCCGCTGAAGGAGTTGGGTAAAAAATTCTATCTGAACAGGCCCCCCCCAAAAACGCGTTTTGTGTCCCGCACTCACAACACGGAATGCTGATGGGACAACAAGAAGGAAGGTTGGAAAATTGTTGATATCCCGAAAACGATTGGAGCAAAAACGGGGGGGCGTCTTTCGAGGATAGAAGGAGTCCTTTCCGGATGAGGGGCACTTTCTTTGAGTCGGAAGCTCGATAGGTCCCGTTGGGGTCCCTTGGGCAGACCACAAGACCTCTTTTGGAGCAGGGACAGAAATGGGAAGAAGGGCCTGCGCTCCGGCCAGCGGTTGGCAACAGAAGCGGGTTCCTTGCATTTGGAAAACTTACACAGCTGCTCGAGCTGTTAAGGTTGACTGAAAGTTAAAGGGAAAAAGGAAGCCCATTCATTCGGAGGGACAGATTTCTGAGTTACAAGACAAACGGAGTGGTGAACAGAGTCAAGAAAAGAAAATGCAGGTGAGCGTTGAGGCGCGGGGGGGACGTAAACTAAGAAGTAGGGTCGCGCGGGAATAAGCCTGGGGAAAAACGCTCGGGGCGGCCCTTACGCGGCCATATCAACAGTAGAGTCGCACCGGCGATGCTATAGTCTTCCTCACAGCAGCATAATCGAGTCCGGTCATAAAGCTTTTACAAAGTCAAGGGGGTCAGACAGTATGACTGGACATACATTTTTACTTTTACCAAATCCTTTCTGCGGGGGCTTTACGAGGTGAGAAAGTGTATCTTTGGAATGATCACCGGCGGGGGGTAATTTAGAGCAGGAGAGAGGAAAATGTTTTGTGGAATCTAATCAACATTACGAACATAGAAAGGGGTGGGACAATGGTCATAATGTCTAAGCGGTATTTCGGGGTGTGGAAATAGAAAGTTGCGGCAGGATTGACGGGGCTAATTTCAGAAGTTAGAAAATAGAGGCTTGCGTCCACACGGATGAATCAATACGCTTCGAGAATGTATCACAGAAAACTGAAGGGGGGCTCTGTAAAATGTCGATTTTTTGGACTCTCAAAGTCGGCAGAAAAAGGCCTCTTATTGAGGTGTGCATGACGGGTAATGCTTCACTATATAGTGGTTTGCGGAAGTTAATCGCTGCACATGGCCCGAGTTGTATATTCGTCGCAAAGAACCGGTTCTGCAAGTTTCTCGAGATGGGTTGAGCCGAGGTATCCAAGGCACAAAGAACGCTTAATTCAGGTAATAGAGTTGGGGACGCAATAATACATTTTAACTGGTGGTTTCGACGAAAATTTAGGCAAACAGGAACCGTTTTTTGTCGTGTGTGCATTAGAGGGGGAGACATCGATGCAAGAATGGGGGGCTCGCCGCTACAGGAGCTCAAAGAAGTCAAGGAAGGGGCCCGGTAATCTAACCTTTGTCTAAAAAATAGAGGTCAGGCCTGTAGGGTTACGTAGTATCTGACAAGTTTTCTTTCATTACATAACGTGACTCCATAGCTCCCATAATGGAAGGAAAAAACTTTTCGCTTCCCACTGAAACAAATAAAAAGAAAAAATAAACGAGATCAGAAAACTGGCTGATGCAATCGTTGAGCGAGCACCCAATAGCTCAGTTTTAATCGAACGGTCAGTCTTCCATTTCCGGGCGAATCTCATTAAGCAGATTCTTTGGAAAGGAAAGAACGACAACGGGGGACGCGTTCTGACTCTATAAAGGGCTAAAAGGTAATAGAGATAAGCTTAGGGAAGGGATCCTTATTTTCTCCTTATGCCCATGGACATTTTAACGGAGGCGATAAGGGAAGTGTCTATACCTAGATCCTCGATATCTGCAAGTTAGAGTGAAAACTCTAAAGATCGGTGATTCAAAGGGGATCCAGGGAAGCCGATGGCGACAGAAAAAGGAGTGGATCTTGAGAAATGAGAACAATCGGCACCTTACGATTGTGCATATAAAGGATCTATTCTAAGGAGGAATGCGCAGTTAACCGGTGTTATCTCGTCGGAGTGAGGCGGTTAGAAAAGAAAGCAAAAAAAAAGGCGAAGAGAGTTGTCGGCAAAAAGAAAACTGTACCTATATTGCCGTCAATCCGGGTAAAAGAATCTTTGGCACGCAACTAACAAGCGCGGTGGATGTCGATGGCGAGCCGATATATTTCACGAAACTGCCAACGGATCAAAAGGGAAAAGAAAGAGAAACGCCAATGATCCTTGATCAGGGAACGGCCGGGTTGGGTTACGCTGTGATATCAAAAAAAACACGGAGGGTAATGAAAAAAGGAAAGGAAAAGATGCATAACTTAGGGGGGGGGGGACGAGACAACAGGTATTGTTGCCTGACTGGAAAACGTTAGTTAAGTAATGGAAGTTTTTGGTGCGATGGGGCCTGTTGTGGGGGGGATAGATCGTTCGGCTCCGTAGGGAGAATCGCGGAAAGGAGGTCATGGGCATTTTCGAAAGCGTCTGTAGTGTGGGGTGCCAAAAGGGGGCGGGGAGCCGGAAGAAACGGGGTAACGGTGAAATTTTGGAACCTGAGAGGCTGCAGTTACCCCGAAGGGGTAACACCACAAACACCTCACGCCGGGAAAGGGGACAGGACCTATGCGCGAAAAAAAAACATCGCATTCTACTCCTTACCAGGCTCCGCTAACGTGAAGGTTCGCAAGAGATGGATGTGAAATTCACCATGGGGAGAAAACGGGGGGTACCGCTTCCCGTGGGGAGAACTAACAGATAATAGAGATCGGTATTATACTAAGCAGGAAGAACTCAGGGGAGACATAGTGCTAGGCTGCTCCGGGCGACTGAAGGGAGTCTCTAACTTATCCGGTGGAAGACACCTGATAATAGCGTTGACGCGTCGAATCTTGTCTTTGGGCTGGCAATTTCTCGCAGCGGAGGAGGCAGTAAAGAACTTCGTCAAAAAGTTAAAATAAAACTGGGCGACCGGGCTCATCCTCTTCGTTGGAATCAGACGTTGGATCCGAGGGAGGTCGGTGGTTGATTTCGTCGCCGAGGGGTTCTCTCATAGAGCTTCCAAGGGGGTTACTGGGGTCTATAAATGGGTTCGTGACCACGGATGATTGGAAAGGGGACAATAATTATACGAACAGCCGCTGCCGAGCAAACGGAACAGAGGATTTTTACAGCGGTGCTGCGTCTGTTCAAATTTTATATTGGGTGGGGAGGGGGCAGGGAAGAGGGGGTCGCATTGGAAAAAAAAAGTAGGGTCAGTGTGTCACTTATGTAGCCCGGGGGCTAATGGGAAAACAATCTGAAACAAAGCGTCCTAGGATTGGGGGGGGGGGGTGGGTCGTTAAAATTTCGAAGGCACTAGAAAAAAGAAATATGGGGGCTGGGCACGGGCTATGATATATGAATTGCTGTCCAGGACGGGGTCTTAAAGATAATCAGAAAAGATTTAAGCAGCAGCGGTGAAGGGGTAGGCGCTTCGAGACAAATAGTGCGATTATAGACTGAGTCAGGAGGCAATGAAGAAAGTTGTATAATAATGTGCAGCCCGCTTAGGGAACAATCAAAGGGCTTATTTTGCAGGGATTTAATGGGCAAGACCGGGAAAAGAAATCGAGGGAGGAGGGTTACGAAATTCTCAATGTGCGCGAGAGGGTACTAAGGAAGTAAAGAACTGCGAAAAGCGGGGTATTGGGGGAGTCATGAACTAGGCAGAGCCGCGTTGAAGGTAGAAACGTGAGAGGAAAGGATGCTGGTCCGGGGAAAAAATAGAGCAGCTAAAAAAGGCAAGAAAAAGAAGAAAGATGGGCTGAGTTTATATTTGGGGAATAAGCGAGGCGCTAGTTTCCTACTTCAGGGGGGAAAGGTGTGACTTATTCTAAGGACAACTAACATTTCCCTGCTGGGCGAAACACGAACCGCGGTTTTGCCCTCACACTTATCTACTCAAGCGTAGAAAAAAAAAAGTGGGGATATAGCAATCCAAACCGACCTGACTATGCATGGGGAGAAAAGGATCGGTCGTACACGGGGATCAGGTTAGAGGAAGAGGACGGATTTTTTTGGGAGGGAGTCTATATTAATTGCGTCCGGGCGGGAGTCACACCGGAGAAGAAGTTTGCTTAGCAGGATTGGGGAGGCGGAAAAAACTCTCATTTTAAAAAGGAGGTAAAGAGGGTCACAAAAGATCAAGGCGGTGAAGTGTGTTCGTATGACATAAGAGAGAAAAAGGATCACTTGAAGGACACGATTTGAAAAGTGATGGATCTGAAAAACAAAAGGTTCGTTTTTGGGGTCGGCAGATTCAGGAAAATTTGTGACTAAGAGCGGGGCAGATGGGGAGGGGGGTTAAGGGAAGGCATGATTCTTGTTTATAGACTCGGAAACATCGAAAAGCTGTGGCAGGGTTGTTGGGACATACTGTAAGATTGAAAAATATGGAAAGGCTTTTGAAAAGTCTGGGGGGGGAAGGTGCAAACGTCAAAGAAAGTGGAGGGAAAAAAAAATGCTAAACCATGGACGGTGGAATTGGGTAGGTTCATAAAGCGCAGGGAAATGGGGAAGTCTATCCGGCTGGATCTACAGAAAAAAGATTCTCACAAATAAAATTCTTTAGGAGTACCTCATACCGTGCATGCTGCTCTATCAAAAAGACGCCCCTCTCGGTTGGAAAAAAAGGAAAGGATGTTGTGTAGTAGATCCTTCTAAAAGCAAATCGGGTGTGTTCGCGGAAATTACTAGCGGTTGCGGTGGTGGGTCGCTGACAAGCACGGGGCTAAGAAGGAAATTTTCGGGGAGTTTGTCAGAGGACGGGGGGATTCTTCATGAGAGAGGCGAACGGTTAGGGGGAGAAGGGGGGGGGTGCGCGGGTCGAAATGGCCACAAAAAAACTCAAAAAAACAACCAAAAATAAACTCAAAAAAAAAAAATACTCACTGCGTGTCTCAATCCCCTAGGGGGGGACAAAGGGGTTCGAGGGTGAGCGAGGCCCGTATAACCGAGATGCGGAGAGGGGGGGAGAGGGTGGAAATAAAGTCTACTTCCCTCGGTTCGCAATGCACGACCGTGATAAAATTAGTTGTTACGGCTTGCCGAGTAGGCGTATCTTGGTCACGAGGGGGTTAGCGCTCAGAATCAGGCTCCAGAAGGAGGGGAAGGATACAGCAGTCAAGGACGAAAAATTCGTCGTAGCGCTCAACAATGGGGGAGTTAAGCTAGTGCTCCCATTCGGTCTTGGAGGAGTCAATAGGTAATTTGGCGAAAGGAAAGAAATTCGCAGAAAAAAAAAAAAATCGAACTAGGGAGAACACCGTCAATGGAACGTCATAATGCAAGATGCGTTAATCACGTATGATTACTAGCCTGAAAGAGTAGTAACTTGTCAGCGCGTTATGGTCAGTGCATCTGCTCTCAAACGTAAGGAAGCAAAGGTTTTCGGCTGGAAAGGAGTGAACCCGGGTCGCTTCGATGTTAATTTTTTTTGGTTGTAAGGTATTCAAAGTTCTACTGCAGAGTTCTAGTTGGTGGGTGGTACAGGGTTTAGGTCGTGACATCGTTACTAGGGAGAATGCCATCAAATCGGGAATTTAGCTCATTCAAAGAATTCGGGATGACGTTGAAAGATAAAGGAGCAGGCCTCGCGATGAGAGACAATTCTTGGAAGGGAGGAGTGCCGCGAATTTAGATATTGGGGTTGCTTCGGACGTAAAAAAGGCATAGGTAGAGGAAAAGGGAGAAAAATAGAGAGCGCCAATATTGAGGGGAAAAAAAGGTGGATTCTGGAAGAGTCTTCTCTTATGAAGGAAAAAAAGATTGCAAAGGAGATCTTTCTGGGGGGCCGTTTAGGGCTTCCGGGCTTGCGCAGCTATTTGGGCCTCACTTAGGCACAGGAAAAAAGGGTTTGAGCAGGGGGATGAGAGCGAAAGAAGCGATCAACAGGAAAACTAAACGTGAAAGGCTATTGGGACATAGAAGCACAAAAGTATGCCAAAGATCATGGGGAAAATAGGAGACGTAGTACAAGGGGGCGTTCCCGAGGTGTTTGAAAAGACGTGAACACTCAAAAATATTATTGGATGGAAAACGCTGCGCATGGGTGGATGGGGGACGAGGGGGGGGGGGTGGTGGGGGGGTCGCTGAACAAGAAGGGAGCACACCTAATTTTAGTTAAGGGGGGGGGGGAGGGACGATTTAATCGGACGTGAAGGTGGGTAAACTTGGGGGTCAGCGGATGAATGGGCGAGGAGGTGGGTAGGAGCTGCGAAAAAAAGGGGGAAGAGGGAGGGGGGGGGAGGCGCTTTAGGGTAAACCAAAGGAAACGAAAATTAATAGGGGTCAGAATTGGTAGGGCAAGGAGAGCAGGGGGCCCCGGGGCAGGAAGTATACAACTAGAAGACAGTACACCTTATTGAGTCAAGAGCAACACGCCAAAACTGCCAGGGAGGGGCATGTGACTGTCCAGTAGATAAAAACAGGGGCTCTACGCAATTCTCAGCGGTAGGGCTTGAAATTGGGTCTAGAAAGGGACTCGGAAAAAACGGGTTAAGAAGAAAAAGAAAAAAAAAGCAGTAGTTGACGCGCGGGGGAGTGACTAAATTCCGGCCGTGATTTGGGGGGGGCGCGCGGGAAGATGGAAAAAGAAGGAGAGTGAGCCTTCGAAATTCTCGTAGGAATACCACTTACGTGCAGGACTGGGGGGGGGAGGGGGGAAAGAGGGCAGATCTTCGTCTAGAGGCACAAAAAATCGATTGGCTGAAAGGAACATGCGGAGTTTGATGGTCCATATGATAAAGGGCGCGGAGAAAAAAGGATTTCGGAAGGATGCATCCACTCAAAAAACCACCCAAACAAAACACAAAAAAAACAAACCAAAAAACCCCCACCAACACACTCAAGGGGGATTCTTGGAAAGCTTCATCAGGTGAGGGGGACTGAAGTTAGTATGTTCTTTGACGTGCAAAGGTTGGGAAGGTTGCAGGGAAGAAAAGGTGGTGTGTAGAAAGAGTGAAAAAAGGTTCGAAAAGAGGGGGGAAAAAAATTTAGCGTTTAACAAAGAATATGAAGCCCTGGCTGATCAGGAAAATCGTAGGGGTTGAGGTGTTTGCGGGAAAGGAATGCCGTCGTGGAGTTTTAAAAAAAAAGAGAGAAAGGAAATGGGAAACGTTCGACCGCTGGGACTTCCATAAAAAAAAAAAAAAAAAAAGCATCGTCAGGGAATAACGACAAGTGAAAAGAGCAAGAAACGGGAAAATGACATTGTCAGGGGAAGTAAAGGGGTTTGTCCCGCAAATTCAGGGAGATAAATGGGAAAGCTGAAGGGGTGTGTTCATCCGCTGGTTCAAGGGTGGGGGGGGGGGGGGGGGGGGGGGGGGGGGGGGGGGGGGGGGGGGGGGGGGGGGGGGGGGGGGGGGGTGGGGGGGGGGGGGGGGGGGAGGGGGGGGGGGGGGTGGGTGGGGGGGGTGGGGGGGGGGGGGGGGGAGGTGGGGGGGGGGGGGGGGTGGGGGTGGGTGGGGGTGGGGGGGGAGGGGGGGGGGGGGGGGGGGAGGGGGGGGGGGGGGGGGGGGGGGGGGGGGGGGGGGGGGGGGGGGGGTGGGGGGGGGGGGGGGGGGAGGGGGGGGGGTGGGGGGGGGGGGGGGGTGGGGGGGGGGGGGGGGGGGGGGGGGGGGGGGGGGGGGGGGGGAGGGGGGGGGGGGGGGGGGGGGGGGGGGGGGGGGGGGGGGGGGGGGGGGGGGGGGGGGGGGGGGGGGGGGGGGGGTGGGGGGGGGGGGGAGGTGGGTGGGGGGGGGGGGGGGGAGGGGGGGGGGGGGGGGGGGTGGGTGGGGAGGTGGGGGGGGAGGTGGGGGGGAGAATGGGGGGGGGGTGGAGGAAAAAAGGAGGTAGTGTGGAAGGGAGGGGATGAAGTAGTGGAGAGGGAGGGAGGGAAGGGAAGCAGTTAGAGGAGGAAGGTCTGGTGATGCAAAAGAAAGGAAAATAAAATAGAAGAGAGGGAGGGGGAGGGGATGTGGGAGCGGCAAAGTGATGGTGAGACAATGGGAATGGTTAGGAGGGGAAGAGGGGTACAAGAGTCCACTTTTTCGTTAAAGGGCTCTCTTTAGGATGTCGCCGTAACAAAAAACCCCAAGCGATTGATTTCGTCAAAAAAAGGGAACGTAGTGCGGACGATTGGGGGCTAAAATGCCTGGTTTTGTTCAGTAAACCTAATTCATCGTGGATAAGGGGTAAAATATAAAATGGGTTCTCAGGGGAGGCAGGCATTGGGTGGGTCAGGGTGCTCTTCTTAGTTCGCAGCAAAACTAACGGGGGGGCGTGGGCGGAACGACCTGCTTAAAAGAAAACAAGTAATTGTTGGAATGGGCGAAACCCGGATCAGGAAGAAAAGAGAAAATTTAAGCCGGGACGGAGATGGGATATGCAAAAAGCGTAAGGGGGGTACGGTCTTTTGAACACCTGGAGGCCTGAGGAGAGGTCTTATCGCAATGAAAATGGGGCATGTAAAACAAAAAGAATGTTCCTACGACCGATCGGAAAGATTAGCGAAGGGAAACCCTTGGAGGGGAAGTACGGATTTAGGAGATAACCTATGGAGGAAAAAACAACATCTGTCTTCAGAAAAAAATGAGGGGTGTCGAAAGAGGGGAAGAATATACGGTCGCGCGTTAGGCGGGAAAAAACGGGGAAGGAAAGAATTTATAAAAGTTCAAATTTGCGAAAGCAGAGGGGGGCATAGCTGCTATTGGAAGGAGAAAAGGGGAAAAAGAAGTTTTGGATACGGGGCGGATCAAGCGGGCGGGGAGGGAACCCTTTTACGGGCGGAGAGTTAGGAGACGGCCTTGAGGTAGTTGAAAAACGCGCCGGGCAAGAAGAAGAAATGGGCGTAGGAGTTAAAATGGACGGAGGAGGTTTAAAAAAGGGACTATATCTTTGGGGGCGGGTCTACGAAAGGAGCCAGAGAACGACAATTTGTCTCAAATAAGGAAATGCACACGGCCGGGCCAGGGGGGGAGGAAAATATAAATTCAGAAAGGAGGTCTAACTTTTAAAAAAAGAGGGGAAACGTAAGCGGGGGATCGAGCAGTGGTAAACTAGAGGGACTTAGGAGAGTGCGCATGTTATAACCGGGGATTGGGGGGGGAGCTGCGTAAAGGGGGAGGGTAGCGCAAAAAAAACACGAATGGGAGGGAAAAATAACCGACGGGGAAAACGGGTGGGAAGTGGCGAAATACATTGGATCCGCAATGCCAACAACTCCAGACGGCGAGAACAAATGCGAATTGCGGAAAAGAAAAAAGGGTAAATGCTGACAAAAGGCTTAGAAGGATAAAAAGGAGCATTGCCGAAGGCGCAAAAAAAGCGCCATTGGAATAAAGAAGGGGAAAAAAAAAGAGGCTCTAAACCTCTAGCAATGAAAAAGAAAAAAAATCTTAGTAAGGGAAAGGGAAACTAACGATTGCTAATTACAGAGGACCGCGAATGAAAAAAATAAGGGGGGGGGGGTGACCGGCCGGAAATAAGTAGAAAATGGGCTGTGTGGGACTAGAAGATCAAAATGGTTAGGAAAAAAAAATCGGAGCTGTCTCGATCGTATCCTTAGGAGAGGGGACAATCGCATAAGAACAGTTTGCACAAAGGCGTGACCGGGAGGGGTGGGTAGGGTGCGGACTAAAAAAGAAGATAACCGGGGGATACTTTTGACGGGGTTTGGGGGGAAAAAGAAAGAAGCGGGGAGAAAAAAACTCTTTAAAATAGGATCGTGCGGGTGCTAAGGGAAAAAGGGGGAATCCTCGTTTCGCAAAAAAAACACTCACCTGAAGGGGGAACCGAAATAGGACAGGGAAGGGCAGATAGACGATCGAAAGGAATGAGAGAAAAAAAGACATCATGCAAATCTGAAGCAGGTCGGGAAGAAGGGGGGCGACCTTTAAAAAAGGAGTTCGGCAAAAAGAAGGGAAAAAACGGGAAATGCCAGTTTGAGAAGGGTAGATCTTAACGCAATGCGGAAAAGCGGTTCGTAGGCCGCCGAAAAATTGAAAGTATCGCATAGGCAGGACGGGTTGGACATAATGAGGAGAAATGCTAGAGACTTCTGTTTGCGAAAAAACGGGGAAGTCAGAGAAAAGTTATATCTATGTCGAGCACAAAAAAAAAAACCGGATAGAGCGTGTACGGGAACTGTAGAACTCATCCGGGCTTGCGTGGTTTGGAGGAAGGAGATAGCTAGAGGGGGGGGGGAGGGGGGGGGTCTCGAACGGGAAGTAGAAAAAGAAAAAAGGTCAGGCCAACTTTGTTAAAAAAGAAAAAAAAAATAAACGTCAAGAAGGTTCAACGGGTGATTCAAAGGACACAAGGGGGGGGATGGAAAAATCCACAGGTGAGACTACTAGGACGGGGATGCGTAAGGGTGATAAGTCTAATTAAATGAAAGCGGGGGAGTATACAGAGGTCGGAGTGCGAGGTGGGGTGAGAGGGGGGTGCGTTAGGGGAGCTAGAAGGGGTGGATGCTAGTGGTGGAAGGAGAGCGGATGAGATGCAGTCGAGTTGATAGATGGTTGCGTGGGTAGGATGGGGAGGGCAATAAAGGGGGCATGGGGGGGAAGGAGAGAAAGGGTCGGTGTTTGAGGTTGAGAGTGGGGAGTGGGAGATGGGTTGGGCGGGGGGGGTAGGGGGATGAAGTTGGAGGTTATTTGATGGGGGAAGTTGTGGAGGAGGAGTAGAGGAACATGTGGTGATGGAGGAAGGGGTGGCAGGGGGAGTTGCAGAGCGAGGGTGGGAGAGAAAGAGCGAGAATGGGAAGAGTGGTGGAGATGGAGGATGGCTGAGGAGGAAAGCTGGATGACAGAAGGGAGGTGGGGACAAGATAACAAGGTTCGCTAGGGGGGGGTTCGGCTGGGGAAGCGAATAATTGGGGGATTCTGTAATGCGCACGGAAAGGGACAAAAGTTTGCAGAGAGAAGATTCCAGTCTTAGCAGAGGGCCAAAACACGGGATCAGGAGAGGGGGAAGAAGGACCCAGGCTGCTGCGGGGGGAAGGAGAAAGGGATCTTGGAGACTTCCTGAAACTGCGGCATGAAAAAAAGAAAAAGGGGCAGGCGGCTGGCACGATGGAACGCTACTTGAACACCTAAACAAGCGATCCAAAAAGTGTTGGGGCGACGGGGGGGGGGAAAAAGTTCTAAAAGGAAAGGAAAAGGAACTAGGGCAGACTTTTCAAAATAGCGTTGAGTTACCAAGGGAGGGCTTCTTGGTGGGGAAATTCGCGAGGGGCAGGCGATACAAGATGAAAGAAAGTCAGGGGTGGCGCGCAACTTAAAAAAGAACAAAAGGAGGGGGGGGTCTATGGAAACTCTGCGACAAGAGAGGCCAATGAAGACAAAGAAAGGGGGGGGGGGGGTAAATCGAATTGAAATTAGACGTTGGCCGAAAAAGAATTACTTCAAAAAAGAGGAGCGCGCACTTTAAAAAAAAACAATCGAATTCGAGGGGTTACAAAGACGGACCCAAGGCGCGGAGGAACGCTTTCTGGGATGGCGAAGCAGGGGGAGGGGAAAGGGGGGGGATTGATGAAGAGGGCGAATAACGAAGAGGAAAGAATGGAAACTCGAGAGTGCAGAGGGGAACATAAGTCCGAAAGAAAGGGTGACAGGGGAGTTATTGGGGAAAAAAAAAACAAAACCCGCAATACACGTTTTTGGATCAACAAAGGAGATAAAAACATGAGGGGGAGAAAAATCTCTTGAAATTGGGGGGAAAGATAGTTAATTTATGAAGTAAATTACCAACCCTCACTTACGGAAAACAAAAAAGGGGCCGGTGATTGGCAAAACCACTACATTATATCGGGGGCAGGCAAGGCCAGAGAGGTAGGAGACAAGGAAGAGATTGCTTATACGGATGAAATCAGGTGCGAAAAAAGCATTGTGGGGTATCATTTGTAATCATGGCAAAAAGTTTAGAGGGGTCGAGAAGTCAAAACTCTGGGGGGGGGGGGAAGGGACGGGTGGCGTAGAGAAGGAAAGAGACTGTCGGGGCGGGAAAGCTCGAAGGGGAAAAAGAGGGGGTAATAGTCCTTTAAAAAAAGAGAGCTGACTGGGGACATTTCCACGGGATAGAATATAGGCCTGTTGGGAGGGGAAGGGGGTTGATGCGTTAAAAAAGCACTCAATCTTGATTACAAAAAAAGGGCGGGGGGGAAATCAACTATACAGGGGGGGGGGGGTGGGAAGAGAAAATAGTGGAAAAGGACGGGCGCGGGGAGAAGAAAAGGGGGGTCACTTACAATCTGACGTATGTAACTACGCGCAAAAAGACAGGCCGGGGTTGGTAAAAGGGAGGGGGCTCAAAAAAAGGGGGTTAAGGGGACGTTGTAAAGAAGACGCTCTGGTGGCAATACCATTGGTGGAAAGGAGAGGCCTGAAAGAGTCTGAGGCTTATGGGGGGAGGGAAGATGTGGGAAAAAAAAACGGCGCAGTGTTCAGAGGGGGAAAAGGGGGCTGAGAAAAAGGGGCGCTGAAAAAAGGCGAAAAATATCAAAGAAAAATGAAAAAAAGACATCGCTATTGGATGAAAAAAAAAAAAGAAAACGGCAACCGTGAGGGTTGGAGGAGATATCTTGTATAAAATAACAACATTGCTTCAAGGGGGGTCAAAACCAATTGAATAAAAACTAAGGGTTTTGTTAAGGGAAACTAAGGGGGGGGGGGCCGGGGAAGATACTAGTCTGGTCAAAGTAGGGCGGAGGGGGGGGTACGAAATGTGCGTGGGGGGAGCAAGGGAAGAAGGAGACGGGGTTTTGCCAGAAGAAGTCTCTAAAGAAGTTCAAAACTATTGCTGGTTGGCAAAAGGCAGGAGGGTATGAGAAAGGAAAACGTAAAAAAAAAAGGGGGAGAAAGTAGGGATGGGTGTGAAGAAGCGGGAAGCGAGAGAAAAGGGAAGGCAGGATGCAATATTCGCAATTAGATGGAAGTCAATGAGGGTTAGTCTCTAGGAAGCGTGTTATAGGGAAAAATGTGGCTAAGGGGGGGGGGGGATCGCGCAATTCTAGGGGAAAAAGTTGGGGCCGAATATAGGCGCTCAATAGAAAGCTGGGAGCGGGGTTCGTCACGGTGAGGAAGGGAGAGAAACGGGGATAGAGAAAGACTGTCACTTGATAGGGGGGGTTTGGGGAAAAAAGTTTTGGTTTCAGGGAAGAGAAGGTCGAAAGATTCTAATCTCAAAAGGAAAATGCAAAAAAACTAGGTCAACATCAGGCGTAGGAAGTGACGTAGTAGCGAAAGAACGAGAAACGGGAGGAATTACGTAAAAAGTGGAAAAAAGATGAGGCTCAAACACAACTTAAGAATAGGGGGGGTTAAAAAAAAATAACGAGGCAAGGTTCTCGGTGCTTCATTCATCGAATCGACTTAGGGGGGGGGGGGAGAGTGAGGGGGGGGGGTTGTTCTGATGTCTTAGGAACTGGGGGAAAGTCGGTGGCGGGGGGGATTACGGAAGGAAAAAAAACCACAAACTAGTAAGAAAAAATCATAGGGACGGCTTAAAGGGCGAAACAAAGTCGGGGGGGAGTCAAGCGTTTGAAGGGGAAAACCCTCCTCCTCAGTGAAGCGCAAAGAAGGCAGTTCAAAAAAGGGAAACTAAAATGGGGGGGGGGGGGGGGGGGGGGAAATAAATTTAGAAAATAAGATATTACCGTGGTTATGGGGCTCTGAGAGCGAATCAAAACGAATACGAAAGGTTATACTAAAAAGGAAGGAGGGATAGGAGGAGTGTAAAGGTTTCTCTCTCAGGAAAGCTGAAGGTTCTCATGTGAGGCCTACAAGGGGACTCGGGTATAATTACGTTGGGGGGAAGGGGGGGGAAGACTGGTAAGCTTTGAAATTAGTAGCAACTCATGGGGAAAGCTAGTTGGACTAATTCACAACCCAAACGGGTGGGGAAAAGTGGTAGCGTGGCAGGGAAAAAAAAAGGGTTTCCAGTTCTTAAAAGAATCTGGTGTCTTCATCGTAACGAAAAAACAAAAACGAGGGAGGGGTCCGATAGTGGAGGAGTAAAAGTCTAAAGGAAAAGGGGCACAGGCAGGGGGGTTTTCTGCGTCAAAAAGAAAACAACGGAGGAATGTGCGGGGGAGGACACCGCAGGTGGGAATTTTTTAAATATCCGAACGATTTCTGCCAAATAAGGGCGGGGGGGGTAACTGCGAAAGTACTGAAAATGGGAAAAAAATGGGTACCGAGTTTGCCGGATCAGGGAGACTTTAAAGTTGATGAAGGCGTCATAGGGAAGAGTAGGGGGTCAAGGATTCGTTCAAGAAACGCACAAACTGTGGGGGGAACAGTTCAGAAATTGTGTGTTTGGGGTTTGGTGTGTGGGGGGGGGGGGGGGTATGTGGGGGGGGTGTTTTGGGGGGGGGGGGGGGTGTGGTGTGGGGCTTTGGGGGGGGTGTGGGGGGGGGTGGTGGTTTTGGGTGGGGGTGGGGTGTTGGGCTTGTCTGGAAGAGGGAGATCAACCATGGGAGAAAAAAAAATTCTTGGAAAGGAAAGGAGGAAAGCATTATCAAACAAGGTCTCCTGGGGGGGGGGGTTCGATCCCTTAGCCACACCAGAAGTCTCAAGAGGGCCGGTCAGGTAGTCTAAGGAATATCCTCCTAAAGGAAATTCGAGGGGAAGAAAAAAGGAGGGGAGGCAAATATATTGCTTATCTTTACTAGGAACTCTTAGGGGGGTTCACAGATCCGCGAAAAAAGGTAAGAGGAAGTGTATCGTGGAAAGTTGATTGGGAACGAAATAAAGCCGCCTTGAGGGGGGGGTCGAGGCTGTAAGAAAAAAAAAAAAAGGAGCGACAGGGGAGACGAGTTGGAAAGCGTCTCCTTTAAATCGCTCAAAGAGAGCAACTACCGGGGCGTGGTAAGGGGGAGGAAAAAAAGGGGGAGGGAAGCAGAAGCTTCTACTTGGCAAGCAGAAGAGAGCAAAAAGGAGGGACACGGGGCTCGCCTAGGCCTCAAGTGAAGGGGATAAATGAGAAGGGGGCCTGCGGTCAGGACGAGGAGGGGAACAAGTATCTTATCTCACAAAGAAGGGACTTGTCTAGAGAGGGGGAATCTGGGCTGTCAAAGGGAGGGTGGGTGGATGTGGGGGGCAAGAGGGAAGGGATATATGTTTGGGGTTTCATAATCAAAAACTGATAACAAAGGGAAGTATAGGGTTACCAGAGGGGAAAAAAAGTTGGGGGGGGGGGGAGTTGGGCATTGCAATTCCGGAGTGCACGCGGTAAGGGGGTTAGCTGCTCAGGGAAGGGAAGGGGGGGGAGTAGTAAAAGGGGACATGCGGAGAAAGGGGGGGGACTGGGCCAAAGAGGTGGGAAAGAAAAAAAGCGGCGAACCTGGGAAACTGGCATGGGTATCGAGAAAAAAGAGGGGGGAGCATTGGGGAGGGTTTGGAAAAAATCCAAGAATGAACTATGGGGTGCGAAAGGGGGATAAAGAAGGGGTAGACTTCTTGTGAAGGGGGTGCACGGGACAGTGCATGAAGGATGTCAAAAGAGGGTTGTTCAAAAAAAAGGGGGAAAAAAGGGGGCATCAATCTGAATCGGATGGGGGGGGGGACGGGCAATTTCTAGTCGGCTAAAGGAATGTCTGGGCGTTACAATAGGAGGGGGGTTTGATGAAAGTGGGCCCATCTAGATAACGGGGGGAAAAGGAGGGAAATCGGCAAGGGGATAACTATTTTGAAATAGGTCGTCAGGAATTTGATGGATATTGACTGAAAAACGGTGAACTGAAAAATTGAGACAAACTAGAAAAAGGCTTGGGAGTGGTTGCAAACTGAAGGAGTTAAAAAGAAAAGGCTAAGCCGAGGAAAGAGAAAATGGTGGCAATCACGTAGGAAGTATCAGGAGAATATCAAGGTGTCATGAAATAATAGGGAGGCATGAAAAAAATGAGGAATTGTGGGAAAAGGGGGGAAAGAGGGGGGGGGAAGCTTGCTTTGCGTGGTTGACGGATCTCATATTTTGAAGGGTCAGAAAAAGGGGGGGGGGGGGGGGAAAAAAAGATAGAGAAAAAAGACTCGCCAACTGGGAAAAAAAGCAGTCTATGCGTTTAACCAGGTTCTGCGATAAGTTACCAAGGAGAGTAAAACGAAGGATGGAGTCCAGAGAATATTGTGTAAAGTCGCATCGGTTAACGGTAGTGAGTACACTTTAAAGAGGGAAAGGAATAGATGGAAGGGAGCAAGGGGGCTCAAGGAAAAGAAGATGATTTAGAAGGATTAAACAGACACTTACAATTCGTTAAGTTCGGCTGTAAAAAATTCAGGGAGGGGAAGAGTTAAAAAAGCAGTGGAGACTAAGGGGGATGACGTCGGCTATGGGGAGGAAAAAAGGGGGGGAAAAAGAGTGGTTACGGGGGAAAAAAGGGGAGATGGATTACGTTTCTGAAGGTAAAAAGGGGTCCTTCGCTAATCCGAGATCTGAACTTTTTCTGTAAGGAAAAACGGGAAATGCGAAGGGAAAATGGGGGGAAAGGCAATGGTAGAAAAGGGGGGGGGAAAGTAGTAGAGAGAAAAAACTCAAAGGAGACTGGAGAATGGTACAACTAGAGGAAAGACGAGGATTATGGTGTGCAGTAAAGTCTCGAGGATGTGAGCAGGTTGAAACGGGAGTGAGGGGGGGGTCCTAGAGGGACTGGGAGGGAGGAAAGCAGAGAACGGCCCAGTACTGGAGGGGTGAGGGAAAAACTAAAAAGATCGTTCAAACTGGTTAAACAGGTATAGATGGTGGTCACGGGAAAAGGTTCCGCAATAGGGGAAATTCCGAAAAAAAAGTCAGACATCTCGGTTAAACGACGCGATGTCAGAAAGGGCGTAAAGTTAACGAAATAGTAACTAAGGGAGAAAAGGAGAGAGCTAAAATCAGAAAAAATATAATGCCATGTGTAGAGAAGGGGGAAGAAGGGGCGAAATGAACTGTTGGGGGGTATAGGGCGAAAGCGCTCTATTCGTTAACCTGAAAGAGAAAAAACGAAGGAAAGGAAGGAAAACGTCGGGGGGGATGGGGGTAAGGGGGGAAGGGGGGGAGGGGACAAGGAAACGTGGGTGGGGAAGTAAAACCGAATCTAATTGGAAAAAGAGATTCGGAAGGGGAAAAATTACGTAACTGTTCAGGCAGGGCATTCGATTGCAGGGGAGGAGGGGGGGGTCTCGCGAGCGTCGGGACTTGGGGTAGGGAGGAAGGGAGAACAATTAGTAGAAATAAAGGGCTGGTTGGGGGGGGGGGGGAAAACGAATAAAATCGTAACGTCCACCTATCCTTACAGGGGAAAACTCGAAAAGACGCTAAGGGGCGCCTCACACAAAACCTAAATTGACTCAGTAAACAAAGCAAAGGATGGAATAAGTAAGACAGGGGAGCGCGAAAACCTGGGAAGTTGGAAGAAGAATAGGCAAGTTAGAATCTTCCACGACAAGGTTAGTAAAAAGGCTATGGCGGGAACGGAAAAAAATGGAAAGTGTAGAAGAGAAAGGAACAGGGATTGCAAAGGTGTTACAAAAAGGGAGTGATTTGCTGGGAGATCGTATCAGCGAAGTGCGGCGAACTTATCCGAGGAATAACTTACTAAACTAAAAGGGGCAGGGGAGTACCAAAACACAGCCGGAAGGAAAGGAGCTTGGAAGGGATCAAAGTCACGCCCTGGATTAGCAGGGAAAAAGCGGTGGAAAACAGCAGGTGACTTGTATGTGGTTTCGCTGCTGTCAGAAAAGAAAAAGCAGGGGCCGACGAGACGGGGAAAGGGATAAGGGCTTCGTGTGGGAAACAACACATTAAAAGCATCGACTAAGCGGGGGTCAGAGAGAGGGAAAGAAAAGGGGGGGGTGAGCGAGCGTGGGCTGCGAGGGGTCTGGTATGGTTGATTGGAGTCCGGGAAGGGGTGAGGAGGGAGGACGTAAAGGTGTTAAAGGGGGATAGATGCCAAATGGTGTTGGGGGGGGGTGAGGGGGGGGGGTGTCCGTGTCGGCGCCTGCATTTGATGAGGAAACAAGAATTAGAGAGAAGAACATAAAGGGGAATCGCGATCTAGGGAATAAGGGGGGGGGAAAGGAGTGAACCCGTGATGGCTGGAGGATAAAAGGAATATTTTGGCTTTGAGATTATAAAGGCGTAATAAAAAGGTGTGAAAAAAAGAACATAAAAAAAAAAAAATGTAAAAAAAAAAAAAAAAAAGGACCTGAACAGAGGGGGGAGAAGGGAGATGTAGTGCAACACCTCATGGGGACAAAAAAAAAAACAACCGAAAAGCGTCCTAGTTGTGCGAGGGAATAAAAGGACCGCAGAGGATGACGCTACTGAGAAAAAAGAGCAGGGGTTCAAATGAAAGTCGAGGAAAAAATGGGGGGATTGGCGGGATAAGGGGGAAAGACTCATAGTCCTCGAATACATCTGGGGAGAGGGGGGGGAAGGGGAACGAATCCAAATACGTCTCATAGGAAAAAGGAGTCATAAAGTGATAAATGGGGAATGGCGGAAATGTTTAAGGCGTAACCGCAAAGGGGGGTAACAAATAGCGGGTAAGAAGGGGGCTTACTGTCTATAGATTTCGAAGTTAAAAAATTAGGGGATACGGGGGGGGGGCGGGACCGCGGGGAGTTCTATATCAATTGTCGAAGAGGGTAGAGGGGGGTCTGAAGGGAGAAATGGGGAAAAAAAGCAGAAGGGGGTAAAACGGTATCGATTAAAATACTTTCCGGGGGGGGTTGGCGCAAAATAAAGCACAGGAAAAGGGCAAAGCATGAATTTGGGGGATAAAAACACTGAATAAAGGCTTAAATTAAGGGGGAGCGTTATTTGGGGATAATCGATGCTCTGGGCTTCTCGAATGTTCAGGGGGGAAGGAAAAAAACTTACGTAAAAAAAAACTCGAAAAGAAGGGTGAGGAAAAAAAGATTATTCGACGACAAAGAGACTGGGGAGAAATAATTCGAAGATCAATATTTGATCAGGTGGATGAGTAAGAGAGAGCAGTTGGGGAAAAAGGGTGAACTAGGAGGGTCGAAGAAACGAAAAAAGGGTGGAGGATTTCGAGAGTGAGGGAGGGGGGAAAAATAGCTCGGTGGACATTCAAGACAGTGGGGTTTTTGCAAGGGGAAAAGCAGGGTAGGGGAGGAGGTTCTCAAGTCGGCAGGGGGGGAGGAGGAAAACCTGCGCGAAAGATAGGTGGAATGTGGGGAGAAAAAGAAGAGGTTAGGGTAATTAATAAAGGGGGGGCGAAAAGAGCAAAAAAGAAATCTGGAGGGGTCTTGAAATCAAAAGGGGGGTGGGGGCGTTCATTAATTATAATGTTGGCTCCAGGGGAGGAAGGGCGCGATGCATTGTTAGATAAAAAGTATTTCAAAGACTGGATCTAGAAGGGGAAATCGTCAGCGGGAAGGAAGATATTGTGGGGGGGTAAGGGGTGTGGAGGGGAGTGGGACAGCCACAAGGAAAGAAGGGGGGGGCAAAATCTTGGGGGAGAAGAAAAGGTCCAAATCTGAAATCAGGACTAAAAAAGGTGCCGTTGTGCGTTCAAAGACATAACTTTAGGCGATTTACTAAAAGGATGCTTAAAACGAAGGCTAAAAAAAAAGAAGATCGAATGAAGAAAGGGGGAAAATTACCAAGGGAGAAGAAATTAAATTCGTGAGGAAAAAGAGAAAGGGAACACAGGGGGGGGGGGGATGGTGGGAGGATAAAAAGTCCATTGGATAAGGGCAAAGTTGGGGTGTCCTATTCAAAAAACATGCCATTCTAGGGGTTTGGGTCGTGGGAAGAGGGGGATAAGCGGTTGTATGACAGAAATGCAAAAAATTTTAATAGAAGGGAAAGGGGGCGCGGATCGCTTAGAAAAGAGCAAAAAGGAAGGCGTAAAAGTTTAAGGGGGGGGTCAATCGCAAGAAGGGAAACTTCTAGGGTCAATTCGGGGGTGGGGTCCATGGAAGAAGCAGAGGTAGAAAAGATACGGTAACCTTCCCAAATAAAAGAAGAAAGAGGGAGGGGGAAGGCGGAGATCCCTATGGTATCCGCTTTCGTCATCGTGCCAAGGAGCAGGGTAAAAAGAGGGGGGGGCTTTCTTAAGGCTTACCATGGGGGGGAAGGTGGGGGAGAAAAAAAAGAGATAGGGTCTTGGTGCACGTCAAGACGGAGTATAAAGGCGAAAGGGTGAGTTTAATGCACTATCTCACCAGAAGGGAAAGTCGGGAAAGAGTGTTGAAGGGGAGGGGGGGAAAAACGCAATAACAAGAAAACGGGTAATCTTAAAGGGGGGGGGCAAGGGCTACTAACAATTGCAAAAACAAACATCTATACGAGTCAAAAGGGGTCGGTTGGGTACGAAAGGAGGGTAACGTTCAAAAAAAGAGTTAGGCAACAATACCTCATTCAAACCAACAGGGGAAAGAAAGGAGGAGATTTTTGCCATTAAAAAATGGAAAGTCGAGGTGTAGGAAAAAAGCTGTAGACGAGGTGTAAACATTCGAGGAGGGGGGACTTGGGGGGGGGGCTGGTGTGACTTTCTGTCATATGGTCTGGGGGAATCGGGGGAGGGGAGTTACAGGAAAAAAGACGTGCTGCAACGACGTTGAGAACTTTTGGGGAAAAACAGAAAACAAAAAAGAAAAAAGGAGTGTGAACAGGACCGGGGGCCAGGGGTCGCAGAAGAGGGAATTGAAAAAAAAGTTAGGTGAAAAGAAGTCACGCTTAGCGTAGAAAAAAAAAAAAAATAGTGGATCGGCAGTGACTGAGTACTCAAAGAGAAGGGGCATCGAGGAAGCCCTCTGAATCTCTGGTTCCGGGGGGGAGGGAGGGGAAAAATTAAATGAAAAAAGCTAAAGGGGGGGAAAAGTTAAAAAGGAAATAGTTTGTAGTTGGGGGAGAGTGAACGCTCAGAAAAAAAAAAAAAAAAAAATCAGGGGTATTAAAAGGAGCAAGAGTCGCAAAAAGGAATCGGGGGGCAAAAAAAAGGCTAGGACCCTATCGGGGAATTAAACTCGCTCGGGCCATCGCGTTTGGGTGGTCAATCAACAATGGGGAGTAGGGGGGATAACCTGCAGACTATTGGGGGGGAAAGGGGACAATGGGTAGGAAAAAGAAGGGAAAGAAAACCATAGATGAAAGGTCGATTTCTGGGAGGAATTTAAAGTGCTGTGCGGGGGACCTTCGGTAGGTAATTTGCGCGCGGAGGGGTGGGAGCAAATAAAGGACATTTCCCGTTGAAAACGTGCGGAATGGGGTTAGAAACTTCAAGATAAGAGGTGTATTAGGGTTTAGTAAATCAAAAAAAAAAGGCTGGGGGAAAAAATGAAGGTTTACTACAATAGATAACGGAAAAAAGGCATTCAGTTGGTTCAATTCACAAATCAAAAAACAAGGATCGGTAATGAGAAATGGAGGTAACGCAAGAGATATTTGAATAACAGCTTGGAAGAAAAGAGTTAGAGCGACGCACTCGTTGTCTACAAGGGGCAGGAGGTAACTGCGAAAAAAGAGGGAGTGTTACAAGAAAGAGGGACAAGCAGGGAGGTGAAACAGAGGATTGTCCCGTAAAACGAAAAGGCAAAAGCAACGCCGTGGATGGGGGGGGGCTTGCACCCAAAAAAACACCCACCCCCGGCCAAACAAAAAACACAACTAAACAAAAACAAAGAAAAAAACACCAAACCAAACACCCCAAACCAGACTGGCAATTTACAGGTAGATCTGGTGTGTGTTGGTTGGAAACCAGGGAGAGAATCTGAAACAAGGAAGAACGCCTTCCGGGAAAAGAATTGGGGGGAGGGGAACCGGGTCTTGGTAGGGAAAAAACATCAAAAAAAGAAAACGGGGCAGGCGAACGTCATTGGAATGGGTCCAATTATAAAAAATGGGAGGAAGGATTCTACGCCTGAATTCGCTTATGGTCCTCGGGATCGGGGGAAAGGGGGGATCGAAAAAAGCATGTCGGAAAGAGTGATAAAGTTGGGGGGGGGAGTAAAAGCAACGTAAGGGGTGGAGCAAAGGAGGTAAGGTGTTGGTAAATTACATCATAATCAACAGGAGTAAGAAATCACTGGAATGTGGAACCATAAAGGGGAAAGAACTCAGAGTTATGTTGGGGGCTTATAAGAAAAAGGGCCGGGAGGGGAAGGGATCTTGGGGGAACAAAAAACTAGAGTCAAGAAGAAACCGAAGGGGGGGGAAGGGGGAACACTGATATCAAAATAAAGATGGCTAAAGTCAGCAAAGGGACAGAAAATGACTGGAAAAAATCTGGTGTGGGTGAAAAGAGAGGGGAAAGGGGATTGAAAACATAGGGGGAGGGGGCAGAGGGGAGGGGAAGGTGGTAGCAGCGGGTAAAGGGGGGAGGAAGGTCGGTAGATGATACATCGAACGTTTCTCTCAAAGGGGACTAGGAAAAGCGAAAACTAGGTGGGCCGGGCAAACGAACGGGGGAAAAGGGGGGGCACGGGCGATGAAAATAAAGCGGGGGAGTTATGTGGGGAAGGCACGAGGAATAACCACGCAGATGGAGAAGGGAAAGATGAAGAAAGATGTGCCCATTCGTACAAAGAAAAGGTGAAAAGCTGTGAAGAGGGGAAGAATGGGAAGGGAAATGCGCGTCAAACTAGACCTCGGGGTGGCTTTTGGGAAAAGGGGAGGGGTGCACTATCAGTAAACTAGATGATCATTAGGTAGGGTGAAAGGGGAGCCAGCAGAAGGGAAGCGAAAAATTAGGAGAAAAAAACTCGTACAAAAGAGGGGAGAGAGCATGAAAAGAAGGGGAGGGAACCTCTGGATGATAGTGGAGTTCGTTATCTGCAATAGTGTCTTGAAGGGTAATTGCATCACTTGGGCCTACTCGAACAAAAAAAAAGGGGAGGAGGGAAACTCAGAAGGGATAATTCTATGGAGAAAGTTAAGGATGCATAGAAGAAACGAAAAAAATCTAATGCTTAGTGATGTGAATCGTTAAAGGGAACGCGACGCGTGAAGCGTGAGGAGCTTTTAGGGGATACTAGCTAGAGAGGCTAAGGCAATGGAGGGAGTAGGCTAAAAAGAAGGGCTTGGGGGGCAAAGAAAAAAAGGGGGCGTGTCGAAACAAAAAACGTTTGAGGCACGCTCTCGCGTAAATGGGACACCTTTGAAAGAGCACTAAAAATTTGATGGACAGGATATGGGGAAGAAAAGGGAAAAAAGCAAATAGAATTTGGGCGGAAATCTGCATGGGGCGGGGGGGAAAACCCGCGACTAACAAAACGGCGGGATTGGGGCTGGAACAAGGGAAGCCAGCGGGGGGTCTGTGTTAATAAAACAAAATGGGGGGCGACTAAAGGGGAGGAAGGGAGAACCGGGGAAAGACCTAGGGGGGAGGGACTAAATCATGGGGGTTGTGGGGAGGATGGAGGATCGCTATAGGACCTATGGAAGGGCGCATTCCGTAGGGGGTGTGGAGCTGGGGGGACGTAATGAGATAGGTCAGAGAAAAGAAGCGGCGTAATCGTTCAAAAAAAATAACGCAAAGTGAACGGGGTCGGGAGGCTCGGGGGATAAGAAAAACTGGAAACTCAGAAAAGCTAAGGACGATATGGGGCGCGCGAAAGAGAGGGGAGAAAAATCGGACATGGAAAAGCTAAGATTCGAAAGGGGCAAATAAACAAAATAAAGGCAAAAAACGCGCATGTATAACAATGGAAAGGAGAAGGTTGGCGCTTCAAGGAGCAGGAAAGCACAAAACCTAGGGAGGGGGATTTTAGAGGATGAGAGAAAGAGGGGATGGTCCTAAAAAAAGAAGGGGCAAAAGTGAAATGAATAGGTAGTTATTCAAATGGAAACGTTTTCGTATTTTGAAAGGCGGGAGCATGGTGTGGAAAAAGCTTTGAAAGGGGGCAGGGATCAAGAGGAGGGGGATCAGCGCACAGCGTCTGGGGGGGGCCAAAGAGGGTGAAAGGGATTAGAGCCTCAGGCTTCAGGAGGTAACTGTTGTGGGGGGCGGAACAAAAAATGAGGCTGGAAGGGATTGAAATTCTCGAACGATAAAAAAAAGACTGACCCGCAAGAAAAAAAATGGAACCACTCACTAAGTTCAAACATGGCAGCAAAGGGGAGAAAGTAACGAGTCGGGGGAAGAACGAAAGAAGGCAGATCGGTCGTAAAACAAGGGAACCCTCTCAAGGAAAGTTGAAGGGGGGCGCGGCAGGGATTCTCGCTGTCATTCCAGGGATAGGGGGAGGATAGGCGCAGAGGGCATGTACTCTAAAAGCGAAAGCCGTGAAAAGGACTCGGGAAAAAAGGAAAGGTATTAATGCTCTCCGAAAAAGGAAGAGAGTCACCCGGAATTCTCGCGCTAACACTAGCTCTTACGTCACAAAAAGAGCGGAGAGGGGATAAAAAGGGGGGGAACTCAGAAGGATAAAGATGCAAGGACCTAAAGGAGGGGGAATCGGGTTGATCACCTGAGAAAAGATACGAGGATGAAAAAATGAAAAGGGAAAAAAAAGATCGGGGTCGTCGCGCCTTCTGTTTA
>Ga0179593_1520182_pt1 | contig 32803 bp, 35 predicted proteins | sample CZODoug2_1_08_16_FD_185931 | JGI IMG/M metagenome (GOLD analysis project Ga0179593, IMG submission 185931) | Vadose zone soil fungal communities from Angelo Coast Range Reserve, California, USA - CZODoug2_1_08_16fungal (PacBio error correction) | ecosystem: Environmental > Terrestrial > Soil >...
GAAACCTCTCAGTGAGGGGACCGCGAAGGAAAATCATGCACGAGTCTATGTCGATCTACCCGGGAGGTTGCTCTTCGAAAAAGACAGGAAAAGTCCCAGGTGGGGAGAGACTATAACCTCAGCATGACGTTCTTGGGAGGTCTACCACAGGGAGAACTTAGTCAGGGACTATTAGCTCGGGAATTCGATGGGGGGGGTTGAAGAACCCTGAGGACGATAAAGGGAGGGAGAGGCGTCCCGCGGAGTCGCGTGCCGCAGCACTGTGGATCAAAAGCTCCAGCTCTGCGAGAGGAAAGTAACTGACGAACCAATGCAAAAATAAGAATCCTGATCGAAACAGCAAGGATAAGTTAATGGATCCTCTCAGGATCGTAGAATATATGCCCAAACTTGGGCCAGAGGGCTGGTGGCAGGCCGCCACGAGGAGGAAAAATGCTCAGGCTTACCTCTTGGAGGGGCGTTGGCTTCAAACCGTCGCGACGTTTACCCGCAACAAGAAAACGTGCTTCGATCTTCGGGGTCGGTCAACACCGATAATGAACCTGAAAAGGCGGTGTCTAAAAGAGACAAAGATACACAACCCAGAGCAAATATAGATATTGGAGATGCTATGGAAAGCCCATCAGGGCGGCAGTTAGTGTGGGGGGGGGGAAGAATATAGCGGGAGAAGGGAGACTCAAGACAGTCGTTTTTCTTGGATTTTGGAAAACGGACGACGCAAAAACTTAATCCATTCGGTGATCTTGCCCGGAGGCCGAGGGTTAAGAATCGGGGGTCACTTCCCAAAAACAATTTTCAAAGGATGGAGGGGAGAAGGAAAGATAAAGGAGACTCGAATGGGCGGCTTCCATTCACTTCGGGTCGGACGCTGTGGTAACTGGCTAAATTTCGGAAAGGAGGAAATCGGGCGCCCCCTGGGCGGCGTGGGGGGGTGGATCTGATCCACAGGAGAGATCGAAGAGAGAGAGATTATCGGCGAATTTTGGCAACCGTGTCTTTGTCACCGAGTGACATCGCGAAGAAAGGAACTCAAAGGATGTCGTCGCGGGTGTCCTAAGAGAGAGGACAATTGACAGCAGTTGTCCTTACCTGGTACATTGAGCGCACGGATAGGAGTTAGGCGAGTAATGAGAAATTAGGGGAACTGTGTGTCCTAAAGGACACTGAGATTAACCACATGGCTCGATCGTGATTTGCATAGGGGGAGAAGTGTCCTGTGGGGTATCGGTCAGAATTAAAAAGACTAAAGGAAGAGGTCCTACATGGTGACCCGAAACCTCGAGAGTTCGCTGCCCGCACAGAGGACGGGGAACCCCCCGACTGATTGACAAGAGAGGAAAGGGGGCAGAGATCTTGGGGGGGGGCAAGCACTTTTGGAGGGAGGCCGGTGAAATCGAAAGCCGCCTCTCCCTAAATTGTTCCCCCGGGATGTGGAAGGGCCTCTGGGAGGAGCTTCATCACGGGGCGGTTTGCATGTGGAAGGTTGATGTACGGCAGGATTCCACATACGATTGAGAAGGGAGCAGTATACGGCGGTGAGGGGTGAAGGACTGAATCAAAGTAAATGTTCTGGCATGGCGTGGCTCAGCCCCAAGTCAGTCATTAAACCAAGTGGGGCTGAAGGGAGACAATATCGAGGGTAACATTACGATAAGCTGAGAACAAAGACTGCCGGGATGCAAAATCGTATCGCAAGTATATGGGCTCACTCCAAGGCGATTTGCAAAGGGCGAATTTCTCGGTTACCAGAAGGGGTTGGTGGGATTATCGGAGGACGATGACCGAGGTACCTCCGGAATTATAAAACCATGGGGGCAGGAAAGAAAAGGTGGCTATTCAGCCGGTTTACCAAGAGTCATTCATGATAGAGGTTGCCGCTCGTTCCCTGCGTGATTGGGGGCAATTTCATTTGTGAAAACGGGTCTTATCCGTGATGACCGGGAGGGGAGGCAACTTCAGTAACAGAAGTTAAACAACTTTCGAGTGACCAGGATCGTCCACAAAGAGTCAAGCTCGGCAATCTTACGGAGTTCGGCAGGCGATAAGAAATAATCACAAAACTTCCTGTGCTATCAACAAAGGGAAAGTCCAGCCCTTGGACGGCCCGGTGGTGGGAAAGGGCCAGGCAGTTAAAAGGGGAATATCCTTGGGGATGCAAAAAACATCAACTTACATTTCCGAGGGTAAAGACAGGTTCAGACAGGTAGCTCGAGTGAGCGCTTCTGAGAAGGGACAGGAACCAGGAAAAAAGTCAAGGCGGGTCCGATTCACCGCACGATTTAACCGGCTGATGGGATGATCACTGATGCCGAGGGGGGCGGGGGTGGGAGTGTTTGCGATGAGAATACGACTACATGCACCGGCAGGTTAAGGAAGGAGAACGGGGCGGAATGGCGTGTTGCCTAAATGCTATCCGCCGCATCGTAATTGAAGTATCGGGGGGGATCTCGCACAGCGTTGCCGAGGACCTTCCGGAACCCGAGTATGATTTTCCTCACGGGGAGGGGAACCCGGCGAAGCGGCAAACTCCGATAGTCTCGCGGAAGCGGAAAAGGGTCGCTTCATAAACATTGCTTCGAGAGCATTGGGGGAAAATTGATGATGGGGGGAGAGGATAGGGGGCTGTTGCCGAAGTCAAGAAAAAACTTCAGCAGTCACGGTGGGGGCTGTGTCTTTTTGAGAACGCACCGACCGGAACTAAAAAAAGGGAACGAAACGACTCAGGCGGGAATGAATCTGTAGGAAAAGCTAGAGGCATCCGGGGATGACTGTCACTCACGAGTGGTAAGAAAGACTGTGGGGGGGGGAACGAGTTCGGGGTAAAAAGGGTCACAGTATAGGACTCTGGTGCACCCGGTACAGCAGTAGAGGTTTTTTTTCATAGACAAGAGGAAGGCATCTGTTAGTTATAACTCGCCACGGGGAAAAGCATGGGGAGTCGCCGAAGGAATGCCCGCAATCGAATTGGGACACAGCCAAGCGTGTCAAGGGGGGGAACGGCGAACTTTGGCGGGTCATCCTCTCGTTGGGACAAAAGGTCCGTTTCGGTAACGAAGGCGTCAAGGATGGCTGGGCGCGACAGTAAGAATCGCTTTCCATTACGGAAAAAGGGGCAGAGGCACTCCATGCGAAAGACGAGCGAGACTGTCGGCAGGAGCGGTGTAAAGGGCCGGAGCGGGATATGGATGGCCGAAAGCACATGTTTGTTTTTGGCAGGGACCAAATCAGTCGAGAAACCAACAAGGGGGAAAAGGAAGATGATTCGTGCTCAAAAAACTCCGGGAGGGGAGCCATCACAGGGAACCGATCCAAAAAGCCTAGGATGTGTCATACCTTACTGGGGGGCGCGACGTTCACGTAGGTCCTGACTGTGCAACTCTATTAGGGGGAAAGGACTGAGTCTCCTCTTCATTCGCCATCTATAGGAGAGGGGACAACACTTACTTGGGGCTAACTGGAGTAGCTATCGAGGAAAAGAATCCAAACCCCGTTCGGTTTCAAATTAAAGAGGTCCCGGGCCAAAAGGTGATTGAAACGCTTTTTCTCACCATCTTTACCTGCTGGCCTCGACAGAACGGTCCGTGAAGATGCTTTTTCTATGAAATCACGAGGCAAGTCGGGGCAAGGTACCAGAGGGAAGATGCGACAGAAAGCCCAACCGCTGAGACACAGGGTCAAGATAAGGAATCTGACTGAAGCTATAAATGGAGATGAGCCCAAAAGACTTCGTCGCGACAGGGCTTCGGTCGGGGGCCTGCGTAGGGAAGAGACGCAGCAGGAATTCGTTTGACTTCTGAGAAAAGACTAAGAGAAAAAAAGAACGGGACGTACAAAACCTCAAGAAACCTGCCTTTCGCCAGCGAAACATGGGGCACTGAAAAGCGGGGAAAGGCCGGAAACTCGCTGTGCTCGGGGTCCACTCCCGATCCCAAAATGTGGTCCGAGCTGTGCCGAAGGAGTGAGAGCCAGGTTCTAGAAACAAATAAACGACTGAGGATGGGATGTTAATGAATTGGCAAAGGGGGGGGGGGGGGGGGGGGGGGGGGGGGGGGCGCGAAGAAAAACTTCCTCTTAACAGTACCGAATGTAGGCGTAAGAGAGCATGCGCCTGGCAGCCAACAAGGGGGGCATAATTGAGAATCTGTCGGAGGAGTGTAGCGTAAAGCAGGAAGCGACTCGCGTCGAGGGGGCCCCTTCAGAACGAACTAAAACGGCAATGACAGCTGGGGGGAGGAGGGGAACTTTCAATGGAGACTCTCCTTGGAAGGCAGGATAGGGCCTGGCTAGAGGGAAAGGTCAAAACAAAGAAATCACTGGGTGTTAAATAGTGTTGGTGAGGAAGGGTTGGGGGATTCTCATTCTGGAATGACCACCGGAGAGGAAGAGTGGCCAAAAAAAAATCCGTGTTGACGATACATGGGGAAGGGAGCCACCAGGCGCAGATTAAAGTGACTGGGGTATCCGGAAGGGGCCGGGGGCGAGGACCAGGAATGACCCATTCAAAAGGGCAAAGAACTTCACGATCAGAAATTGAATGAAACTAGTGCAGGTGCCCATCAGAGAAGTGGAAGAACATGGTGGTGCAAGAATCGGGGGAGAATCTTTCCTGGTCAAAACACGATATCCGATAAAGAGCAGTTCAAAAAGAATCCTGTGGGATGCGCTTCGTCTCCCACTTGAGGAGAGAGATCGAGTCAGTCTGGAATAAACAGCTAAGAGGTGTCGGGCGACTGCTCCGCCTAAAAATGGTCCCTGACTGACTTGGGGATGGGCCAGGGGTAACTCTGTCGCCATGAAGACGACTAGATCAAAGAATACGGGAACGCGCTGTAAGATGATGGGGACATCCTGGCGGTCCAGAACGGAAAACATAACGGTGATGAGCTCGCTCAACAGAAGGTAGGACACAGCGAGGGTGAAAAGATGGTCTGGGGGAGGTTGCGGACCGCTCCATCACTTTCGAAAAAAGATAGGGAAAGGCTCTGCCGACATATCAGAGCAAAGCGGGGTTCAAAAGATTGGTGAGTGATCTAAAACTTCCTGCGGCCTGTACGACCGTCCCCGGGGGAGGGAGGGGAGGCGGAACGGCGATCTTCCAGCATTCCACCGAGGATCAGGAAGAGACCGCTCGCCTGATGCGAGGGGTACGTCCTGCACGGGAAAGGCCCAGCATGGGGACAAAAGAGCGCTCGAAAGCAGGTGGAGCTCAATCGTCCGGTGGACCGGCGTCATCAAGTGGGAAGTAAGAGACGACTGTACTCAGGTTCTGGTGGACCCCGGCTTCGCGATGTTAACGGGGAGGGGAAAGAGGGCACTTGTCTCCGATAGGGCGGGACGATCTCCGACGCGCCCACAAAACAGAAGCCAGAATGGAGTAAATTCTACGAAATTCCCCGCTTACCACCTCTGGACAACAGAAAAAGATCACGAGGGGAAGGTTTGAGCAAGCTCGAGAGACCGAGTTCGATTGTGCCATATTGTTTTGTGTTCTGGAGGTAGGGACAGTCTCTTGACTTCGGTGCCATCCGGTCATGATAAGGAACAGTAGTAGTTCGCTTCTCGAGGTCATGAAAACAATAAACGAATTGATGGGCGATTAAAAAGAGAAAATCGCAACACGACATAATGTCCGCTGAGGGAATTGGGGGGGATCCGTGTTCAGGAAGGAAATCATAGCAAAAAAAAAGAAAAAAACAACAACAACGATGTGATTAAAGATATGATTGAAGAGAATTCATCCTGAAAGGCCATCAGGGGAAGCGAGGTGTTTGCCGAAAAGTGGTAGGACAGACGCCATAATCCATTATTGGGCGGGAGGGTATGAAAGTCGACAGTTGAGCTTCTGCTTGAACATGGAGGGAACATTTGGGAGTTGCTACTAGTATATCTTCCACAAAAGAAATGGAGGCTGGCTGACATCAAGCGAATGAGAAAATAAATTGAAACGTCTTAGGTAGGGTGGGGGGGGGGGGCGATTCACGGTGATGCGTCAGCCCTGAGACTCTCTTAGGCGTTGTCAGGAGAGGGGGGGGGGGGGGTTGCGCTCGGGTGCTTACGTAGAACGCAAGATTAGGAATCAAAGAGGGACGCCGATTAAGCGGGTACATCGGATAAGCTGGATGGCCAACTCAAGAAATGAATAGGGGAAAACTGTCTTCATGGAATAGAGGGGAAATACTACCTCATGCCTCCGTACTTACGGACGATTGATCGGAAAGATGAAAGAGGGATGGGTCATGTAAAGGGACGGCTTTTCCCTGTGTTCCCGACGGTCCTAGCGAAAAATTACTCAGAGGGGGAGTCTTTAATTTTAAACAACGGTCCTTATGGTAATGCATATCCTCCTAGGAGAATCCAGAGGGGTCTTACATGTGAATGCCCTCGCACATTACCATTCTCCGCAAAGTCACTGAAGTTGTCAAAAGAACGAGAAGATATGGGCAGCGGACCATCGCGAGCGGAGTCAAGTTTGCGGATACCCAAAACAGTGCAAGGAGACGAAATCGCAAAGCAGGGGCGTAAATTGGGTCCTGGTGTTCATGGCCTCCTTTAGGAGGGCTGGAAGAACGTTGGTAGAGTTTGCCGGATTTGTATGGAAACCTTGAGGCAAGCACTATGTCGAGGGGAGTTGCAAGCCGCCGGGATTTGTGTTCTAGGTGCCTTACGTCCGGAAAGGGTTCGGCCTGGAGACATCCAAAATTAAGGTCAGAACCGAATTGTGGGGGGCTTCCTGCCGATGCCTCTAGACTGCTCAGACCTTATCTTCGCTTCTTGCGACTCAATGCCGTGAATAGCAACTCATCCGCAAGGTAGGCGACAGACAACACGCCGAAAGTACTGGCGATTGCGAAAACCGGGAAGGACGAGGGCTTCGAAGGGATCGGTGGATAGGCAGATGGAGGTTCCTCGAGGGGGGTCAAAACCCATTTTTGGGGCAGGAAAGGGGGGGGGAGATTCTATTCTTTTACAGCCCTAGGTTCATTCAGATAGGAGAGGGACGTGAAGGAAGGCGGATTTTTCAGTTAAGTCTGCTGCCATTCGGAACCCGCCTTGATTCCTGGCACGTGATCCTTGGGGACCGGTTTATTTCCCCTGAACTGTCAAGGTGTTGTCACGCAGTTCTCCCCAGACAAGATGAGGTAGGCTTCAAGGGAAAGAACCTTAAGGTGCAAGCAGTCCGGCTGATCCAGACAAGCAATCATCCCACACTGACGCTCAGAACACGTGCACCCATCATCCCGGGCGCAGCAGGGGGTTTTTGGGCCCTTGGGAGCAGCGCCAGTCCCTTTCCTTGCGGGGCCGCAGGATCTCACGCAATCAGGTGCCGACGTTGTCCGAACAGTGTCATGGACAAATCACCATTCTGATAGCAGGGGAAAGGGGCATTTCCAAGAACTAGTATCGTAGCTGCTGTCTCTTCCTCCTCGAAATATTTGCAATCAGGAGGCATCTTCTAAGTAGAGTTTGTTGCTCAGTAGGTTTGCGCAGTAGCTGATCGACTACAAACTACTTTGCTAATGCTGGTTGGTCTTGGCATGTTGGCTGGCCAAAGTTTGATCTGAAATTCCGTCACGTCTGATCTCGATTATCTCGGTGCATTCCATTCGTGAAAAACTTCGGCAACATTTGTTTGGGGTCAAGGGAAGAAAGGTGTATCCAAGGAAAACTCTCAGGGGGGGTCTCGCGCGGGCAATTCGATTTTGAAAAGGGGAAGGTCCCTTTGACATAAAGGGGACTCGAGGGATTGGTAAAGGTCACAGTCTGTGAAAAGGTCAAAGTGGTTTCTCGACCTAGTAACGCTAGTGGTGCAGCGTGAAGGGACGACTCAGCCGACGGGCACGAACCCGGGTCTGCGAAACTAGAGGAGGAATGCTACGTCAAGGCAGAGATATTGGCAGCCAGGGGGAGGAATTGCCGACTGGGAAAGGCCGTCTGTTGGGAGAGTCGGGGTTCGGGTCGTACAGTCTCGAGGGGTCGATTTCAACGGGGGTCACAATTTCTTACAGGGGTGAAAGGGTCTATAAATCGTATGTTCACATCGTGCGTTCTAAGGTCTGTCCAGATTACGGGGTTGTAATACGTCAAGGCACTTGTCTCCCGCAATCGTCGTGGGGGCCCCCTTCTATTGCCGTGTGAAACATCAACCTATTGACCTTTTGATTGGGTCGAATCCTATGTTAGGCAGTTTCTTCTCCGGCGTCATATCGGTGGTTCGCGACATTGGATGCAAGAAGCTAAATTTCCCAGCTGAGACCTTGTAGCGGCAATGCCGCGCGCGGGGTCGGTCGAAAACACTGGATCGGCATGTAAAGGAATGCGGGGAATATGTGGGAAGCAACCGCGTTGGGGTGTTGCCGCGATTCAATCGCTCAAAAACGAGGTATTATTATATATGGAGCCTCTTTCACCAAAGCCAGACTGTCGGCCATCAATTCCGCACTCGGTCCGTTAACTCGGGATGGGAAACACTTTGGCGAGCAGACGGGGAGGCTCTTGAGAACACTACCTCGCTTGAGTTGCGTACTCCGGGATAGGGTAATTCCGATGCATAACCTTCAACAATCGAAAAATCTCCGATATTAGCGCGGTTACCCAGGGGGGTGGTACCCAACTAGAGGTAGTCGGAAAAGTGATCCATACAATTCTCTGGGAGCCACGAGGGAAGAAAAGTAAATTTTCATCTCAGAGAGGGCGCCGAAAAATTGGCCGGAGGGCACCGTCAGACCTCGTTCCTAAGCAAAATCAAAAGGTGCATATAGGGATGCGGTTCTAACCGTAAAAGTATCAGCCCTAATGTGACTCCCAAATGGGGGCTGAAAAAAAAACTCTCACGCTAAGGGGAGGACTGAGGGATACGCTACACGATTGTCCTTCAGGAAATGCAGAGATATCGAGATGCCTAGCCACCGGACAATTCAAAAAAATACTGAGGATTGTCGTTAGGTCGTGGGCGGATCCGGAAAGCACGCCAGACCCTCTGTTGTCGAAAGCTGGGAGGACGTCCTCTGAACCTCAAAAGGGGAAAGATTAACACAAAAAGATTCAAACTGCATTTCTAAACATCGACTAGGTACTGGGAAAAAATAGAGCTAGCGAAGCCTGGGTTGCCGCTCTGCCCGGGTCCACTCCCAGACCGTAAAAAAGGTGGACCGAACCTTTTTAAGGATCTGCACCTTGGGGCCTCCCAAGTCTAGTGAAAACAGATGCGCTTATTCGTTAAGTTTTCAAACTGCCTAAACCGTAATTCGGGAAGGGGACACGTTAAGTAGTCGACATAAACCTACAATGCGCCACACACGAAACCAGTTTAGAGACCTGCGGGGAAGAGCGAATCTAAATCAATACCCAAGAGGGTTTGGCCGGATGAAGAACGCTCATGGTAGGTTCCATGACAATTGGCGAAAAGTGAGGACGGCGGTTCTCCTCCGGGAAAGGAAGCATGTCCTTGCGAAGCGAACTGGCCAACAACGGTACACTTGGAAGGGGGGGAAAATTTTTAAATGAGACCCGTAAAGTGGGGGAGATGGCGGGATCCGCCGGCGAACGTAATGGTTAGGGGGGGGACCCCTGAGAGCTATTCGGGTGGGGACATGAACCTGGGCAACAGGAGGTTCTGGGAAACCGAACTTCGGGAGGGCGGGAAAAGGAATACGACCTCCGGCCATAAAACCGTAAATCCCACTTGCACAAACTGTCACGCTCATCTCGCAAAGATATAGGGTCCGTTCGGAGAAAAAAAGCAAACATGGGGTGGCACATCAACTCTTACTTTGGGGGAAGGGAAGACACTATCGCTAGGGAGGATCGAAACCATTTCCCCATTTTGGGTGGTGTGGGGGGGGGTGGGGGGTGGGTGTGCAAATCAGCACTGCGGCAAACGTACTCCAAGGGGGAAAACCAGTCGAGGTGTCGAAGAAGGCTGGACGCGCCGCACGCAGAGGACGCCGGCGTATATCTGAAAGGAAGGAACTTCGCAGGAACTCCAAAATTGTGGTAAGCGGCGGGGGGGGGGGGGCAGAACATCACAGGCGAATGTAGACAAAGACTCTATCACAGTCAAATCCTGCGGAAGGGGAAGGGCTGAAGGTCTTGGAAAAAAATTTCTACAACACGAAATCAATACGACCCGGTTGATGAAAGCATCGCGATGCCGGAACGACCAAAAAAAAAACAGGGTTGGTTCGGTGGGCGGTAGAGAGCGGACCCTGTGATACAGCACTTGGCAAACTCACTGCTTGACTCTGACTGAAGGGAAAAAAGGGCGAGACTGCGTTTGCGGAAGGAAGTGAACCGGATGTTCGGGTGAGACGATCTAGTAGAAAAATGGTCCTTGGAAACCCCTTGATGCGCATAGGGAGATGCGATCATTCCAACACCTAGGATGATCAGTAAACGATCGGCGCCTATAATTACTAGGAAGTAAGACCCTGAAGAATAAGGGTTCCCAAAATTGTTGCGACATGACTCCTACTCATCTGTCGTCTCTCGAGTTGGGAAACTTTTAAGGGACCACAAAGGAATTGAACAGTAATTGATCGCCCGCTCTACTGTTTGAGGGTATTTCGGTGAAAAAAGAATCTCGAGATACATGGGTTGAACTACACGGCGGACAGGATTTCTCCGCTTGCTCTTTCCTGCAGGCGGGGAAGGGCTAGCAGAAAAGAGACCTATGGGGCTATGAGCAGAAGCTCTGCGCAAAGGACCGATGGAGCAAGTGAAAAAAACACAAGACCCAGACCGGAAAAAAGAAAATAGCGGGAAGGGGGACCTCGCAGTGCGCGAAAGAGATGATTTAGCGCGGGGTGGGGGGGAAAAAGGAGGTGGTTTGGATAGCATCTCCAAGGGGGAACGAGCCCTTATACAGGCGAGTTTCCGAAACGCAGTAAGTCAAGGGAGTTCGGACTCAGCAGAAAAACGACTGGCGCTCATCCGCGGTAGTCGGCAAACCGACTAAAAGGGGAGCCCGAAGGCACATCTTAAGACTCAACAACAGGGGGGATAAAAAGATATAGTTGAAGATGGGGGATAATGAAAAATCCTAACAGTTGAAAAAAGGTATGGAGGGTGTTGCCCCCTTGATCTAACGCCAAGTCGTTGGTGAGTGGGGGGTAACCGTCTGAAAACTGAAATGGGATTCTGGGGTCAGGGGGAATTGGGGGGAACCCAGGATGGTTTTTACGAGCTGGGACCGCCTCGGAGCCTGCCCAACAAGCCTCTGCAAGTATGGAATCCGGGATCCGCGGGAAAGGAAAAAAAAACGAAAAAAAGGGTCGAGAGGGGAGGAGGGGGTCGTGGTACTGGCGGAAGAAGGGCTTTGTGGAACGGGGACGAGTCCTCGGAAATCTGTTTAGGGTTAGTTTGCTTCGCGAGCATCTGCAAAAGTGCGGCGATGTGCCGCACGGGGGGGGACCCCAGGGAAGCGAAAGCCCGGTGGGGGAAAACTCGAGACGAACTGAAGTCAATCGATCGGGGGCCGAGAGACCCTGGTCCGGTCCCGTGGACCGTGAGCAAAAAAAAAAATGAGGGAGGTGGAGTCGAGCACAGCCTGGGCCCTGGTTGCCATGCGGCAGGGGGCGCGCCACGTGAACAGGCGGGGAAAAAGACGTTAATGAAAGCTACACACGGGAAAAAAAGGGAAGGGATTATCAGGATTCATGACTAAAAAGGGGGGCGCTGTCTAACAGGTGACCCGGACCTGGAATTTCGCGAAAAAAAAAGGACCGGGGGAACCGATTCCGTTTCCCAGGCCGTCGCGACTGGATGTTGGCAGCGCAGGGCGAGCAGTTTGGCTGAACCGGGAAAAAGGCTCGGGGCATCGGCGCGCCAAACTCGACAAAGTAAGGAGTTCCTCGGGAACCGCCGCGTTGAGGTATGAGGACAATTCGTAAAGTTGCTGAAGGTGGATTGGACCGTGATGCATCAAGGTAGGATTCGAGCGTCGCCGGCATGGAGCTGAATGGCCGAATAGTTCTGGGCTCGAACAGCCCCCAACTGGTAAAGGGAAAAAGACCCAATTTTTTAAGAATGTCGGACTGACGTAAAAAAAGGGAAGGATTGTGTCTCAGGCCTTGAGATGTAAGAAACTCGACGCAGAAAAGCAGCATCACCGAAATGAAGGGCTAGTCTACCGGGGAAGGGGATGAGAAGGTCTCTGGCACGGCTCGGGTTGAAGGCTATCCAGAAGAAAGGTATTCCTAGAGTAAAGTACCCAAATGGTTGTAAAAGTGCGACTTGGGATGGACAGCGGGGAGGCCAGTTCATTAAATGGGCGGATGAGCGTTGTAGCGGGGAGCTGGTGAAGGGCAGCATCCCCCAGGGGGGGAAGACATTAGGGGAAGGAAGACAGCCCGTCGGGCTTCAAAAGAAGGAGCAAAAAAAAGGGGGGGGGGGGAAAGACTTCATGTTTGGAGAATGAGAAGTTTAACAACGTCGGGGAGGGGGAGCTGCTCCTCACATTCTTTCGGCGAAAACATTATCAGCACGAGGGCACAGGAAAGGGAAACCAACCAAGGAAAATGGAGGAAAAATCAAACACCGAGTCCCCCCAATAGGCCCTTGTGTGGGGGATTAAGGTCTCTTCGGGGGCCAATTCAATTGGGGGGAGGTGAAAATTAGAAGGCATCGCACTGGAATTTCTCCGGGGCGTGACAGAGAAAAAATCAAACGTATGAAGTGGGAGGGAGGGACAACAGCAACACCGGCTATTGGCTGCTTCGCTACCGGAAAAAAAGGGAAAAAAAAGAGAAAAGCTAAAACTAGAAGAGGCGCATTAGGGTTGATGGAATGGAGCTGTCGAAGAGGACGTTTCCGAGTAAGAGGAAGGGAATGTCGTGGGGGGCAACATGCATGAATCAGGAACTCGTTTCGGGGGAGGGAGAGATTTGTGGAGAGGCACATCTTATAAGGGAGCAAGCGTCGGCAACGGTTGGATCCTGGAAGATTTGAAGGGGGGAAATCAGGGGAAGCGGGGTTCAACTCAGAATCAGAGGGGGGCCGCTGCCAGGGGGGGGGGGGGGGGGGTGTTCCGCTCCGGGATAAAGATTCGCGTGTCGAGGGTGGGGGGATGGGATGGTGTTCCGGGACAGGGGATCCGAGAGTCAGTTCTCTCAAGAAGAAAAACGGTCTGCGTGCAGGCTCAACGGACAAAGAACTCCGGGAAAACGGTCGTCTTCGGAGAGGGAGTCGATGCGGCAGGTCCGTTATTGGGTCAGGCCTTATAGGATTATAGCTTACCTAATGGGACTAGGGGGTTGTGAAACTGGAAGTGGGGAACGAGCTGAACCAACCTGGGATGAGGACCGGGACAAGGTCCGAAATCGAGAGATATAATCTGCAGTGAGCGTCCGAGAGGCCAACGAGGGTCCACGACGGGTGAGCCAAGCCGCAAGGGGGCGGAACCGCGCAATCGGGAGGCCAAGAACGGGGAGGGGGGGGGATCTCATCAAGGGGGGGGGTCGTGGCTTGACCTGGTCGGCGCAGCTTTGTGGGAATCCCACAGTCCCGTTTGGGCTCCGTCTGTATGTTGCCATTGACTGGGAGGAAGGGACAGCTCATCCGGTCGGGGGAAAAACTAATGGCCCTTTAGTCAGCCCACGGGGAAAACGCAAGGTGGGCTAGAAATGGGAGAGGATCACATTCATATTTAATCTCTTGCGGGGTAGCTGGGGATCTGTACGCCTGGGGTTGTGGTTGCAAACGAGGGAGAAATCAATTCGGGGTAGGGGAAAATCGGATATTGTTTATAAAGGGAATCAAAAAAAACAACGGGGTCAGGGGGGACCATCACGAGGTAGTAACTCTCCGAAACATCAGGAAGAATTGTACCACGTCCTCGAAGCTCGGCGACCGGGGGACGGGGTTCCTAGGTCAGCTTAATGAAAGCGGCTGGGCGGGGGCCGATTGCCTAACAAATTAAAAAAAAATCTAGGACGCCGGCACTCGAGCTGTTGGCCCACTAGAGGTGATGTGCAGAGCCCCGAAACCGTTTGAGGAAGGAAAACTGATGACTGCGGGAGGTGCCATCCGGTCGGCGTCGCAAAGGCGCGGTCAAAATCCTCGTTGAATAATATACCACGGGGCAACTATGCGGTTGTCGAAAGACCGGTCAAAGGCTAAAAGCAAAGGGGAACTTACGACCCAGCTTGGTAAGGACGTCAGAAACACCAATCCCGATCCACAGGGGAAAAGGAAAGGGGGAGACGGCTACACGAGGGTCATTGGGAGAGAGGTGAAACGATCTCTAGCTTCAGAGCATTCCTCTAAGCTACTAAATGGGGGGAGAAAAAAGGGAAAGTCGGCGGGCCAGGGTTAATAAGCCACTCTTCGGGGCATTCTGGCTAAATTGACTCCACCAAAACCTTTACGGACCACAAAAAAAGAGTAAACAAATGCCGTTTAATAGAGGGGGTGCTGAAAGCTGAATAACATGCGCGCGAAAACTTGGGTTTGCCGCTCCGGGGCAGATCACATTGGGCTGAGGAAAAAGCCGGTTTCCTCGCGGGTAAGGGGATCGGTCTTTGCATACGAAATCGATATCAAGAAACGAAAAAAAAAAAGGCGATTCTTCCTGGTTATAAGGGAAAAAAAATACAGTTTTCGACTCAAAACCACGTTAAGAGAAAGGGTACCGGAAGTTTAAGTCATCGCAGGAGCCAATGCCACCACTATCCGGGTGAGGAGGATGATCCATTTCAAGCTGCGGGGGTACGACAGCCGGCGTCGGTCGGTGAAGCCCTGAATAACGGGAGGAGAGGACTGAGGGGTAATGTGGTGACAACCGGAGTCCAGACTTCATGTCCCGGAAGCAAGGTCATTTCCTTTATAATCGAAGGGGGACAGTGCAAAACAAGAAAAGCAGGATGGTGGGGGGGAAAATAGGTGTTGAGCAGGATGGGGGTCGATGGCTTTCTATGAGCCAAAAAGAAAGTGACAGGGGAAAAAGAGGAAAAGACTCTCGTGGGTGACGCGTAAAAACTCGTTCTGTGAAACCAAAAGATCTGATGAATAATTCTTGAGGTAGCCTCGTCGACGACTCCGGAAAATCATCAAGAAAAGCACGTTCACCGGAAACCAAAAAAAAAGAAAAGATCTGCCGAATGAAGAGGGCGGTCCTCAGGGGAGACGCGCCCAAAAACGGGGTGGGGGAAGCAAATGACTCTTCCGGTGTCCGCCGACAACACAACGAGACTTCTCAGGAGTGGAGCCAATTGGGCACCTGGGCGCTGATGATTGGCGTCATGGCGGATCGAGGGGTAAAGCAAAAAAAATAAAGCCTTCTTTAGAAAACACAGGAAAAATAGGCGTCAACGTCGTCTATGAAGACAGCCACACCACTTTTGGGAAAGGAGCATTTGGTTCTTGGGCTAGCATAAGAAACAACTATTTAGTCCATTCAAGGGAATAGAAATCCGCATCCTCAGGGAAGGCCGGGAAAAGGAGTTGCAGAAAAGGGCGGTCCATCCACCGGCCACGGCAACTACAAGAAAAGGGGTGGGAAGCTCGTCCGAGAAGTTAAGGGGACTAAGCTTAAAAAACAATGAAGGGCGGATGGGCGGCGCGTGAGATCTAACCCTGATCAAGCCACTCTCTCGTCTTTGAGAGGGGGATCAGAATAATCGATACTGCAACGACGGACTTGAAACCGTTTGCTGACTGATTCAGGGACCCTTTTAAAGGGGCCGAGGACCCCTTTTATTCCGGTCTTAACTATCCTCATTAAAAAGGGCCCAAGAATAAAGGGAGTGGAATCACGATCTACAAATCACTGATTCATTTGCCGGGGCCGCCCTTCCCATTTAAAGTTCAAGGATGGTGGGGAATTATCGTGTCTACTCCTCATCGTTCGCTCAACTCAAAGGGGAGTGGAAAAAAGCGTGTAAAGTATCGTGGGACGCCCAACGACTGACAGCAGTTTCAAGAGGATGGAGTTGCAGCACCAACCCCCAGCTTCGCGAGGGGGGCATTCAGATGATTTACAGCACTTAAAAAAAAAGGGGTATCTTTGCAAGTTCCTGCGAGCGAGGGGGGGTGATCTAAAAAGAAAAAACAAACAAAAGCCTCTAAAACAGGAGGGAACGTCCGCGGTCTGCCGAACCGGAACAGTTCAAAATCGAAAGAAAAAAGGGAACGTGGAATTTCAGCAGACGTCGACCGGGAAGTTCGCGAAGCGCAAGCAAGAGATTTTTGGAAGTCGAAAAACGGAACAGGGATCGAACACAATTATACGAAAAGAACGGTCCCAAGAGGCAATCAGTCACTTCGCGACGGGAAGGAAAGAACGAAAACAAAGAATGCTTACCTGACGGTGTCGGAACAGACTCTGCCGCTTCGTGCCCGGTGTACAGGGGTCGACAAATCTCTCGAAAAAAAAAGAGGGAGAGAGAGATTTTGAAGCTCCTACCATCAGTGAAAGCTGGGGCAGTGTCGGTGTTCAATATAGAAGCGCCCGAAGTTCAGTGGGGAATGCAGTTCTAGAATTAGAGAACGACTGGAAAAATAATTCTGTAAGGGAACGGGGGAAAATAGGTGCCGGAACTGGGAAGGAATAGTGGAGCGGAAGAATGCCAAAAAAAATTGAGTTAGTTGGTAGCGCAGAAACTCCTGAACGACGCGAATGGACGCGAAAAAAGGAGAGGCGGTAGGGACGGGGTCATGGTCGCGCTGTGGGAATTGCGGCTCAATGGGGGGTCACGCTGGGAAGGAGGCGACGAGAACAATCTTGGATGTTGGGGTGGGGCGCGTCCACAAGGCGCTCAGGCGGCACGAATAGTCTTCGCATTTGCTGGGATGTGAAAGAACCGAGGACAGACGTCGCGAAGCCAGCTCCAATGAAATGGGATGAGACTATCTGGCAAATCTTCTTCCATTCGCCACGTGTACCGATTATAAATAAAGGAGGTAGAGCCAGGAACAATTCCTGGGCTTTTGCCCTGCGAGAGGGGACTGCCTCTCCCTTGAAGAAGGATGGGCTATATGGGGGCGTGGAAAGGGGAAGACCTTGTCCTGATTTGGAAGGTTACGGTGGCTCCTACTGACCAAAGGGAAAGTTTCAGAAATGTTTGGAAGGGTCGCATTCTAGGGTCGCTGCCGAGTTCCCTTTTCACCCTTCAAGGGGAACAAATGGTGTAGGACACAAGACGCTGGAGCAAGTTGCGTGTAATTCCAGCAGGCACGCGAAAAACCTCCTCCGAACGTTGCCTCCGTTAGTGTTTCCTGGGAAATGACCGAAGGATAGAATCAGGTGAGTATGGCCGGTGCGGATGGATTGTGGCACATCCGAGTGAAGTATTTAGGGGGGCAGCGCGATGACGGACTGTGATCGGATTGTTGCCGAAGAGGGGGGGTGGGGGGTGGGGGGGTGTTTTGGTGGGGGGGGGGTTTTTTTGGGTTTTTTTTTTTGGGGTGGGTGTTGGGGGGGTGGGTGTTGGGGTGGTTTTATTTTTTCTTGGCGGTGGAGAGGAGGGACCCAAAAAAAGAAAGTCGTACGAAAAACCCTTGGGTCTGAGATCAAAGATCTATTCACTGTGACGTACAAAATACGGGGAAAAAGGGGGGGGGGGGAACAAGGGCCGGCCTGGATCGATGCGGCCACGATCGGCAAGTCGGGAAATAAGGGGAACAAAGGGAATTGCGAAAACAAGTGGGGAGAGAGTAGAGCCTGATCTAGTGCGGGAAATGACAAAAAGAGTTCGTCCTCTAGGATTGCCACCCCATTGGTTAGCAGGCTTATGGTGGCCGGGAGCAGAGTAGACTATTTCTTCCTGGTTGGCTTGGAATCTTAATGAGGAGTGAATGTGTGAAATTAAAGGTCTTAGATGTCTTTCCTTTAAGATGCATTAATGGTACCGGGGGGGGTCCAAGAGAAGATTTGGTTAGCAAGCACTTCGAGGGAAATTTCACTATCAAAAAAAATAGTAAAAAAATAAAACGTTGCAAACCACGGAACCGGAGGTCCGCGGAGGAGAAGCTCATCCCATCCCATTGCTAGACCTAGGGTCCGGGAACCAAATAACCGTCGGCCCGTTGTTGTTGCAACTGGGCCATCAAAACAAGTGCACAGAGTCCCTGTAGCCCATTATCGGAGAAACAAGAAAAGGGCCCTCCTTTTAGCGGGGGGAAAAGGGAAACCGTGTAGCGGCTCGAGCCATCGTAGTTTCACGCAGGTAAAAGCGGAGGTCTCCTTCTGGTAGGAAAAAAGGGAATTTGCAAAGGTGCCGGCAGCATACAGAAAAAACCCTCTGGTGTCTCATGGGGAGGGGGGCGAAGGAGATGACAGACTACGTGGGAAGAGAAGGAGGCACGGTTCGTCAGTCGTTGCAATACGATCCACGCCGTAAGGGGAGGCGGGGGGAGCTCGAGGGGTATATAAAAAAGAAAGGAGGGGGGGGGAAAGGCGGCACCGCGCTGTAGTAAAAAATGGTCCTCCGGAAAGGGGGGGGCCGAGTCAAAGAATCATAGGGGAAAGGGCTTCAGGAAGGATGCTTTCAGCAACAGGGGGTGCTTTGCGAAAGTCATTAGATGAGGATGTTGGGCCGGGAAGGGAGTGGAAAGGGAATGTCGCTCATAGGAAAGAGGTGGGAGGCGTTATTTTTCAGAAAACCGACCGACAAGAAGCAGAGCTTCGCTTACTTGAGAAAAGCGAGGGGGAGATGGGTGGCAGTCCTGAGATCGTGAATGGCAGCCTGAAAGTTCGCTACTGGAGAAATGGATTCTTTGGTGAGGAGAAAAGGAAACAATCTTGGTCGAGGGCAACCGGGGGAACTGTGAGCTTTACGGACCTAGAAAAAACAAAAGAAGGGGGGGGGCACTTTGGTAAGAGAGAGCAAACGAGTTCCGCCGGGGTCAAGCTACTTCACTTCTCCCTAAGACGGCCCAAATCGAGTAAAGCGGGGGGTTGAACGAACCGGGGTCTGGCCGTTAAATGCTTCATCTCGAGGGGGGGGGCCAATAAAAAGTAAGCTGTCAGTCGGATGGCTCAGAGAGTGAAAGCGACATCGGCTTTTCCAAGAGAAGGAAAGGAGCAGGGGGGGACGGCACTCAGAAAAGAGAAGTAAGGGGGACGCAGAGATCGAGCAGTGGGTCAGATAGGCGATGGAGCTCAAGGGGAGAGGTTGTCGAAACCGTTGGTTGTGCGCCAGCGGCATCAGGCCACAAAACAACGTAGTAATTGAACCGAGAGAGATGAGTTGGAGCGGAGAAACCCACTGGGAAAGGTGATTAAAAAACAGTGGAACGCTCCGGACTAGTGTCCTAGCTTCAAGGGTCCCCGACTAGCTCTGCGAACTACCAGGGAGACGCAGTAGGGGATAAAAAGGGGATAATTTTAAAAAGAGAAGAAAAAACTCGGCATGACGCGAACAAAGTTTACTCTGGGGGAGGAAGGCCGGAATTTTTAGCCCCCCTGATGCCCACAGGAGACCAGCACACCCAAGGCTTTTACCACGATGCTCGCAGGCACAGGGGAGAGAATGATTTATTCTCCCAGTTCCGGGGCGGAGGCTCAGAGACAGTCGGGACCTCGTGGACAGAAGTGACGCCGTGTCACGAAGGAGGACAGGGGATGTTCGGACTAAATAGTCAGCCCGGTCAAGGCACCTGAAGAAGCTGTTAGACGCGCACCACAACAGGAGTAAAAAGCGGAAGTGAAAGAGGGTGGGGGGGGCAGGACAGATCATTACTGCCATATCGAGGGAGCTGAAATCATGAACGAGACTGACTAGAATGGGAAAGGCCTTAGGGGTGGAATAACCGTGAAGCCACGCAGCCAACTCCTTTACTGCAGGAGCTATTCCTCCTATACCTGGAAGTGACCCAAAGAAAAACATAAAGGAACATGCAAGGGAATACTCGAGACCGGGTGCGGAAGAAACAAACGGGGAAGGTGGCCTCGATAAAACCTCTGCTCGGTGGGGGGCACGGGGCTCTCCTTGAACCCTAAAAAATGAACTAGGGAAAAAAAAAACCCTTGGATGAAGCGGGTGTTCCGAAGGAACGGCCTACTGTTGCTAGAAAGTACAAACGACTTCTCAGGGACAGGATGGAAGAAGCCGGGAAAAAGACATGCCGACACCCGTGCGTCCTTGGAAGAGTTACCCGGGGTATGGCACTCCATCTCCACCAGTAATGCTAAAAAAGAGCAGAACCATTTGAAGGGCGGAGGGGGGGGGGGGGGGGGGGGGGGGGGGGGGGGGGGGGGGGGGGGGTGGGGGGGGGGGGGGGGGGGGGGGGGGGGGGGGGGGTGGGGGGGGGGGGGGGGGGGGGGGTGGGTGGGGGGGGGGGGGGGGGGGGGTGGGGGGGTGGGGGGGGGGGGGTTAACGTTTCCTGAAAAAGGGAAGTGGATAAAAAGCAAGAGTAAATCTCTGGGGTTGGGCGTGGGCCGCCATTCAGAACGCTCCCACAGAGAGAGGTTTTTCAGGGGGGGGGGGCTGAGCCACCTTACAATTACTTAGAAAAGAAGAAAACTTGAAACAATGGGGGGGACGGGAGAGGAATCGACCTTCAATTGAACCACCCAAAAAAGTTAGGGGGTTAAATAGTTGTTGTGAAAAGTGGGTTTTATTCAGCGAGGAATCGAGCCGACTATCGCACGATTGTTTTAAGAGAAAAAAAAAAAAAAAAAAAAAAAAAAAAAAGAAAGAGGGGAAAAAGAAGGAAAATCTCGTTGTGACATATTGAAACGGGGATCGACTTCTGGGAAAGACAAAAAGGCAGAGGAGTGGAGCCTGAGAATAGGAAAGAAGGAAAAAGAAAAGCTCCCACCAATGATGTCCAACGCAAAAGGCCAGCAGGCACAATCATAGAGGAGGGGAAAGCTTGTAAAAAAACGCGGCCCCATAAGCTGAAAATTGGGTGGAGAGTAAGACTCTCCTTGATGACGAAAACAAGCTTCAGAAGGATAGAAAAGGTGGGCCATTAAGGAAAGCCTGTCTTAGTGATGAGCGGACTGAACAAAAGGGAGATTGCTGTCGATCCAGCGAATGTTCAAAAAAATACGTAAGGCGGCGATAGGGGTTTCAAGGTAAAGACCACATGGGAAAAAAAAGACGAAGTGGGGCTGTGCAATAGACAACAGAACGGATTCGACGTCGAGGAAAGAAACTCAAACCGGTGTCCTGAGGAAGCGGGTAATCACTGGAGGGCAATTCAAAAGGCCACGGGAACCGGGGATGAAGATCTTCCCGAAGAGGACAGTACACGACCAGGACAAGGGGGGGTGGCCTTCTGGCGGAGGTGCTATCGAATCAGCACTTTCCCATACGAGAGATGATGGGGGGCCGAGGCTGGACTACTATAGTACGAGCCAAATTCTGGACCGTTTGCGGTCAGCGGAAAACTAAAGTGATGGTCAAACTGGAAAAAACCTTTCCTGGCCTGTGGTCTGCAGAGGGGAGGAGCGAGAGGCCTGCAAATACATGAACTCGGTCTTTTAACGGACGAGGCCACCTTTTCCTTGAGGACGGAGGACGCCCGGCTTGACCCGAAGAGGTAGGGGGCAATGAACTCTATCGAAATCCTAGTGCGCTCAATAGGTCGGAGAATGTAAAACAATGGGAAACAGGATTTCTGAGGGCGATCTAAATGAAAAGGATTTCAGGGGGGATGGATTGGGGGGGGGCAGAGGAGGGAGCGATTTACTCGTTGTACCACCACGCATTGGACGATAATCTGCGTGCGGACGGAGAAGTGGTCGGAGACAAGAAAAAACACCGCTCCATTCGATAGACGGACAGCTTTCGGACAGACCCGGGACCTGTAAAGAGTTAAAACAAAGACCAGAAAAGGAGGGGTGAGTTTAGGATACAGCAATGCTGTCTACCCCACGTAGTGGAACGGGATGACTGGGGGAAATTAGGAGAGGGTTGGGCAGCTCGCCACGTCGGTGATGAAAAATTATAAGAACTTGCCAGCCGTTCCTAAAGAAGGAGGTGAATCCGGACGTCTATGGAGAAGAAAGAACGCAAAACAATGTCTTCTGGAGTTAACGCTATAGGCTTTAAAAAAGCCCGGCGATTCAAACTAGTTGCCCAGGTGGCAGCACATCTTCAGTAGCGGACAAAGGAGAAATAGGAAGAGGATGAAATGTGCAACTTAACAAACCGGGCAGAGAGCATTAAGCGGTGTTGTGCACGAAACGGAGGTGGGGATACGGGAAGGGAAAAAAAAATAGGAGGTCAAACGTGCTGTATTATCCATACGGACAACTTAATTCCAGGGGGGGGGGAAGGGTCTTGAAGCTTGCCCCCGTAGAAGGGGCCGTGGAGCCGCTCTTGTATATCAGGTCCAGAAAAAGGCAAATTTAGTCAAGACGAAGAAAGGAACTACGCGTTAGAGCTAAACTAAGTGTATCTTCTGGACGGTGAGGGGGGATGGAGGACTGGGATTTTGCGGTCAGGGGCAGGAGATAAGGGACAGCCGAAAGGGGGGCTTTTGTGGGGGGTGGGGGGGGGCGGAGGATCCCTCAAACGGCCATCTCTAAAAGTTATGAGCGCAGAGGCAAAAGTCCATCCCGGGGGGAAAGCAAGTCCCTGGTGGGCCAATAAGAGGAAAGTCAAGTAGAGTCTGCCCGAAAAGAAAGAATAAAAGGAAAGGGAATGAATCAGAAGACCGATTTCGCAAAGATGGGGTTCGAAATTTCGATAGAAGGCAAGGGGGTAAAAAAATTGGGGCCCTGTGAAGTGGTCAAAGGCGAGGAAAAGCGAAGGGGTGGGTCTGGAGGGGGTTAGGAATAATGGGGGGGCCTGATGGGGGGGGGAAAGATAGCGAGTCTTGCTCCATGTGTCCGGGACGGGACATGGGGAAAAAACATGGAAAGAAATTCGATGTACATGGGGGGCAAATCCAACAGAAGGGGGAAGTGGCGGGTTTCACAAAAAACCCCGTTCGTCGACTGTTAGTTTCCAGGGGAAAAGCATGGCGACGTCTTGCACAAAGTGGACGGGGAAAGTTGTGGAGAGCTTCCTACGGAGAACAATTCCAACGAAAGTGGGGTCCGAAGGGGGGGCTCCTCTGAGGGGGAGATTCATATACAAGGGGGGGGGTATGGTAGGGAGGATGGACGCGATTTGAGTTCAAAAATGTCTTTACCACAGCACAGAGGAAGGGGAGGCGGCTTTGGGGATCTAGGAGAAAAAAAATTAAGGGGACGAAATAGTTTCATGCGGGGCTCGCAGCCACAGTCAATGTACAATATGGGTGGGGGCTGACTGGGAGGATAGAGCTACGCTCCTCTTTAAGCGTAGTAGAACAGCTAAGGTGGAAATGCAGAAAATCGATCCTTCCCTTCGGGGGGGAGGGACTACGAAAGGCAGTCTGCGATTTTCAAAGAACTGGGAAGAAAGGTCTTCGAGAGTGTCGCCAGCCGTGCTGAAAGTGTGAGAGGAGTAAAGATTATCAAGCCTGAAAGGCACCCACAGGTTGTTCAGAGAGACGGAACGAGCTTGGGAACAGGACAAGTAGAATTCAGCTAATATGGCCCGGGGTCTGGCCGCGGTGAATTGAGTTCATGCATTGGTATGAATTGGGGGGGTCCTTTATACAAAATCCGTCTAGTTCACATTAAAAGGGGGGGTTGTTCATAAAATCGAGGGTTAAATTGTACACAGAGAAAACTCAAGAAGGATGTCTGGGGCCACCCTTCACAGGAGGCTGGGAGGGAAGCAAGGGGATAAGAAAAGCAAGGGCCGTGCCATAACAAATTTCCCCCATCAAAAGGAGGTCAAGTTGGTGGTTGCAAAGGAAATCTTGAAAAAAAGAAAAGGAACGTTTACATGCGAGCGACGGAAAATTGGAAGCTAAGACCTCACTTTTTGAGCTCGATACTAACTCTTTCTGGGGGAGATGTCCCAACCCTGCGAACCGGGAAGGATGCGTAATCGGTCAAAGGGAAAAAAAGAGAGTCTAAACTAGCTTGAACTCAAGGAAAAAGGGGTTCCAAGATTGGGATCATTGGGTTTTTTCAGGGAGTATCTATAAATTCAGTACCGTTCCTCGGGATTCCGGTGTCGGATGTCACAGGGAAAATTGAAGGAAAGACTGAAAAAAATAAGAACTGGGAGGTCGTTTGATCTCGTAGTGCCCTCACAGAGTGGCGAGAAAGAAACAGATTCTTGCACATTTTGGTTGTGGGGGGAGCCTTATATGGAAGGGGACCCTGAAGGAACTGCCTCTCGTCTGCGGTGGAATGAGGGGCATCGACATTGTATCGCGGGTCTAACATTGGGGGTACTAACGGGGTGGGATCCAGTTCAGTTTAAGAGGAGTATTTCGCATCAGGTAAAGAATATTAGATGGGGTGGAGGTACGAAAATCCATCCTACAGGGGAACACGAAAAAAAGTCTAAAGCTGCTACGGCTTAAATGATATAAAGAAAGTAGATATTTGAGAAAATCGAAGGGGGGAGTGTCAACAGGATGGTTTGAGAGAAAAGGATGCTCCTGTATGAAAGTGAGACAAAGGGGTCGGGGTGGCACCGAGGGAAAAAAGGAATGAGCCGGGGGCGGAGGGGGAAAAGATGCCTGCTGCAGAGTAGCAGTTCGGAAGTCTATTACCAAACTAGGGGGAGAGATGTTGGGGACCAAGCCCCTGGGAAGTCGACGCGTCGAGGGGATACTGGAAAAGACGCGCGAGGGTAAGCGGGTTTTGGTTAAGGTTGAAGGCTTTATTTGGCGAAGAATCGTGTTAGTGAAGTCGCGGGAGGTGACCGTTTAAAATATAGGGATGTACTGGTTTCTCTCTAGGGTAAGAGGCACGAAGACTCTTTACCCATAGAAAAGAGAGGAAGGACTAAAGTGAAAAGCGGGTTAGGTCGCCGAAGAAGAAAGAAAAAGGCGTAAGTTTCATATGCGTATTGCGTAAGGCGGAACAACCTTCTGGGGGGTTTGAGCAAGCGGGTCAAAAAAGCTCAATCAAGACCCCAACGGATTATTAGACCATATATAAGATTAGTACTCTAGGCAAAACCCCTCCTGCTTTCGTCAAAAATGGGGGAAAGGACATCTCTATCAGGAACGGGGGGAAAAAAAAGAAATATAATGCGACCCGCCCGTCAGTAGTGCAGAGTACTGGGAAAATAAATTTGAAAGTCCTATGCTGAGGCCTATGTTCGCGACCAACAATCCGAGGAGAAAAAAAGGGGCTACAAAACTGGTTCTCCCAACTATTGAGTAACCCAGACAGCCACGCCCCAGGGTCTAGGTGCCAAAGAAAGGGAGAAATAAAAAAGGGCCCGCTCTATGATCGGTCCGCCATTTCCGGGAAAGTACCGAGGTACATTGAGGTTGCAGAGGCTATAAGAAAGGTGCTTCCTCTGGATTTTAGTAGTAGAGGGGGGTTGGAAAGTTTTACAGCAAGTCAATTACCGGAAAAACCAGCAGGTTGAGGAGTAGGGGGGGGAAAAAATCAATATCCGCGCAAAAGAAAACTCAGGGGGGTACCGTCGCTGAAGCTCAATGAAAAGAAAGATCGTAGGAACGAGCATACTAAAGAGACGAGAACGCGAAGAAACAGATGGTCCATTTACGGTTCGGCCGAGAGGCCGGAAAACAACTCCTCCTCTTCAGGGGAATGCTGGAAGGGAAAGGGGAGCCAGGAAAAGGACAAAAAGGGTTGCAAAATCCTCCAGAGCAAACCGGGAAATTTCTCAATGGGTGCGAAGCGAATCAGGACCGGGAAGATACAGGGCGAAAGGGGGTACTTCGAAAAGGGGTTTCCAATCCGACAAAGAGAAAACATGTGTCACGACTCTGGGAAGGAGGATCGTCACCTGTGCTAGGGGGGAGAGGTAAGAAGAGGGCAGGCGTACTTTTATTCTGCATAGAGAATGGAAGGGGCCCATGCACCCTCCAGTAATTACATGAAAGGGAACTTGGTCATGATCATCCATTAGAAAAACAATTCGCAAAAAGACGTGCAATCCATTTGTAGCGGGCAGTGCCAAACGTGCTACTCGGAAAAGAGACGAACCGACGAAAAATAGACCGGTTCCAGTCCCTTAAAAGAAGAGAGTCAGATAAGCAATGACGGTCGGTAGGGGGCAAGGAGAATTCGCTCAGGGGAAGAAATTACTCAGAGAGCGCTGCCCATTGAAAAAAAAAAGGGGAAGCAAGGGGGCAACTTTGGGTTGGGGGGGAGAGTTGGAGGGAGAGATGGTGGGGAATTCTATTCTTGAAAAAGGGGGTAAGAAGTAGCAAGAGGGGGGAGTGTGGCCGAAAGCTGGGGGGGAAAAGGGGGACTAGAGGGAAGTTCGCGAAAGTCTTCCACAAGTCGATGAAAAAAGTGAAGGGGGAAAGGGTATACCCACGGATCATAAGGTAGAATTAAATGACAACCCGAGGGGAACGAGAGCAAATCTCATCTAGCCATATGAAAAAAAGGTGACGGAACAAAAGGGGGAGAGCCCAGGTGAAAACATGTGGGTTTCTAATCGAGGAATAAAGTAAATTAATGGAAAGGAAAAGAAAAAGGGACGAGAAGGGAGTACATTGCGCAGGTGCAGAAATCGAGGACCCTTTGGGAAAATTGGCGCCCATACTTTGACGATTGGTAAAGTCAGCCGGGAAAGAAAACTAAGAGGTAATGAAATCTGGACGATCTCGCCTGTCATACCACAACGGGTTTCCAAGGACGAGGGGGGGGGGGGGGATACCATGCCAGCTATGTAGGAATTAAGCACGAAGCCGACATAAGGGGATACAGAAGAGAAGATACGTTGGCATAACCTTATACAGCGAACTCGTAAAGTCATATCGACCAAAGGGGGGGGTGCTCTCGCTCGGAAGAACATTAAACTAAGTATTACAAAGGTCGGTAGTGCGGTATCGTGAAGGCTAACAAAAAAAAGGGGACCAATTGCGCCATCCTCGGACTGGCGAGGGGAGAATCGAAAAGACGGGTGACCACGGCGCGGGTGCGCTGAATACGGCATAGTAGGGTACAAACCTTTTAACGAATCCCTGGTCAGGGAGAACGATCGCTCCATTCCAAGGACGCTTTATATGTTCAAGGAGATAAAGCAATGAGTCAGGGGGGGAGACTTCCTCCAAGGAACAGGAAATCGAGAAGTGTTGCTCATGAGCCTCTAGAACCGAAGTGAAGGCGCACAATCAGGGAAAACGTTAGTGACCGGTGAAGGGGGAAAAAAGTATGCGAGTCGTCGTCTCGAAGGAAAGAGGGTCTTAGTGGTTAAGGACCGCGGGCTGCGATGAAGACACACGGGATGACGCAGACCGAAAAGTGGACCTGAGGGCAGGGTGTAGAACGCAGGCTATCGGAAAATTGGATCGGCAGAACACACACCCACAACATTCCCGGAAACGATGTACGGGAAAAGTCTTAACTCGCTAACACCACAAAGACCTCAGTTTTACCAAAGAACAACAAAGGAGAAAGTTGTGGAAAAAAAAAATTGAAGGTTATACCCGTATGGAGAATGAATTGGGCCCAGCGGCTGTGGTGTCATGACTATAGGGGGAAACATGGGAAAGGAAAATGACGGTTCCCCATACCTGGAACGGAATAATAAAATAATTACGCCTTCGAGGATCATAGAACGAAGGGGAGGAGGGCTGCTTATCTCTACAGGCTGGGAAACAACGAGAGGATCTGATGGCCCTTTGTTGAAAAGGAGAAAAAAAAAGAGATCAACGAGACAAAAAGTAGGGGGTATGGGTGAAAGATTTTTAATACTTTAAAACCGGAACGAGCGGTTGGCAGTGTAGGGGAGACGACAGAGAGGGCAGGGGAGCGCTAAATTGCTTTTTATTGTCAGGGTAAAAGGGGCGGACTGACTGTAATGACTGGGGGAAAGCGGGCCACAGGGACTTTCCCGAAGGCCGAGCAAGGTGGCTACTCTTGGGAAATCACCGAAGAGGGGGGCCCATTGGAGGGAGCATACGAACGGGAAGAGGGTACTCGGAATTCAGACGGAGCCAAAGGGATTGCGAACGAGAGGGGGTGATTCTCTTTTTAATCCGGGGGGAGCGTTGTCCTATTGTCGGACCCGCCTCGCCTATCCAAGGAAGAAAGGGCAACAAAAGAAAGACAGAGAGTGGTAGGAACCTCCGAGGAGGGGCAGGAGGCTTTAAAGGGAAAAGGTTATAGGGGGGGTGGACGTCTCCCAGGATGAAGAAAGCTTCACTAAAAAACGCAAATGGAGTATAAATGGTACCTGACATGGTATGGTACGTAAAGAGGGTGCAATCTCTAAGGCCTGGTCTGACAAGGCAATCTTAAAATGATGTCAAGGGGAGTGGAAGAGCGACAATCAATGGTAAATGCCGAGCCATTAAATTAACCTATGTCTCCCTAAGTCCGTAAGGGAAGGGGGGATATGGAATACCCAATCCTGGGCGGGTAGCTGTAAAGGGGGATGCCCCGGCGCAAATTAATTTAGGCTCTATTAGGGAGGTTCCATCTAAGGCAAAGGGGGGTAGAGGCCTCGTGTGGCAGAGGGAGGAGTGATTTAGGCTGTCCTATGTCCGCAACAAGAGGCGCTTCTTACTTGGTCGCAACTGGGAAGAGGGGATCCTATTTAGTCGGAAGAAGGGAAACAAAAAGCCTTTTCCATCCGTGTTGCCCCCCCGGGTGACAAGGTGGGCTCTCCCAGGATAGTTGGGAGAAGGGCGTCATAGAAAGGAGGGGGGCACTCTTCTGAGGACGAGCCCTTGTCCGCTAGCCCGAAAGCAAATCGCCGATGAAATGTTCAAGTTAGTCAATGGCCGCTGCGGGAGATCTGTGTGATGGGTCGTAAGTTGGCATTGGACTTTGGGGGGGGGACAGATTCACTGCCGATTGTTCCATCGGCGAAGTTGCGGCTTGCTTTACTGCTGTAGTTGTCCGACACTAGTTCTTTGCCGCGTGGCGGGGGAATGTCGGCACAGACCCCAATCATCAATACCAAGGAGAAGTCGCATACAGATAGGACAGTCTGAATGGAAGAGCGTCATCACTGCGAGAAGGGGACCGGCCTGGGACGGCAACGAAGCGCAATCTGGGCCACAGGAATGAAACGACCGGGCGATTTTAAAAAAAAAAATTGGGCGTAGCTAAAGGTCAGGAGATCGGTTTTTAGCCGCGGGGACCCTTAAGTTTTGCCACATTCAACCCATTTGGTTCAGTCTTCTTTGGGATCCGCCCAAAGATAAGTGGGGAGAAATGAAACAATGAAATAAGGGAGGAGGGGGGGAAGGTAGGAGGAGAGGTGGGAGGAGGGGTGAGAGGGCGGAAAGGAAGGCGGGGAGGGAGAAAAAGGGGAAGAGTGGGGGGGAGGGTATCACATAGCGTAGGAGATTGTGAAAGAAAAATTCCGAGAAGAAATATTCCTAAGACAAGGCGGATGATCAGACTCGTTTGAGAACGGAGGAAGTAAAATCTGGGGCAGTCCGGATCCGGCCGGCGGTGCCGAGTAGATGGGCACCTGTGAGTTCCTTTTGATGCAACTGAGGGGTCTTCGCTTCTACCCGAATACGCTCCTTTGGCGCTTGAGGGGGGAACTAGGAATTGAGCACGTCATCGCTCATTGGGCCATCCCCATGGATTGGGGCTAAAAATGGGACTCTTCAACAGAACATATCAAAGAAAAGGTCTCATTTGCCACTCTGTCCCCCTATTTGGAACGTCTTGCTCCTGATGCGACACGAAGTAATCCTGCCCAGCCTGGAGACAAACCCCTCATTACCCTGGGGCCCAGGCCAACATCACGGCGGGTATGCTGAACTTAGGTGTTTTCACTGGGGAAAGAAGGGAAGCAAGATTGAGTCAAGGGCCGTAAAGAGGCGATCGGCCTGTAACGGGGGAATCCGTGGCCTCACAATTTGGGGTCGGCTCTATTACGGGAGGAGGAAGAAAATTTCAATCGGAGCCGCTAGTCGAGGAGTCGATTCAAGAGAAAAAAACGTGGGTTAAACGTCGCATAATAGAGCCAACTGGAAATTGCCGAAGGGGCGAAGGGTGAGGGGGGGGTGGGCCAGGGGGGGTTTGAGACTAATTCCGTTCACGGGTGGTCAAGAAGTTGTCGGCAATGGCGTTTGCCATGGCAGCTAATAGAAAGGCATCTATAGCAGTGTTGGAGAACGGTCCTCTAGACAGCGGCAAAAGTGGGTTAGTCGGCCACCCAATCTGTCGTGCAACATGTTGTGGTAGAGGGAGTTAAGGGGGAAAGCGAAAAAATCGCAGTGTCTAGCGGTCACGGGTCACTTGAACTTGGGAAAAAGAAAAAAATGTGGGCGATGTTTTGACATGCCGTGGGGGGGGAAATGGGTAGGGGAGGGGGTCACTCAGGGGGATGTTGGGCCACACTTGGAAGTAGAACCTCAATTCCAAAAGATAGAAGGGTCTAAAGTAGGTTCGTACTGAAAAAAAGACCATCACACAGTCGACTATAGGGCAGGAATGCTAGGACCAGCGGATGGTCGTCACCTAATTAACTTAAAACCAAGAAAGAAGCGGGAGGGAAAAAGAGTGGAGAAGGATCGTTGGGGATTCTAAGCGTGCGCCTTACAGGAAAAAAAGGGGGTCTTAGCACACCTGGCGACGCGGGGAGGTTGAGAACAGAGCGTCCTAAGACTGGAGAGCCGTCGATTCCCAAAAGGTCCGGCATGTGGTACCGGCAGAAATTTGGGGGCAAAAAAAGCGGGGGGGGGGGAGCAAGGCCCAGAAAAGGAATGGGTCGTTGGTGGGGTTGACTGGAACCGGGTTCTGCATTAAGAAGGGGCGGGGAATCCTCCATCAGGGGATACCTCCGGTTCTTCGACGAAGTCTCTGGGGGGGCGCCAGATCAGTGGAGAATGGGGGGGAAGGGAAAATAAGTCTTCCAACCTCATCCGGCTTCTAACAACCAAGGGTTACAAAGGGAAGGAACGACACTCTCTCTTTCGGTGGCAAAAGACTGCTTAAAAAAGTGGGAGTGGAAATGGTCTCTTCCAGCGTACGATTGAGAGGGCGGATACATCACTGTTGTTTTTTCTAACCCATAAAGGGAATAAAAAATCATCAGGAGGGAAAGAAACAAAAAACCGTAGTGGTTAAAAGAGAGAGGTATGGTGGAATATGCGTAGGGGGAACGCGTTGGATTTCTTCCACAACAATGAGGACGACAAGAAGGAACGCTAGAGCCTATTACTGTGAAGCCTGACGAGCTAGAAAACAGAAAAACAAACGAAAGGGTGAAGGTGCCTACTGACGAAAAAAACTTCGTAGATTTGGTGAAGAAACTCTACTCCTCACGGGGACCGGGGACACTCACGGATAGGAAAAGGACCGGGGGGGACCCCAGAGTTGAATTGGCTCAAAAAGAAGGACCTGAAAACAGTAAAAAACACGACGTGTGTGATTGTTGGGAATGACACCGGGCTGGTCCGCAAAGTGGACGAGGAGACAAGGTTAAGCAAAACTCACAACCTTCTTGGGGGAGCCGCGTTGGACTGGAGGACGACACGGTACTGGCAGAACCTGGTTCTGGGGGTAGGGGACCGTTCAACGTCTAAACACAGCCGTTCAAATCCTGCCAGACCATCTTTGGGAGGAACGTCAGACAGCGAAATCGTCGGGGGGAAACCGCATACTTAGAAACTCAGGTGGCAGGGGACTCATCTCAGTATGAAAAAAAAAAAAAAAGAGGAAGGAGATCCAGGCCTCTCACGGGAAAACAACCGTTTGGTCATGACCGGTAAAGTCTGCTCGTAAAAAGCAGAAAGCCTCTTTAGTTGCTGAGAGGAAAAGAAAAGCATAACAAACAAGGAACATGTAAGGAAAAAAAAAGAAGATTCCCACCCTCTTTCGCAAAAAAAGAGAAACCGTAAGAAGCGGACTGAGACGAGCAACGGCTAGTTTAAGGGGGGGGGAACGAAAAAAAGATCACCAGTATGCTGATGGAAATTTGCCGAACGAGGACTAAAGGGGGGAAAGCGGGAAGAAAGTGGTGTTCAGATTCCCCCTATAAAACGAGCTTCGAGAGTAAAAAGGAGCCTCCTGAAATGAAACCATCCGGAACGCGGGGGATAATTCAAGGAACGTACCCAGGGAAATGGTGAGGAAGCTCGCAACAAAGACACCGAGGCAGAGAATGGATTAGCAGTTTGAATCTTGCAACCTTGTCTTCACGACGCGGGCCTTGCAGAGACTCAAGGGGGCTCGGTTGACATCCCTAAGAAGGACCTCCAAGGACGTGTGGTCAAAATGAGAAAGTGGAACAGTTGGGAAAAAGGGTAAAGGGAGAAAACCTCACGTGTGCCGGCACAGAAGGTTTGGAATGACATGACATTTAAAGAAACACGGTCCTCACGGGCAAGTCAGTTGTGGTTAAAAAGTAGATGGTTGGTTAATATAAACGTGTAATGGGTTATTAGGCGGATTGACCAGAGCGAAGAGGGGCAGAAGAGGGTGATGCGTTGGCCACAAGAACGATAGAAGAAGGGTTGACGATTGAACGGGACAAGAGCACGGGAAACTTTGGACAAAAGGACGTTACTTCACAGGGGAACGGAGGGGGTCAAAGCCAATCACAGGCTCATCACATTAAGTTTAAAAGCGGAGCCGCGCAATTAACTCTAACCAGATGAACTCGTGAAGGTAAAATCAGCCTCTGCTCACCAGAGATGAACAAAGGGGAGTTTGCACGAGAAACGAGAAGAAGTCCGAAGGAGGCCAGGAACAAAAAAAAAACGAAGTGACCGGCAACCCTTCTCAGGAGCCTGGTCGGCCCCCCAATTGTCTGCAGAAGGCGTCTTTCTTAGAGAAAAAACTTTACGGACGGGGTGTGAGAATCCAAGCCCAGTCGGTTAGCCCCATCAGACTAGAGTAAGTCGTACT
>Ga0179593_1434052_pt1 | contig 32796 bp, 45 predicted proteins | sample CZODoug2_1_08_16_FD_185931 | JGI IMG/M metagenome (GOLD analysis project Ga0179593, IMG submission 185931) | Vadose zone soil fungal communities from Angelo Coast Range Reserve, California, USA - CZODoug2_1_08_16fungal (PacBio error correction) | ecosystem: Environmental > Terrestrial > Soil >...
AAAAAAGACTGAACTGACCGAATGTTGCAGATCGCGCTGGGGGGAAACTAGACCCCAGCTAGTACGATGACCAGGCCATGAATGAAAAAAAAACTCCAGGATATACCGGCAAAACGGGGGTCTGCTTAGAAGGGGCCAGGGCCGAGGGGGTATGGAACGCTGGCCGCCAACGCCCAAAACCCACTCAAAAAACAAACAGAAGCAACAGCTCAACGTGGGAGGCCACACCAAACAGGACCGCCGGCCGAGTCCCCGGCCGTCCTCCTCCAAAACCAAACAACGCGCACTTACCCAGCGACGGTAAGCGGCAGCCGAAAAGAAAAAAGGAAAGAAGGGGACGCCTTGGCAATCATTCCAGGGGAAACGGAGTCCAGGAAATGCCGAAGTCCGCGTATCTCGAAACTTTGGAGAAGTCAGGCCAAAGGCCAGCGCGGCAAAAGAAAGACCGCAATGGGACATTCCCAAAAACTGAAGAACCAAAAAAGGTTGCATGCAATGTTTGCGCCGCATGATTGCTGGCTTTGGCATGCTGGGGGGCGAAACGTCACAAAGGTCAGAGATAAGACCGCTGCCAGAACCGAATGGCTGCCAGTCGATTCACCCCAGCAACCCCCGCTCCGAAGTCAACTCATGCGCACTCTGCTGAGTTCGAAAAAAAAAACCCTGGTCGAACTCCAGAGGGGGATAGGGCAACCCCACAAAAACCAAGCAGACTGCACTGCGGAAGGTGACAAGAAAGCAAAAACGGGGGCGGCCCGGGGTTCCCCACACCTTCCTTAAAAAGGTAATCTGGAGGAGAGCTCCGTACCCGGGTGAAAAGGCACGCAGGAACATGTGGAAATGTGGTGGCAAAAAAACGCTCGCGGGAGAGCTCAAAGGCAAAAGAAAAAAAAACTCGGTGACTCACCATGACAGGAAAATCTTCAAGGACGTAAACCAAGTCAATAATGATTTGTCTCGGAAAAAGGTGGGGAGAACTAAAAAAGAAACAGTGGCACCCGCAAACTGGACCCGAGGGCATGGGTCACAAAGGCCATGATCGGCAGAAATTGGGCATGGAGAAGATGCGAAAAACCCACGAAAAAGATTAACTTGAAAGGCACAAGAGCAAAAGCTCAGCAAGAGACAGAATCGAGGTGCGCGCCGAAATTCGCACCCTGCAAAATGTGGGCGAACCCCTTGCCGCGTCAACCGCGTCGGCATGGGAAAACCAGGTGGGGCATTGTTAGGCGACTCATAAACCGGGCATCCCCGTCAAAAAAAAACTCTTCGGACCGGCCGTGACGGTACCTGATAAAAGGCAAGAGTGGACGGATGGATTGCGCAGGAATAAAAACCATCCAGAAGAACGAGTCAGAAGCTTGGTCAAAAGACTGCCGAACGGAAAAGGCATGAAGTACTGGCGCCCAGGTTCTGGGAAGGGCTTCTACACGAAGGCCAAAAGCGAGTTCGTCAGACCGCCTAAAAAAATGGAGGCACAGTTTCGCCATGAAACCGGTTAACCGAATAGCCCGCCAAGTGGTGTCCCGCCAAAGAAAAAAGCCATGAGGTTTCAAGAATTAATGATCAGACGGTATGGTACTCACTGGGGACATACCGGCGGAATCTGTGTCGGTCGCGGGAAGGGTTTCTTTGAGAAATTGAAGCGCACGGAGGCAAGGTTCTCAGCCCGCGCGAGGCGGTCCGAAAAGCAATCGCTGGCGGCAAACCCTATACACCGGGGGGTGATAGCAAAGGGCGAAATCCGCGGCCCGGCGCAGGGGTAAAGTTTCTGATGTCAGGGCAGAACGCGCAATCTCAATAAACGACCAAGTTCGGCGGGTAATGCGTCCCAACAAGAAAAAGACAGGAACATCTCAAGGAATAAAAACAACTAAGAGAGCCAAAATCTCCGATGACTTATGAAGATCGTCCTCGAAAGCCACGGCAAGAAGCAGTTTTCCGGATCGTAGTTAAAAATACACACAAAATTAATGGAATGGGTTCAGTGCAGAAAGGAGACAACATACGAACCAGGAACCTGTTACAAATCACGAAACCGGAAGCACAACGAGAGGAGATTAACTGAGGAGACGAGCGCGATGAACTCCTGCATTTTGGAGGGTTGTGTCCCTCGTGCGGAAGAAGAATTGAGTTGCCTGCCTAGGGCCTAAAGCGACGATATACAAACCCAAGCAGCAGGGCAAATTGAGGGAAGCCCCGGGGACGGCAAAAGTTGTCATGTTAGAGGAACGTTCTTCGCAAAAACGGTGGGATGACATCTTCGGTTGGACTCCGTTAACTTCAAACAAAGCAAATTGGCAACCTGGTCGACTTGTGTCTCGTAGAATGGAATCTCACTTCCAGCAAGAAAAAAAAAGACCTGGGAGGTGATGTGCATAATTACGGCCCCCCTCGAAAGCGACTCTAAAAGGTCTCGGCAAAATCTATTCTGCTCTTTGGCCTCTGTTGTATGGGCCTAAGAGCGGGCACAACAACCAGAGAGGAGCGCATGCGTAAAACTTCACAAAACACCGAAATGGGAGCCGCTGAAAAGGGATTTGGAAGAGCAAGGTCCAAGACTAGAGGAGATGGATTGGAAAACAGTTTGGAAACACGAAAAGTCTCATTGGGTCCGCAACAGATTCTAACCGCAAGATTGGTTTTTGTGTTGTGGTTAACCACACGGCGTGGCCTTCTGATAGGTGTGTGTTGGCTATCGCATCCGCAAGATGTACTCTGAAAAAAGGAAAGGCTACCTGGGCACGGAAGGAAACGTAGTCAAAGGTTGAACGGAACGGAAGGACCCGGGAACACAGAACCTAAGTGGTTGGGGGGGACGAGGTATCCTATTTATTTGGGGAACGTCAAGGCAAAAATCCAACAGCATGACCATCCGAAGTAAACAAAAAGGGGCGATGAGGCGTTGAAAAAAAGAAACATGGGCACGCTCAAGCGTTGGGATATCACTAGGCCAGTTTTAATCAGCGATTGTCGGTACACAAGAAACCTGCACTTCCGAGGATATTCGTTCGATTAAAAACAAGGGGCAACATCCAAAAGTCCTTTAGATGGACCCCCCAGGTGGACTCGCATCGGACCTTGTACGACAGCCAGATATTCGAAACGGGAAGAATGGGGTGAGCAAAAATGAACCCCACTTAGAAAAAAAAAGCAGAGGGAGGGTCCGATCGCCCATTTTTTTGGTACGAATTCAAAAACATGACGGGGACGCCAGGATGAAAGAATGAGAAACCATGAAAGATTTTTGCCAGTAAGACCAAGACCGTCGCGACGTACGACAGTATTGGCAAACAATGCAATTCACAATTCAAGATCGTCAAGGGACGGTGGGTGTGGTGAAGAACTGGGATAACGATCTGGATCCCGAGTTTTTCCGACGCCAAGGGGAAAGGTCGGAAGGACTAGACTCGTGGAAATTTAACAAAACAAGAACTGGTCGGACATGGGTGCAGAGGGAGAGGATCAGCTATGGGGCCAGTCCAACCGGAAATGGTAGGCCGACGAACCGTCTATGTACCCACTTTGCGAATAACCCATCTCCCAAAAAAAAAAAAAACAAAACGAGGAGGCGGAAAGGAAGGAGTCTACTCTCAAGCGGACATCCCACTTACGTCTGCAGGCATCCGGTGGGAAAACAGAGTGTCCTCTCGAGCTCAGGATAAGTCGACCACTTCGCGCGGGTTGGAAAGAAAAATTTCGAGGAATCCAACAGTGGAACAGCGGGAAGAAACAAGGAGCAGCAGATGTCCAACTTAACTACGCCTGGCAAACGTCAGCTTACAGGGGCAATTTTTAAGGAACGGGGGGGATGACAATAAAGCAAAACTCCGTACTCGTGGGCCGACAGGGTGAACAAAAACTGTCTTGCATGTGTGGCAAAACGGGGTGCCTCGCAACAGAACCGTCATGCGTTGGGATGGGACACAACACAGGGGCGAAAAGGGGGGGGGGGGGGGGGGGGAGGAAAGATTTTTGTCAGTTCCTATAAGACCGGGAAAACCGTAATTCTGGGGCCCGCGAAACCCGAAAACTGGGTGTCTTAAGACTTCGAAAGTCCGATGAAGAAAGGGTGGGTACGGAGGATAACAAGGATGTGGAACGAAAAGCTGCTCGGATAGGTATGCGAAAGGGAGTGACCATACACGCGGAAAGCTAGTGAACTCACACACCAGAAATTAAGAACACTGAAGCTGAGGGAAACACAGCACAAGCCCCGAAAAGAAAATGCGGACTGGGCCATGGTTGGCTGGTTGGAACTCTTACATTTCCATAAAGAGGATACCCCAGGCCAAAAAAGAATTGGGTCTACTAATACATCATTCGCCACGGCAAAAAGTCGAAAACGCGATGGCCTGACCCAGGAGCCTTATTTGAGGAAGAGGACATAAGGATCTGCCAAAAACAACCATCAGTGGCAAAGCACGTCGGGTAAAAACAAAACAAGAACGGCGCAATCCTAAAGTGGTTCAAGGACCATGATGGAAAAATCGGTTTGTCCAAACTGACCAAGAACATATCCAACAATGGGGCTGACATTGGGAAGGAAAAAAAAAGACTTGGAAAGGCGACATTTAACGTAGTTTTGAATGAAGTTGTGAGGGGCAAAAAATTCTCCTAGAGACGAACATGCCCGATTGGGTCAGTAGTCCGTGGACAAACGGGAGCAGCAGAAAGACGGGAGGGGAAAGCGGGTGCGCGAGGAGCACCGTAACCGAAATGAATGCAGCTGGAGGGCAAAAAAGAAAGAGAACAATGCTGAGAAAACGGAGGCAATCGAATCGCTTTATCACGAAAAAAATGACTTCAAACCTCTAACTTGACAAAGAAAATAACAGAAACCGGCCTGACAATTCAACTCAGACAAACAATGCCAATATACGTAGATTACACTCGGATTGAACGAAGGGCAAGAGGACCCCCGCGGGACACAACAAACCAAACGAACAAATGCGGGAAGTGGGCTCGAGCTCAAAACTGCCGGAAGGAAGTTCCCGATGGGTGCGGGGAGAGCAGGGAAACAGGTTTGAAACCAATGGTTCCGAATTTTTCTAAAAAGAAAACGAATAAAAAGATAAGGTTTGTGTATTGGTAAATACCGCTAGGAAAAAAGGAGCTTGGATGAGATTGTTCAGAAGAACAAAAACGGGAGTCGTGCCTCATATACGTGAAGGAGGTCACCAGCGGGCGGTGCCCTCGGCAACATGCACCGCGAAGGAAAGAAAATAGTAGTTGAGCTTGTGCAACTGCAAGGACGGCAGCGAAGACGAAAACCCGAGGAGACAAAACGGCGCGACGCAGACACCGCCAGAGGCGAGGGCAAGCGACGGGTCAAGCGCGCACGAGGCCCGCCATCGGCGCTTGCCAAAAAAAAAAGCAAGGGATGCAAGAAACCAACCAGGACCGAAAAAGTGAAACTGCCGCTGGGGATCAAACCTGAGAACCTCCGTCGAAAGCAGACTTGAATGCTGAAGAATGGATGGAACGGCGGGTTGAAGAACACTTGACGGCCTAACCGCGCGGAAAACGGGGAAGAACGGCGACTGGGCGCCAGAAACGAGCGACGCGAAAAAAGAAATAGGGTGGGCTTCAACGGGACTAAGCACGTCAAAAACTTGAACAGTACTGAAGCGCGCCTGTTTCGTACACCAAGAAAAGCCAAAGCTTTAGGAGGCGGAATATCATGTCCTCGCAGAATTCAAGTAACACTCGTAGGGTCTGAGAAGGGAAAAGATCACAAACAGAACGTCCAGAGAACGGGAGAGAACGGAGGCCCGCAATGGCTCCATAGAAAGGATGACGCGGTTGACCGGCAAGTTGTCGCCCACCAAGCAAGGTTCAGAAATGTGGAAGCGAGCCTCGGTGGAAAACGAAGCGAAGAAATGCCGGGAAAAGAGGCGCGGGTTCTCGGGGGGCTCATGTCGCCCACCAAATTCGCCGATCTGAACTTGGCTTGGACAGAGGACACGTTGGACCAATTTTCGGGGGAGGAAAAAAAGACACCAGGGAGGCCGGCGCAGAAAATCGAAAATTGATGGATAGTGGAGTCCTATAATTTTGTGAATTCTTTAAGGGTGAGTGGATAACGGTGCCGGGGCGTGGAGTCAAAGGAACTTCCGTCGGGCGCCGCTGCGTGTGCAAAAAAAGATCGTGTGGTCCATCATGGACGGAAGGGGATTAACTGGTCTAGGGGGAGTAAACGAAAAACGATTCCGGTCTGACGTGGGGCAAAAAAGAATGACAAACGTTTTGCTGGGTCTTCGATCATGTCACGAGAGCGGGTTCTCATAAAATGGTTAGGGGATCATCAGTCCGGTTAGGCGACAGCCTAAAACCGCGTAGGAGCGTGGACGAGGGCGGGGTGATCAAAGCATGGGGACAAAGAAGCATTGCCGAGGATTGAAATAAATGCAAACGTAAAGGGGTGTACCACCCCGAGACAGAAAAGCAAAAAGCAATCCCGTCTGCGCGCAAAGAAACTTTCAGGGGGGCGGGGAAATTGGAGGGCCATGTCACTGGAAGGCTAAAACTATCACCCAAAGCAGGGGTGACCTCTCAGCACAACAAGACAGTGAGGCGAAAGGGAACGGCAAACACGAGAAAAATTCAAAAACACAAGACACACGGTACAAAAACCTAGAATAACGTATAAGCCGCTTCTTGGAATCTGCAGCAATAGCCCGAAATGAGGCAAGTTGGCGTTCTGCGATGGGGGAGCGGAGGAGGTGGCTTCCGGGACTGGCCGGCGTCCGGGGAAGACACACGTTTGAAGGGTTGGAAAGTGACGTTTTGAGGGGACGATGTGCAGTGGGCAAAAATTCCTACAAAACGGACAGGGGGGGGAATCCGGATTCGCACGATACCATAAGATGCGATAGATCCAGTTCAGGTAGGAACATGGAGCAAATAGTTTGCAGGAAGCAGTTAGAAGGCACATTCTTAAAGCATCTATGACGAGATGGGTGGAGGACTCCGAGCAAAAAAAAAAAAATAGGAAAAAGAAATGAAAACAAAAAATCTATGAAGGTCATTGCACAGATAGCCAAAAAATAGACCCAACTAGTGCCGATGCCATGAAATCAGAACTTCAAGACGAAGTCAGGACTGAGCTGGGGGGAAAATGGGAAAAAAGAATCCGCGGAGGGGAAGGGCCAACCGATGAGTAGGGAAACTACGCCCAACGCCAGCAAAAAACCCGCAGCAATCACGCAACCATGACTGTGGAGGGGAAACAACAGCAACCCCGCCGGCCAGTCCCCCCGGCCGCCAATCATGAAGACGCAAAAAAAACAAAATCGGAAGAGAAGCACTTGCACAAGGCAGCGAGCAGCTCACAAAAGGACCAACGTAACCGGCCGGCGGACAAAGAACAAGGTCGGAACGGTATCCTTGGACGAGGTGGATCGAGGGCCGCAACAAAAAGGGTTCGCCAAAAGAGGTCACAATTGGGGGGACAAAGAGAAATCAAATTCACTGTGAAAGATCCGCAAAAGAAGGAAACAAAAAGAAGGGAAACAGGATTGTTGAAAAAAGTCAGGGAGGTCGGCCTTGGCAGTCCGGGGTGTGGAAACGTCAAACAGAAAAAGGAATACTCTTCCATGCTTGCTCCCAATCCCATGAGTTAAAGGGGGAGCTTCAAAACCCAGCACACTTAATGCTGACGCAAAGAAAATAGAACTGCGCGGGCGAAGCCAGCCAGACCTCGAACCTCCCACCAGGAAGGCAAAAAAAACGCCTCTCACGGCTGGCCCAGTGAGCAACGGGATCAGAAAAAAAGGGGGTTACCTTCCATCGTTGTCCCAAACCAGTCCGACCGAATCGTTTGGAAGGAACTAAGGGAGATTAAATGCATCGGGGGGAACCAATGAATGGCCACATATGGGGGTCACAGAAAAAAGCCAAATAATATGGGGTAACGCAAGACCCAAAGGGCGAAAAAACAACGAAGGAAAGACGACAAGGAAAAAAGACCAATTATCATTGTCAAGGTCGATTGAACTGAGACAAACGAAAGGTGTTAAGGACAAGTGCCACACCAGGGGAACTAAATAAACCAAAGAAAAGTCGCAAAAGGTGGCTACGGAAAACTGGGCGAATGAAGGACCCGCGACCCGCGCAGACTTTACGTTTCAAATCAAACGGGAGCTTAATAGTGTCTAGAAGACCAGCTATTAAGACCAAGGGGCAACAACCATGCAGCGTGGGCAAAAAAACCAACTTGACAGGGCAAAAGTCCGGGGAAAGAAATGTGACGACCATCCGGGCACAAAGACCTCAAGATCAGAGGGACTGACGGGAATTCATGATGCCGAGGAGCAAAGAGTGGGAAATAGGGAAACAAAGACAGAAAGAAGAATCCGGCAATAAAGGGAGAAGCTGGAGGAAATTGGGGGACCGAAATGCCTGCATAAGTTCGTCTCAGTTGGCATGGCTGGCGTCAACGGAAGCCCAATACAGAGTTCGAAAAAAAGGAAAAAGCCGTTCGGAGACCCAGGGATAAGAGGGGATAAAACGGGAACCCACTTAGCACGCCCGAGACGCCAAAAGAGTAATCCGAAGTTTCAAAAGCTCACAGTGGGAATCAAACAAGGGGGGGGTATAAAGGGGAGCATCAAGACCGGCAGGCTCGGTGGGAAGGAGGTGGCGGGGAAATGCAGAAAATTCTTGCAAAGGCGGACCAGCGGGGTCGCGCAGATGGGAGCACGGACGCGCCAAGAAGAGAGCCGTTCAACTGGCGGCCAAAAGCCCCGACTTAAGGGGGGTTGGAGGACAGCGGGGAGGGACACTCCGCCAGGAGGGGGGCTTCTGTGTGTACCATGTGTTACGCTGGAATGGCAGCCGCGCAAAGCTCTAACTGGGATAATCAAGGAGCGGTGAAGTGGACGCCGAATGGGAAAAAGCAAAACAGGAAAAGCAAGGAATCACGGGCTGTTGGCGAACTGTGCCCGGATTCTGGAAAGACCATCGCGTTTATGCCGATAAACTAACCTGAAAGAAAAAACCTTGGTCCCTCGGCGGTATATGCACAGACCAAAACCAAGGATTCAAGGGGGGTCGGGAAGTCCTCCTGCGCATCAACGAAAAACCAGTCCAACCGGTTTAAAACACACGAAAGATCACCGAACAAGGGAGATTCCTGACGGGAAGACTTCGACTGAACTCCAAAAGGTGGGAAGTTGCGTGCTGGAGGGAGATAGGGAACTCGGGGGAACATCGCAAAAATAGGTGAGTTGCCAATTAAGTAGGGGGAAAGAGAGGAGGGAGGGGGGGCACCGAGTCAGATTCTGAAGGAAAAAGGAAGGGTCGTACGGAGGTTCGCCCGGGTCCGCACATCCATGGAGGGAAAAGGGGTTCGAAGGGACCGCCGGTGCTCTAAGATGGACAACAATCTAAAGGGAAGGGGGTTGGCAACAGACATGAGCCTACTGGGCAGGGTGCGTACATGAAAAATCGAAAACAGGGGCGCTTACGAGGGTAGGAGGCAGGAGGAAAACTTGGGCTCCGGGGAGTCGGAAAATAAAAAGGGCAAAGACACACGAGCAGGAAATCAAGGCTAAAAAAAAGGAAAACAAGAAACAACGGGGGGGGGGGAAAGGGTCATAAATCTTGTAAAGTCGTTGGCCCGCAAGGTTAACGGAGAATGTCTGGGCATGGGGGGGAAAAAACACGATAAGAAATGTTAAAAAAAAATTGGAGATGTTGAGCCGCGAGGGTGTGGGAACGCACGGATGGGAAGTATGGAAGGGGTGTTTGGGGGGAGAGAAACATCCCCCGGATTCTCTAGAAAATGGGGCCTTGGTCCGATCAGGACGAGGACAAAGTTGTGGGCGAAATTCACGATACTCTAGCAATAGAACTGTGGGGGGGGAAGATAGAAAAGGTGATTGTGTGAAAAAAAAACTGAAGAAAATCCAAACCAATGCCCATGGGACTGGAAGACAGGAAAGGCTGGCTATAGGCGCTTTAAACAGATGAGTGCCCACAGGGAGACTACAGCGGGTTTTGGGGGGGGGAGGCACTAGAAATTGGAAGGAGGTGTAACCACCAGAAAGGGGGCGACTGAAGAACCCAGAGAAGCTTCATGGGCAGAGTGAAAAAGACGTTTTTGTAGTGACAACTACAGGATATAACCAACATTGCCTCGCATCTGACTGAAAGATAGGGGACCCGGGGCACGGTGTTTCACAGAACAAAGGGTACGGGATTGGGCAAAAGATGGCAGAATTCCGATCGCATTGGGGGGGGTTAAAGGAAACCTGAAAACAAAATCAATGAAGGTAGAGGAACAGAGGAGAAAATCAAAAAAAGGGGAGGTGGGTGTTTAAAAATCCACCAGCCCGGAAGCGAAGGAAATTCCTGATAAGTCGGAGTCCAATTCAGAAGGGACAAATTCAGAAGACAGGAACAGGCGATTGAAGGAAAATGGCCTGCTGATCAAAAGAGTGACGGTAAGAACATCAGGATGAAGAGTGGGTAGAAACAGAGCCTCTGAAGAAACACGCGGAAGAAACTCCATGTATAAGAGGTCAGAAGGGGGAAAATAAGTAGGGACCTGCCAACCAACAGAAAGTGTATATGCCTAAGAGGGGAAAATCCTATGTACAAGCGGGGGAAATAACCCCATCTCTCGCAAAAAAAAAATGAGGATTGAGGGGTAAAATAATATAGATGGGGTTCCTCAATAAATGGGACATCGAAAAAAGACTTCGGAACAAGTCCACGTTGTAAATGAAAGAATAATGCAAGAGCCCTAGATCAGTGAAATACCTCTTACGCGTGTGGGGCTTCCACGATCTATCTCCACCCTTTTTCAGGCCGATTCAGGGAGGGCCAAAAAGCTGGAAGAAAGCTACTGTTCATACTGCTGTCAATCAAACGCCTGGCAAATGAGCGTACTTGTCAATTGGACGAAGTTGTAGCAGAAGATATTCCGAGGAAAAGGGACGCGAACGGATTTGTGGAAAACAAAACAAAAAATAGGCATGAAGGGGATCAGTGACTCATCGACAGACTCTACCTGATTCCTTAACTTTACTTGAACCAACAGAAGGTTGACGATTCGGAATTCTCCTTATAGCTCTTTTGTGGGAAAGCCCGTAATGCAGAGGGGAACATTTGCACAAAAAACGGGGGGGTAAAAAGACAAGTACGATGCGAGGAAAGGGTGGGGGGGGGAGAACTTAAGAAAAAGACTGGTGACGCAAAGAAGAGTCACTCTGATATGAGAATGGGCACGAAAAGGGGTGAAAAAGAGGGAAAACCTGAAAGAGGAAAAAAACCGGATTGAAAGGGGGGAACCTGAGTGTCCCGCCATTACTCTCCAAAGTCCGGGGGTAAGGCAGGAGGGGGCCAGGGGGGGGTTGTGTGAGGGTGAAACTGTACAAAATACTCGGACAACCCAAAAGCTTTCAGGAGAGGGGGGGAGGACTAGGGACCAGAAGGGACAAAAGGAGACAACAATAGAGACGGGAGAGAAGAAACAAGAATACTTAATTTTATAAGACAGACAGAAAAGAGATGACAAATAAAGAAAAGTCAGCCGCGGTATAAAAAAAAAAAAAGAGCGAAAAAAGAACTAAACAAATCGGGGGGGGGAGGGGACCATAATGCAATTTTGGCACAAAAGCAAAAGAAAATCAAAAGAGTTGTGACAGGGGGCGAAACTGGAAAGAGGCGACATTTCGGGAAGGGTCAAGGGTAAAAGGACCTGAAATGAGACTTGTGCAGTTTCCCAGAAGGGAAAGAACCGGACAAAGGAGAGCAGGTTCACAAAGGGGGATAGTAAAAAAACCTGAAAAAAATCACGTAATTGCATCGGTGGGCAACTATAAGCTAACGGGAGATCAAGGAAAAAAAGTACCTAGAGAGTAACGGAGGGAAAATCTAAAAAGGGAAATCAAGATTGGCACGCAAAAATAAATGCCAAAGGAAAGGATCAACGGGAAGGATTCAAAAACGCACTCCGGGGACCAGAGAGTAGATTTCGAATTCGGGTAGAAGAATAAGAACGGGGAAGAGAACATAAAAGCAAGTTCAACAGGCGTAAGTTAGAAAAGAAACAAAAAGAAAGGGAATCAAGATCGGTGTGATTCATTCGTTCGGATGGGGTGCAACGGGGCCTGGTGAAGGTTTGGGAAAAAAGAAAGGAAGAAAAAAACCGGGAAGAATGGTTGGTGTGTGGGAGAAAGAAATAGGAAAAAAGACTTTCAAGAGATTTAAGATATTCAAACCCCCTGCGATTAGTACGTTTAATCAAAGATAATGAATGTACGGGTTGTGGGGGCAAAACTGGCTTCGGGGAAAAACGACGCAGGAGCAAAGGCCACCAGAAAACGAAAATCATCAGTTGGGGAATATCCAGGGGGAAGGGGAATTAAAAGACAATGGGGAAAAGCAAGAAACGATCAGCCTGCGGGTGCAAGTCTCTGCAAAAAGAAACAGAAGAAGGGCCGGACAGATCTTAACCAGCGACCCTAAAATAGGGTAAGGGGGGACCTCCACCAGTCAATAATTTGGGAGGGCACAAGACAAAAAGAAGACAGGAAAGGAAGTCAGGAGGGGAGCAATCGGAAAAACTAAAATCTGAGTAACGTGGATTCTTGAACCGGGACAGGAAAACGGAGGGGTTTGGGGGGGGCCGGGGACAAATGGCTTTCCGGAAGACTGAGAGGGAAAAGGGAAAAACGTATGAAACGGACGTACCAAACGGATAAAGCGGGTCGAAATCTATGGGGAAACTGACAGGGACTAAAAGCCCTGAAGGAACAATGAAAGTAGTTGGGTCTAAAGTCAGGCAAGGAGGGGGAGGACACCAAGGTGCCACACTAAAAAGAGGAGTCTTAAGTGAAAAGAGAATGGAGGACAGAAACACATTTGAAAAATCATAGTGAAATCCGAGAACAAAAAAACACGTGAAAAAAGGAACATGGATGAACCTGCAGGGAAAGGGTCAGAAGGTCCACAAAGTTCTATGAAGCTGGGGACCTTCAATTTTGGGGACCAACAAGAAGGGAAGAAAGGGGTACAAGAGCACTAGAATGAAGGAGCCGAGCGGCCGAGCGGGGGAAGGGGTTGAAAGAGGAGAAAGGATCGAGGGAGGAGTGATACGTCATTCATTAGAAAAAAAAACAATGACGAAATGTCCAGGGTTTCTATTCCAGAGGGGGTTCGTCAGTGAGGGGGAGGGTCGGGGGGAGAGGAAAAGGGGTTTCCAGGAAAGGAGCCTTTGTACGGATATTGGGGAGGTCAAGGGTAATATGTGGTCAAGTTGCTGGGTCCTGGTAGAAGGAAGGGGGAATACGGAGTCTACACAAGGTCTGTGGTGAGTGCTTGTGGATCCTCTGCCTTCCGCGCGTTGTTCCCTCCGAGGGGAAGATTGGTGGGAAAGGAAATGTACGGAGAGGGACTTGAAAAAGGGGGGGTGAGACATTTTAAGGCAAAAGTATTCTTTGACGAACTTTTTGTGGAACAACCAGTAGGAAACGGGGGAGGGAGAAGTACGATCAAAAAAGGTAAGAAAGGAGGCTGATGGGAGAAGAAAGGGGGGAGAAGCTTCCTGGTGGCGAAAGACGACGGCCGAAGGAGGGAGAGGGAAATCTGAGTACAAGTAGGGTTGCTTTTGGGAAGAGAGCACATAGGGGGCAGGGTGTAAGGGGGGAAATTCAGAGGTAAATGAAGAAAAACGGGGAAGTGGGAAAAAGTCCACCCAAGTCATGAAACAACACAATCAAAGGATGGTCTAAAACATGACCGAAAGGGCTGGGTTGGTCTGCCTTATTTTTAACGAGGGTCCAGGAGGGGGAGTGAGCTAAAAGAGGGAAATCAAGGGTGGACAGAGAGGAAAAGGTATGACAGCTCAAAGAAAAAGACTCAAACCGGAAAGAAAGTTACTACTACGGGACCTTAAGGAAAAATGGGAAATAAGCACGAAAATGTACGGGGGGGAGTGTGAAGGAGGAAAGACTAAATCCCTGGAAAGGAGAGTAGAGGGAGGGAGGAGGAAGAGAATGTGGGACTGGGCTAGAGGGCCGGGAGTTAAGCAAAAATAAAGGGTTTCAAAAATTTTTCTGAGGGATGGGGCGTTCCGGGGAGTGGGGGCAAAAAAGGCTTGGACAGAAAAAAAGAAAGGAAGGGAAAATACTCGCGGATTAGCGGAAGGGGGAGCAAAAAAAAAGGATGGCGGAGGCAATTTCACAGGGAAAACCATGGTGCACGGAAAAAAATAGTGGGGGGATAATTGGGAAGGAATCGGCCCTTAGGAAAAAGCCTGAAGATCAGGGCTCAGGGGGAATCAGAAGAAACCACACATAAAAAAGAAAAGAAAAAACGCAGATCGATGACGGCAGGAGAAGGGGAAAGAGGGGCATCAAAGAGAAACCAGAGAAGAAGAAAGGGAACACCGAACTTGCTCTATCGCAATCAAAATCAGAGGGGGTGAAGTCCGCCGGATAAAAAAGGAGATGGAGAAGCAAACGATGAGTTAGGATAAGACCTGGAACGCCAAACAAAAAGAAAGCAAAAAACGCGAAGAAAAAAAAAGGAAACGTGGAGGAAAAAAAAGCCAAGAAAAAAAAAAAATTCTCCGACGAATAAGACCCAAAAAACGGCATAAACAAAGGTCAAGGAGAGGGAAAAATCTTCAACCTCGCAAAGGAAGAGACTTGAGAAGAGGTTAAAGAGGAAGGGGGGAGGACGTAGGACAAGAAGGTGGGAAAAGAAGAAAGAAAAAACACTGGGGTTGCGAGCGGTCACCAAAAAGTGAACTTTTATCCAAGGTCTCGAGAATCCGGACAGCAATGTCTCTGAAAGAATGCCAAAGAAGGGAAAGAGGAAAAAAAAAAAAAAAAAGGGAAGGGGAAGGTGGAAAGGACATGGCTTGCTTGGTAAAATCTACGGGGGGAGAAAAACGGAACCAAGGCGAAAGTATAGAGAAGAGGCAAGAGGGGACCAAGAAGAGGGACAGAATTAAAAACCCCTCAGGCCAGGACAAAAAGCTCACTAGTCTTCTGAAAACCAAAAAAAGGCAGGAGACTGAACTCCCAGGATAACCAAAACATCTGAAAGAGGGGGACGGTGGAATAAAAGATAGAAAAAATTTTGGAATGACCAGGGTGGGGGGAAACAAACCGTGAAACCGGGAATCTTTTTTGAAAATCCAGAAAAAAAAGGAAAAGGGCAGAGAAGACCCAGGAGCAATAGATGGGTTTTCAACGAGCTGGGGGGCAAGGAACATTCCATCCTAGGGGGGAATGCACAGTCACGAGCCAAATTTGAGTTTACTACCCAGGAAAGGGGATACCTTACAAGAGATCAATACTACCACTGGAGGGACAAGGAGGGGGTTCGAGGAGAAGAAGGAATTGGGAAAAGGCGAAAATCCACTACAAAGGGGGAACCCAGTAAGCCAAGAAGGAAGATTGGGGGGCGCCTTAGGATAGTTAGGGGAAAACAATTGGAGGGGGGGTAAACAAAAAACGATCAAAACAGCTACTAGGTAAAAAGGGGAAACTGAACAAAGAAGGGAATACAAAGCAGAAAAACGCATATACATACATCTGAGGCCATCTAAGGAAAAAACTCAACCAGTTAATAATATACTCAACACAACCATTCGAGGGGGGGAAAGGAAAACAAATTGCCTGTCCAAGAGCTCAATAAAAGGGAAAGAAGGCCATGGGGGACATAAGGGACCAGAGATCCAGGGAAAGGGACGGGAGTTCCTTGGCTAGGAGACAAACTATGGTGAAAAAAGGGGAGGAGCAAGGACAGGGAATAGAGAAGGCAGACGAAAAGAGACTAGCAACTTGGCACGGGTTGTCCTAAAAGGCCCGGAAGAAATAATAGAAAGTGCGAAGGTCTTCGGACAGTTGGAATTCCCCGCTCAGAAAGGGGAGTCAACAAAGGGAAGGGTAAGTGAGGGAAGCAAAAAGGGGAAAAGAGGATCCAAAGAGAAAGGGAGTTGGGCCCGCCAGTGGGGGGGGCCCGACCAGAAATAGGGGAACGACAAGGAGTTGTGAGAATCATAAAAGGTAGAAGAAAAACGGGGTAGGGGAAAAAGGAAGGGGAAGAGGAAAGGAAAAAGGGAGGGACGTAGTTGGAGTTCAATGGTCAAGAAAATTCGTGGCCGTTTGAGGGGGGACAGGAGCCGGGGCGCGGGCTCAGCGCGAGACGAGAAACTGGCAGGGTGGAAACTGAAGAGGGGGGGAAGGGGGTGGGGGATTCGAAAGAAGAAAAGTACGGAAAAAGTCGGCGTCTGGGTTAGGTTTGGAATATGGTGGGGGGTAAATTTCGGCAAGGGATCAAAAAAGCTCAATACAAGGAAAGAAAGGCGCGGTGGAGGGGGATCAGGAAGTTGGCAAACTGCATTAAATCGAATTCAATGGGGGAAACGGAAAAGGGGGAGTGACAACGACTCATCTCGTGGGGCAGGGATCGAAGAGGGGAAAGAAAAGCCTAATGTTCACTCGCGGTGAAAGGGGACCAAAATAACAAAAAAGGAAGCAAAGTGTGAGGGTCGGTCAGAAGATGAAAACAATACGGAAAAGAAAAAGGGAAGATCAAAAAAAATCACCGAAAAAAGGGAAGAGGAGATGAAGGGCGGAAGAAGAAGGGAGGAAAACCATTTTGGAAAAGGGAGGGAAGTCCCTCGGTGGGTCCGCGCCTTAGTGGAAAGACATAAGGATGCGAAGAGGTCAACGAGGAAAGGGAGGGAAGGTAGGAGGGGGGAGAGAAGTTGGCAAGGTTGAGCGGCCAGAGAGCACCCGGGGGGAGACAGTTTGAAGGGTCCCGAAGGGAAATCTCCTTCCTTGGGGTCAAAAATCAGGGGGGATCGACGGAAACGTTCTCGGTGAAAATAAAGGAGACAGGAGGGAGGGAATGGTGCTTACTATCGTCACCAAGAGGAACGATACCTGAGGCAGAGTTCCTTTTGCTCAAGGGGGAGGCCGAAGAAAGACAAGAAGGTCAAGACAAGCCCGAAGTAGAAGCAAAATGAACAAAACACACCGAAAGGGCGAAGATTGAAACCAAGTCTTTGGACCGGACAGGGTGAAGAAGAAGAGGAGGGGAAATAGGGGCAGGTGGAAACAAGCTGGAGAAAAGGGGTCCAAAACAAAAGTGGGGTGGAGGGAGAGGGGCCCGATCGGGGGGGGGGGGGGGTACAGCGGGGATGGGGAAGTCATGGGTTGGGTGGGGGTCTATCTCAGAAAAGGATGGCTCTTAGAAAAGGGAGAAGGGGGTCCAAGAATAGACTAGTCGAGGGGAAAAGGAAAGTGGCAAGTGTCAGGGGGCACTACGGGCGGAAGACTTATTTGGGGAAAAGCGGTCCTAATGTATTTTGTTGGAAAAAGGAAAGCCAAAAAAAGGAAAGGGAAGAATGATTAACCCACGGAGGAAAGGGAAGAAACTCAGAGGAAAAAAAGGGAAATCAACTTTGGGGTGGGTGACGGTCCTAAAAGGGAAAGCGGGGTCTAAACAAGAACTTGCGGGAGAGCAGAAAGAGCAAGCTTTCACGGAGAATGAAAACAACTTGGGAGGAGAAGAAGGGAGCCCAACAGGGGAACGGTAAGAGAGATCGGACGGGAAAAAAGGGGAGGCGAAAAAAGGGACTTTCTGGGGAGCCGGACCAAAGTACGTAATTGCAAAAAGGGAGGGAGAGAAAAGGAAGGATCGCCATGTGGGGGGGAAAGTACCATTCAGAAGAAGAAAACGTTCGAGAGGCAATGAAGGGAAAAATGAACTACGAGGGGGGGGGGGGGAACGGGACAAAAATCCCTGCTCGAAAAAACGGAAAATACTATGGAAGAGGGGGTCGAAAATGCATAAGGAAAGTGAAAGAAAAAGGAAAGGAGGGAAAAAAATGCATGAAAACGGGAGGGGAAGCCCGAGTTGGAAGAAAGAAGAGTAGGTCCAAAGGGTGGAGACCGGAAACCAGGGGTCGGAAGGGGAAAAAAAAAAGAGAAATGTGTTTCAACTAAAAACAGAAAGAAGGGGGGATAGGATCATCTCGAGTTCAACAATTGTCTTGAAAAGGAGGTAGTTGCCAAGGGGAAAGAATGCGAATAAAATGAAGCTCACAACAAAAAAAAATTAAGGATGAGGGAGAAAAGGGGATCTCAAGAATAAATAAAAGACGTCACCGGGGAGGGACATGGAAAAGGCAATGTTTGAGGAAAAAAGATCCTCCTCACAGAGGAATGGAGGACGACAAATAGGAGAGGGGGGGGAGGAAAAAAGAGAGGCCGCGCACCGGGGGACAGAGAAGTAAACGAGGGGGAGGAACATAGGCGGGGGGGAATAAGAGAAGCAAAAAAGAAAGAACGCAAGGAAGGTGGGGCTCTTTCAAACGTGACTTTGAGGGACATCAAAAGTCAGCAAGTAGACTAAAGGGAGAAGGGGAGGGAGGGGACCCCAAAAAAAAAATAGGACTTCATGGGGTTTAGGTCAAGTGAAAGCAAAGAGTCGTCTCCATCCATTCTGCAGGTCGCGGGCAAAACAAGTGCGAGCGGAACTTTGGAAGAGAGAGGGGTTTGAAAGAAAGGGGGGGAGGTGGGGCCTGGGCTACAAAAGACCAGGGGGGTTAATTAATAAAGACGCTGAACAAGGGAAGGAGGAGAAGGAAGGGTGGGGAAGAAAAAGGAGGATAAAGGGTGGAATCGGGCCACGCCCACTTATACGGGAGAGGGACTTCACTTTAAACCGCTTTGGGGGGGACGCCAAAGAGGACCCCCGGAGATGACGAAAAAAAAAAAAAAACAAAAGATGAAAGAAAACGGGGGTTTCCCTCGAGAAAAGGGGCCCAAACGAACTGTCCTAGGCCCCGCCGGCCTGGAGACCTGAGGGGACCTTGCGGGGGGGTTTGGGGGAAAGGGGAATGTTTCAAAAAAAAAGAAATAACGCCAAACTAGGGACCAAAACTTCATTTGAGAAAGTGTAGAAGCACAAAATGACCATTCAGGAAACATCGAACGACGGCACGGGAATGAAAACGGGGGGGGAAAGTAAGGTTCAGAAAAAAAAAGGAAAAAGAGGAGAGGAGAGGAAAAAACCTCAAGAACCCACACCGCGGGAAACAAAAAAAGAGAAAGAAGGGAAGAAATGACCTAACCAAGTGGGCGGGGACAAAGGGGAATTAACTAGTGTTTGTGAAAAAAAACTGACAACAAGAGAAGATGAGGCGGACTATGTCGGAAAAAAGAACTTTGAAGAGGCAAATTTTGTTGTCGTTGGTTGGGTAGAGGAAGTTTGCAAAGAGGACGTGAGCGCGGAGGTGAGTTGACAAGGAGGGGGAAGACTTCCGGAAAGGGGGGATCAAAAAGTCAGAGAGAGGGAGAGGGGTAACGAGGAAGCAACTTACAAAAAGGACGGAAGAGGGAGGGGGGGAAGAGAAGTAAAAGTCTATCCAATAGGTTACCCACTTCTAATAAAGTCTCAAAAACTCAAAAAGGTCAAAAGAGGGGGGGCTACTCAAGAATCGAAAGGGACCAAAGGAACGGGAAATAAAAGGAACTTAACTTAAAAGAAAAAGAAAACAAAGAAGAATATAAGAGGAATATTGGAGAAGGAGTTCTCCCTGGGGGGTAGGAACTACCGAGGTAATAGAAGACCTAAAGAAAAAAAAAAAAGGGTAAAAAGGAGGGGGAAAAGGGTAAGAGGAGGAGGAAATCTAAAAAGAATACCCAGATAGGGGGAGGATTGGGGAGGAAGGGGAGATTGTCAAACGTGGGCAGGGGGAAGGAGGGTTGGATAGGCAGGGGCGGACCAAAGAAAACTTTAAGAAAGTTTTGGTGTGGTTGGGGGAAGAGAACGCGAAAACAGGAGGAGTGGACGGGGCGAGGAGGGAAATCGGAAGAAAAAGATGAGAAAAAGGGACTAAATAAATAAGTGACGGCCAGTGCGATTTGGACCCTGTCAGAGGGAAAGAGGAGTATCAACTGGAAAATGAGGTCTCCTAGAAGATGGAGCTTCGCAGTCAGGACATAAAAAAAAGAAACAAAACTGAGCCGACGGAGGGAGTCCGGCGCGTGAGGAAAAGAACACACCGCCAGGGGAGAACCGAAAGAAGAAGGAAGAGGCGCTCTCGCATAAAAAAGTGGGCGGACCTAAACCTGAATAATTGCGAAAGCAACTCCCAAAACTAAGGGGAAACTAAGGGAATGAAGAGGGGGGGAAAATAAGAAATAAAAAAAGAAAGAAAAAGAATAAAGTGAATTCTGGAAAACAAGCCATGTGGGACAATTCAGTTTTTGGAGGGGGAACAAAAGGGATTCAGAAAAAAGGGCCAGAGGGAAAAAAGGGGGTGAAAAACCAAAAGAAACTTGAAGAAGAAAGGGACTCGACGGCGGGGAGAAAAAGAGAAAGGGGGGAACGTCAAGGAAAAGCCCTTAAGCCACTGTTCAGGAAGCGCTAGGAATGGGAAGGGGACCTGTCGAGAAAAACAACGTGGCCGAAAAAAGAAAGAGGAGGGGGAGAAGGAGAGATCATTTCCTGCTCAAATGACAAAAAGTTCACAAAACTTTCGTGGCTACCTAGAACAGACAACGAAAAAGGAAGGCAGGAAAAAAAGGAAACGGGAGGGAAAAAATGAGGGCAGAAAAGGGCAAAAAAAAGGGGGGAAGTAATATTTTAAACTAATTGGGTTCGAAACAAAAAAGAAAAAGGGGGAGAGACGTGTGCAGGGGGGACGAAGAGCCTGCGTCTACTAGGAAGAGAGGTGGGCAGGGAAACGTGGTTATGATCCGTGGGCAAGGGGGGGGGGAGAGAAGGATGCTACCCAGACAAGGAACGGCAAAGGGCTAGGCCATCTGGGCGGAGTGGCGTGAAAATGGATTGAAAGGGAAAAGGGACCATTGAAAGGAGAGTAAAAGCAGGGGAAAGTTGTTGGGAAGTGAGGCAAGTACCGCCGTAGATCTGTGGGACGTGGAGGGACTAGGGGTGGGAGTAAAAGAAGGGGGGACTCGGGCGGGATCAACATAGTATTTCCGGGGATGGGCGGGTCCTAAGGGGATGGGGGACAACGAAGAAGTCGAGTGTGGGAAAGAAAAGTGCTGGAAAGTCAGGGGATTCCGGGGAACAAAACGGTGGGGGAGCATTGGGGTCAACATGCACCAGAAGTAGGTCGACGGTGGAGTGTTCCACCCAAGGGGGGGAAGCCCAAAAGGGTTGTTCAAGGAATACTTCTAGAAACTGGTCCCAAAGGGGACGGAGGGTCTAAGAAGGGGAGGGAGAAAGCGGCCGGAGGAGAAAAAGAAAAAGGAGGGGAGTAAGGACAGTGCGGCGCTAGAGGGCAGTTGGTTAATCAAAATTTAGTAAAATGGGGGACTGGGGGCAGACATAGAGGGATTCTATGAAGAAACAGGGGCGTAACCGGGTAAAAAAAAAAAAAGAAGAAAGCAACCCACGAAAGCAAACTCAAGGGGAAATCACAAAAGGGGACCTTGCAAGTTGACGGGTGTGGGGGTTTATGGAGGTCCGGATTGGGGGGGGAGGAAGGGAGGGTGCATTGAAGAAGTTGCGAATAAAGATGCAAATTAAAGAAACAAAGGGGGTTGTGAAATGGGGATCTCAACCCGTGAAGCGACGGGCTAGATAGAGGGGAAAGAAGAAGAAGAAACAGTCAGAAAAAAACACCTTTGACCAATAAAGAGGAAACTGCTGGGCCAGGAAGATAAGGAGATTGATGCGGGAAGAGATGAAGAGAGAAAATTCGAAGAGGGACGGCTTCGTAGAAGGGGGGGGGGGCTTAGGATTGAGAAAAGGGCGTCCAGGGGCTTTCCTTCGTAATAGGGGGCATACCACGTTTAGTGGGGGGGGAGTGGGGATGAGAGAGAGGTGGCAGGAAGGGGAGTGGGGGGGAGGAAAAAATCGTTTCCAAACAAATAAAGACCACGGGTCCAGAAAGAAAGAGTAGAAGTCGAGGGGTAGACACATCAAGGGGGGGGGGGATCGGGGGAAAAGGGGGAAGGGGTCAGGGGAGGGGGGTTTTGTCTCTTGTGAAGAGAGAAAAAAATTCGGCACAAGGATGTCCGTCAAGGATCGGCGTCGGGGAAATAGAGAGAAAAAAAAAAAAGAGTAGAGGGGAAGAGGGGAAACATGAACGGGGGAGAAAGAGTGGGAAGATTACTCATTTGGGGGACAGAGTCGGAGAGTAAACGAGAAAACAGAGTCCACGAAAAAAAGGCCCTACCGACTTGGATCAGAAAAATAAAAAATTAGAATCCATCCGGGGGGAGGTGCGGGATAAAACTGATGTAAGCGAGACGAGAAATGGAAATTGGACTAGTGAATGCTCTGGGAGCGCGGTACGGAAAAAAAAAAGCCAACTAGGACGCAACACCTACAAAGAAAAATGCAAAAACCAACGGGGATGAACAAAGACACGACCGAAAAAAGAGTCAAACCTTCCATCCAGCCTCCTCCATCCAGACCGAAAAGAGGAAGACCAGAATTTCCAAGGAGAAAAAGGGAAGAGATGAGTCACAGAAACCAAGTAAAATAAACGCTTATCCGGCCTGTTCAAAAAATCCGGAGGTCGGAAAGGGAGGAAGTGTGGACGACGGGGGGGGGGAGAAGTTGGAAGAGGAGAACTAAACGCTGGTTTCGGATCTGGAAACCCTTTCCGGGTCCAGCGATCTCTAATAAAAGGCAACAATGGGGACCTATCCGAACGAAGGAAGAAACAAAAAAAAAAGGGGGAAGGGAAGGTGGGGGGGGCAGCCGGAAGGGGGATTGTTTTCGGGGTAAATGAAAAACTGCGGGTTGGCGGAAAACGGCACCCCCTTTGAACATGATAGAAGACAGGACAGGAGGACACGGTCGAAAAAAGGACTTCCCTGGAGGGGACGACACCAAAGAAAAACAGAGACTAACGCTCTGAGAGCGGTAGCGAGGTAGCAATCAGGGGAATAGTAAAGAAAAGCAAAGGTCTAAAACCCTCCAGACGCAAAGGAGTTTAAAGTGAGGAGGCGGAATAAAGAAAGAAAGGGGGGGAAATTCAGGTGGTGCCTCGAAACTTCTAACTAAATCGTTTAATTACTCAGGGAGAACAAAAGGGGTGAAAGGGGAGGACTTCAAAGTTGCACACGAGATGGGGGGGCAAAAAACCTCTCAAATTCCAAGGGTAAGAAGGGATGAGCTTTTTGAAGCCCCAAATATCCCACGGTTTTTAAAATACTCAAGTCACGGGAAAAGAGATCAGAGGGGGGGAAAAAGGATAGGACAATGGGGAAGAAGGGGGGGAAGGGGGAAAAAAACAGTGGGGGGGGGGGGATTTCACTTAAAAATACAAAAAACGAACTTGTATCCCCACGCCTCCCCGGGGGGTCATAGAAACCGAATGTACGAAAAGGTTCTGAGAAGAAGGGAAGGGGGGGACAGAAAAAGAGAAGCATGTTATGGCTAACCGGCACAAAAGAGCGGACGGAAAGGTCTACTGAAGGGTACATCTGGATTAGGAGAAGTGGCCATTCTCACAGGAGTTTGGGGAAACCCAGGGGAAGGTCAACCTGAGTGAAGTCTGAAAAGGGGGGGGGGGAAATTTGAGTACCTAAGGAAGGGGGCAAAAAGCCCGTCCGACTTCGAGGCCGTCCTGGGGAAGGGGACTGGGGGAGAGGAGGGAACAAAAGAACTAAGAAGGGGAAATTGTTGGCATATTTCCTCATTAAAGATTCATCAAGGAAAATAAGAAAAGACATAGGAGTAGGGGGAGGGGCAAAGTGGGGACCTAGAAATTGAAGAAGGAAAAAAAAAAAAGTCCTAAGAAGAAAAATGGCTTATTAGGCTTCACGGAATTTACAAAAAGCTGAGTTTCGGGACGGGAGGAAACGGGGGAACAAGACCGTCGAGCCCGACGTCTGGTAGAAAAACGCGAGGCCCGGAGTTTTGCCCCGGGACCTGATGCGGGGGTCCACAAAAAGGTGGAAACCAAAAAAGAAGGAACTCCTTCTTGGTGTTCAAAAAAGAAAGTAGATCAGACGGGTATTTTTCAAGATGACGGAATAAAAGCGTATTAAACGGAGGAGGGCGTGGAAGGGGGGAGGGGAGGGAGTCCACGTCAGGCAAGGGGAGGGGAAAGATCAAACGCAAAGGACGGATAAAGCCCTTTCACTCTTGCGTAACATGCCTCAGGGAATTTGATTCTCAAAGTCGTCCCGCCGCCACAATCGCGGCAGGGGGGCACGGAAAAAAATGAAGTAAGAGGGCACTCGCAATAAGGAAGGAGAAGAAGTCAAACACGGCGCAGTGCTTCCGGAGTGACAAGAAACCGGAAACGACAAGACCAAGGTACTTCACGGGTATCTACTTCAAACCGGACGAACTCATAGCGGGGGATACTTATGAAATCGACGAAAAAAGAAAGACATCAAGCGAGAGAATGAGTATCTGAAAAAAAAAGAAACTTACCAAAAATTTCAAAGGGGGTCAAGGTTTTCTGTCCTTTAAAAGGAGAGCAAACCATCACTGGAAAGAAAACTGGAAAGAAAAAGAAAAAAGATCACAGAGCAAACAGGGGTGGGGGGAGGAATTCAAGGTCAAGGGGAAAAGGAGATTTTCCTGGGAGGGGGGGGGACAGGTTCTGTCGATAGATGTAAATCTTTGGGAAGAGACCTTACTTTTCAAAGAGAAAGGCGAAAGAGAGAAAGAAGCTGGCAATACATGGGGCGCAAGGAGGAAGAAAGGGAAAAGGCGAAGTCCTTGTCTTCCAGGGGAAGAATTGGGTGGGTCAAGGGGGGGAGCGTAAGTTAGGAACTCACATCCTTGGGATGAAAGGTTGCTGGGGGGGTCATAATGAGAAGAAAGTCCTTGTTCCGAGGGAGAAAAGGAAGAGGGAAGTTTCACTCCAGACGGAGTACGTGGTGAGTGCTTTCGCAAACCCTCGGGAGCGAGAGCAGGAGGAATGTTTGGGGAGAAAGGTGGACAGCAAGGGAAAAAATTCGTTAACTACAAGCCCGGGAATCGCCTGAGCAACTTCAAAAAAACCTACAACTAAGGGAGCACGACTTAAAAAGGAGGGGGCCGAAAGGGAGAAAATCCTGGAGGAGTTGTGACTTGGGGGGGGAGGGGTGGGTTACCGAAAACGGTTCAGAATGTTGAAAGAACCCACGGGGGGACGGATGGGACGTCAAAGGGGGGGTTGAGGGTGGGCAGTGGACAGACAAAAACTATGAGGGGGGGGGAGGAGGGAAGGTTTTTGGGGGCTATCGCATCCGCCCTGTGAAGACACCTGATTGTGCCGAATTGGAGGAAGAGGGATAGTACATCAATGGTGAAAAAAAAGGAGAGGGGCCCTCAAGGGTCTCAAGAAAACATGAAGTTGTTGTGCCAGGGTGTATCGAGGATTGGGGTGGGGGAAACATGTAGGGGGGGAAAAAAATAAAAAAACAAAAGGGCCCAGTCCTAATATAACTTAAGTCGGGGCTGAGGGAAGGAGGTGACCGGCCCCTACAATTTGCATACAAAGAGTGATCCTCACTAACTTTTTCATTGGTTGTTGGGTTACGGAAAGTCTGCAAGTTTTGAAAGCGTTGGTTCGGCACAAGAGTGGGACTAAAGAGCACTAGACGAGCAGCTTTAGGGGAGAGGAAAACAAAGGGATTCAAGAAGACTGAGATAAAAAACTGTCCGAAGAGAATAAGGAAAAACTTGGAGTCTATTAGTACTAAAACCCTGGAGGGACCGGTGTAGGGGGGACAGGCAAAAGAATAAGAAGGGGGCACAAAAATAGGGGGGGTGAGGGAACTATCGGTCAGTTGGGGGGGGAGAGGCTTATCATAACCGCTACCGCTTCCAGAAGATGACGGAAGCAAAACAAAAGGAAGAATATGTGGGGGCGGGGCGTTTCAGGATACACAAATCCACTGTATCTAACGAGTACTTGAGGTTGTGACAATCCAATAGAAAGGGAGGCAGCACTACGGAAGAGACGGTTGAAACAGGGGGAAGAGTTACCTTCATCATGATGCATAGATTAATGTAGTAAGAGTATAACGTGGAAGCTCCTAGCTTTACACAAAGGTTGGGGTTGGGGGGAAAAATTAGGAACTGCGTGACAAGGGTAACCAAAGCAGAGACTTTGGGGGGGAGGAAGAAGTCCTACTATGAGCTGAATCTCTTAGGAGGGAAACCTTAGGGGGAAGAAGGAAAAAGTTCTCGGAAAGATTTCGGTGAAGGGGAAGGAGGGTGCAGGGTCCAAGCCCAAAGATAACAGCAACAAAAAAAAACGTATTAGGACGAAAATCTATCTGAGGGGGGAGTCGCAAGCAGAGAATCTGGTACAGAATTCCGTCAAGGCATAGGAAAAATTTGGAATGGCCATCTATGGCAGATCCCACTCGTAAAGGAGGAAGAACCACTTAGAGGGGGTGTTTGGTAAAAGGCAAAAGAAAGTAGGGGAGACAAAAGGGGATATGGCTCTGCAAAAAAAGGCGACAGAATCGGGGGGTCATAAAACAGAAGGTGGGGTCAAAGCAGCCTGGTTGAAATCGTCAGGTAATTGGTCGAAGTTATGGAATTGCAGGACAATACTAATTCCTCCGATTAAGGTCAGAGCAGGAAGGGGGGGGGGGGAACTTCCAAAAAAACAGGATTCAGATTTTGCTTAACAATTGCAGCAGGACGCTAAACTTAATGCGAAGGTAGAAGTGCAAACAAAAAAATGGTAGAAGGGAAAGTTAGAAGATAGAGATTGGGTGCAAAATACCAGAAAGAGGGGGACTTTCAAAAGGAAAAAGAAAAAAGGGTACATATAATATCTTCAAGGCCAAGTTCCAAAGTGGGTGGTATCAATCAGTGATGAAAAAATGTGGGCTGTTGGGGATTACATGAAGAGCAGCTGAGGAGGGGAAGTGGCTACCGACGGGTGGGGCCGACAACGATGAAAATGATAGGACCACAACAAAGCTGGAGCCGGGACAAGGGGGGCAAAGACAGGAGTGGGCTAAAGCAAGGGAATGTAAATTGACTCCAACGGTGGTACTTCAAGGAGGAAGTGGACATTGTGGGGAGGACAGGGAAATGTTAACAAAACTACAAGTAGAGCCCGGTGAAAAACAACTTTCAGGATATGGGCAGAAAGCCCTCACGTCCAATTCGGACACACTAGGCGATTGGGAAAAAGGAACAGTCTGGAGAAAGAAGGGATACAACGAGACATCGGGATCTGAGAGCAAAAAAAAAGAAGAGGCAAGACGCGCGGAAAAAAAAAAGACGCGTACCAAAAGAAACACACGGGGTTTCTGGGTCCCAAGAGGAAAAGGGTTGTCCAAAAAGACCAAGACTCCCGCCTGAAAACTGACTTGCTGTCCAGGGAAAGAGGCGACAGGTCCTTTGTATGTTGGCAGGAGTTTGCGAGACATCCTTAAGAGAGGGGAGGGGTCGTGGGCCATGAGCCCGTACCGGACCAAATCAGAAGCAAAGATCGGTTCGAGGGGGGGAACAAAGAAAGTAAACCGTAAACGCCAAGATGAGGGGGGAGGTGGCAAAAAAAAGGGCAAAGGAGGGAGAAATCTTTACCAATAAGGGTATCATTACCAGGGGGAGACCAATCGAACCTGTCACAGATTTGCGACGCCCGTCACGCCAAAGTGGAAATTAAAGTAAGACCCGGCAGGAAGGACAAGGGAAAACGAAGAAAAGGGTCAAAGTATAGGAAGTTTAATAAGCGGGGCAAAATAAAACCCACTAGGAATCTACACGAAGCAAGAACGGGAAAAAATTGGCGGAAGGTAGCAAAGGAGAGCTTCAAGGGAAGATGGGACACCGAAGGTGTATTCGGTGAAGGCTTTCGTGAAATTGGAAAAAAAAGGTGGGCCACTGGTAAGGGAGGGGTGGAGGAGCCGTCTGACCGGAATAGAACAGGGGGAAAAAAAGGGAAGTTTGGTGGGATGGGTGGGGACGGCAAGGGAAAGGCACCCGGAGGATTAATGTGTCTTTAGGTTCAATCAAAGACTCCACGCGATGCCGAAAACACAACAGAGAAAGTGAAGGAATGTCTAGGGGACAGGGATAGGGGAACTCGCATCCCCTTAAGGGGAGAACTTGCGCACTATCTATGTCTTGCGTGCTACTAAATGCCAGAAAACTCAAACGGAAAGAGGGGAGGAAGGAGCGGAGACCAACAAAGGAAGACAGGGCAATCCAGAGAAAAACGGTTCTTCAGCTGGGAGGGCTTAGAAAAGGCGCGGCCGCAAGCAAAGAATTGGGGGCTGCAGAAGGACCCCAGACTGAATAAGGGCCTTCAATGAGGCCGATCCTTAGAACCCTCCGTCTGGAAGCAAGGAGGCTTTAAACAGCATGAGGGGAAGGCTGTTATTTGTAACGGGGCGACACACTTAGGCTGGCTGCCTGCCGCTGTTTAAAAGGGGGAAACGCGGGCGAATGAATCAGCCAGACGGCCCGACATAAGGGTAGGAAAAACAAGAGGAGAGTTTGGAAAAGCAACAGTGACCCCGAAGCCCTGGCATACTTCAGACCGGAATGGTTAGGAAAAAAACCAATTGGGGCACTCAGGACGAGATCGTTGGAGTGCAGGTGACGCGGAAGGAGGGCGGAAAGGGCGCATAAGGCTGCGTAAAGGGCGAAAACAACGTTCATCGTTTCTCCCCAGACGACACGTCAGGAACCAAAGAAGGAACGGGATGCAATTCAAGGAGAAAAAGGACCCAACTGGGGGAGGGAGAAAAGCGGTTACCTTACGGGGGGGGGGGTGAACCACAAAAACTCCAAGGGGCGTAATGTCATGCAGCCTCACAAGAATGGGACTGCGCGAAGCGGAACGATGTGAAGGGAACGTATTAGGCGGGTTAGGTCTTCTTCAGGCAAAAAAACCAGTTCCCTATCATATACGATGGAAAAAGATGATCGGGGCGAACGGTTCTGTTCCAATGGTCGGGTGGAGGAAAAAAGAAACCATTTCGTGAGGAGAAAAAAAAAAAGGCACTTGACCCTTATGGGGAATGGACAAAAAAGTGAATGGTCCTGAGGCCTTGTTAGGGAAACTAACGGTGTGTCAAAAGAAACCGGATCTTTCCGCGCTGACGGCGCTTTGCACACAGGTTAGTGGGCAGAGGGGCACTGCTATTAGCACCGGTGTCTCTGGTCCGTCAACGATTCGGTCGAAGGCGGTGGGCAAAACAGGAATGCAACACGGGGGCACTGATAAGTTGACAGGGAAAGAAGGGTCGGAAAAGTGTTCTCGAAGACGGGGACGTGAAGCACGGGCGCCGAGCTTGAAGAAAAAAGCGCCGCGTAGCATACTGGCATGCCGCGATAGGGAAGGGGGTGAAGAGAACGGACAACCAAAGGAAAGGGCATAAGAAACGAGTATAAGAAACGGGTTACCGTTTCAAAAACCCATCATGCACAAGAAAAAAAACAATAAATGGCGGGAGAAAGGAACGCAATTTCACTTGGTGGGGGTAGAAGGAGGGGGGCGAAAATGATGTCATGGGAAGGGCGTTCGGAGAAAGAGGGCAAAAACAGCAAAAGAAGTTGGTGACAGTCTCACAAAAGCAAACAGAGTTGTGCAGTATCGCGCACCGAAGCGACACCCGGACTCAACTAGAGAAAGTTCAAAGAAATACTGGCCAGTGCAGTGGGAGTAAGGGAAAGAGTTAGTTGGGCGCTGTAACGCGGCTTCAGCGATGAAACTCTCCGCAAGTGCGGGGAGTCTGCCTGGGGAAAGAGGAGGGAGATGCAGTTCCTTTTAAGGGTCTAAACGGTCGGGAGGTGGGCATACAACTTGGAGTGTTCAAACCGTTGGCAGAGGGGGGGGGGGCGGGCAACCTGTTGGAGTTGGTCGGCAAAGAGGATGGAAACGACCCCACTATCGCAAAGAAAATCTCCGACGGGAGGAGGGAGGGGACTACAATCCCAAATTTCTGAAAAAGGTCAGTACGCAGGCCACAGCGGAATAGTGGGGTTCTATTGTGGAAGAGGAGGGAAAAACATCGACGCCGTGAAAAGAATATGCTACGGGGCATCCAAGCACAAAAAAAAAAGGGGATTAGTAGAAAGGAGCAACGCGCCATAGATATGACTTACGGTCAAGTGTGCAGATCGCGAAACTGCCACTAGCAATATAAGGAGCAATGTCCTACCTGAACTGCAATAGGCATCCATCCGGGATGGGGGGAAACAGAATCCTCCTGCCGAAGGAGAGAAAGGATGGGGTCCATTCAGAGATGGTTAGTGAAGCAAGCTGGCAGTCAAAAAACAAAAACAACATTCACCGCAACCCAACCAAAACGGAAACACTCAAGAGGGGAGGCACCACCACCAAAGAATACAAGTGACAGGGAAGAAAAAAACAATCCTCTCCCAACACATAAACACAACGCCTCACATTGCCCGATACGTAAGGTCGTTCTACAACTGCTGCACTAGGTAAATACAGTCGCGAAGAGTTAGTCCTTAAAGGGGATCAAAACGTAAAAGTCAGGAGGAGGGGGGATAAGGTACCTGTGGGGACTTGTGGGGGACCGTGTGAGGGCCAGTCTAAGAACCTCTGGGTTGCGACGGTCACCCCTTTCGGGGGGTCCCAGCTCAAAAAAAAAGCAATTGAAAATAAAAAAAAAAGCCCACAAATCCTGGAAGAAAAAAGAAATTGAGGCCAGTTGGAAAAAAATGATGGTCTGTCAGCTGATCGTGGCGGGGGGGGGGCATTCTCGGGGTGGGCTGGAAGAAACAAGGGGAGGGTAATCCTCGTTCCAAGAAGCAAAATTGCGAAACCCATCCTCAAAAAGCTGGGGACCAGGGGAGATTCACCCAGAAAAAAAGTATAGAGAAGACACCCGAAGAGTTATAGCTGGGCCGGCGGAGGGCTGGTCGCAGACATGCCGCTTCGAACTCAAGAAAAGCAGGCGAAAAAGTGAAGCTCAAAGGAGGGCCAGTTGTCTCAAGTGGATCAATCAAAGTGAAGTGAATTGAATGGGGGGGGCAAAAACCGTAGAAAAATAATGGGGGAAGGGAAAGAAGGAGAAACGGGGTCCCTTCACCTCTCAAGGACCATGATCTATAAAACATGAATGTATTAACCTATGCCAAGCCGAAGTTCAAGGAGATTAGGATGCGAGTTAAGACGATGCACATGCTTTAAACGAACGAAGGGCCTAAAGCCGTACAATCAGACCAAGGAAAACCGCAAACTTAGAATGGGCGGTAGGGAGTGGGCTGGGATCGAGGAAGGGGGCCGACAGTGAGGGAATGGCCAAACCATTGGCCCGCCACCAGGCCCCACGATGAAGATGACACGGCATCGCAAAAATAAAAGTATAAAAAGGAAAAGGGGGGGAAGATCCCTGGAACAGCGCCTAGGTTAACTTTGAAAGGCAAAAAATAAACTTCTCCAACACAGCAGGCCACGAGAAGGCCCTGGCCTTTAAACCGATTCCCGTCTAGTGGGGCACCAACAAATAGGGGAAGCCGTGCCGTCATTAGGCAAAACCAACAGAACGTTAATGTGAAGGGAAAACCCCAACGCGAAAAGCGGCAAAGAGGAAGAGGGGGCAAGGGGGAGGTGGGGAAACAGCATGCCAGGGAAAGAACAGGGAACATCCGTACAATCTCGCGTCACGGAGGGGGACGGGCGGGGGTCGGATAAAGGGAAACAAGGGTAAACGGGGTCGAGTTAAACAGATGGACAGGTATCGCATGCAGGAAAGAGAAGACTCTTCAAAGGAGGGGTGTCTGGGGGACCACGGTGGGAACTAAGAACGGCATGAAGGTACTTAGGCAACGTTCTGAAGGTTAGGAGGAAAGAGGAAGTAAAATATAAAGGTTTGGGGGGGACTGAACCCCGTCGAGGCGCGGAGAGGGACCAAAGGTTCGCACTAGGAGACGGGTGGGACCATTTTAAGGAGCGGTTAGCCCGCGCAATGTGCCCGCAAAAAAGAAGGTCCCGCCAATGAGGTTCAAAAAGAAAGGGATTGGAAGGCACGTATGTTGGAGCAGAGGAATTCAAGGCACCGGCAAGTAAATTCACAGAACGGAGGGGGTGGTCTTTGCTTGGAGGAAAAATTCCGGTGCCAAGGGGACGGGGGCAAGGGACGCCGGGGCAGCAGGAGGGGCGGGCGAGGGCGAAACAAACGAATTAATCTGGGAGGCCAAGGTCAATAGGGACATGTGTGGCGGGGAGGACAAAGCGGCAGCCACTCCGCAACTAGGCGAGTGTGTCTGTTGGAAAACCGGGGTGGCAAAATGAAAGTCAAGGATCGTGACCCATACTTAAAAAGGGGAGGCGCAGTCGACGGGCAAGGGGGTTGCTGAGGCCAAGAGGTCAGAAAACGCCAAAAGGCAGAACGCAATACTGACTTACACGTATAGGGAGAAGACAGGACATAGACTCTCGAAGGTCTGAAGTGAATGAAAAGTAAGCGGAAACATTCACTAGATACTAAGGGGTTAAAGAGAGGGGGATTCACAAGAACTAATGTAGGTCGGTAGAGCGGGGAGGAAGGAATAACCGGATATCAACATAATTAAGCCCTAAAAGACCATGTTTAACTCGCACGAAAGGCACCCACAAAAGAAAAGGGAATAGGGCCGGAGGAGAAAGATCGAGGAAGGGTCGCACGCAATGTGGATGAATAGAAGAGTGTCACCATTAGGAGGTCCCGAGGACCTGCGTAAGTAAGGGGCAAGGGAGACTATGGAGGAAAAAGGGAGGAGAATTGATTGGATCAGTCCGTGCTTACTTCACGTGGGGTGAAATGGCTAAGGGGAAGTCAGAACATGAAGGGGGAAATGGACAGGGGGGGCGATGGAAGACCCTTGAAGAAAAAAAGTCACTAGAGGACGACTGAA
>Ga0179593_1286438_pt1 | contig 32788 bp, 30 predicted proteins | sample CZODoug2_1_08_16_FD_185931 | JGI IMG/M metagenome (GOLD analysis project Ga0179593, IMG submission 185931) | Vadose zone soil fungal communities from Angelo Coast Range Reserve, California, USA - CZODoug2_1_08_16fungal (PacBio error correction) | ecosystem: Environmental > Terrestrial > Soil >...
TAAAGGGGACACGTAGTACTGGTAAGTCAAAAAAATGGCAAAAAGAGGTTTGGACAATCTTATGGGAAAGCCATGGGGAACAAACAACTCATTGTGGCCGAAGGGGAAAGGACATGGGGAGGAGACACCAGGACATGTTAAGAGGTGCAAAGCGCCCAGAAGACAGTGGAACTGAACTGCACATTCAAATATAAACAAAATAAAACAGTAGAAGGGGGGGGGGGAGAACGACAGGGGATCAAATAACTGAAAGAAAAAAGTTCCCCCGCTAGATCTATAACGTCGGGGACCACTCTCGCTGGAAGCAAAGTCTTGGCCCATGGAACGGCAAAGACACTCGCGGGACTCATGGGAATAGGGGCCGCTTGGTCGTGAGAAAAAAATTTCGTGTGGGTTACAGTGACAAGAAAAAGAAGTGAGGCCACATATTAAAGCCCCAGGGGTCATTTTTGAAACAAACCGAAGAAGGATGGAAAACCACATGAGGACCCGAATGGGGGGGGAAAAGGGGGATATAGGTTCGAGTTAGGCCGTAAGAGGAGCTCCCTCCCAAATTATGCGATAGCCCATCAGAAAAATTATTTAAAATAGGCCAAAAGGACAGAGCTGCCAATATAAGGAGGGGTAAAACCCCAACGGAAAACCCTTGGCATAGAGGATACTTTGGTGGGAAAGGCAAAAAAAAAGAATTTATGCAGCACTGGTCGGAAGATGCGAGGGGCTGAGCAAGCGGGGGGGGAAATAGTCAAATCAAGGGGTCATCTAATAAGGGGAAGGCGGACAAAGGCAGAGACCTCAACGCAAGGTGGACTGTTACAATTTCCGCTCATGGAATGGACTAGTGAATTCACACAGCAGAATGGCAGGAAAAAATTCTTGGGTGCTTGAGGGAAGACTGAGAAACGCCATCAGAGGACGGGAGGCCGGAATAGGGGGAAAGGAGAACAAGATACACAAGGGGATTCCGAGGGTAAGTGAAACGTGAAACTGCGGAAAGATGAGAAAGTCAAAAAACAAAACGCCAAAGAGGAAGGCCCCCTGTGGGGATTGAAAATCCAGTGATCCAAAGAGAAAAAGAAGAATGCAGAAATGAATTACCCCTTGCAATAGAAAAGAGAAAAAACGATCCCATACTGGGGCCATTTTAACAGATTGTCGGGAAGCAAGCAGGGGGAAAAAGGGAGACTCGTGGGGAGTGGGCCTACATGCAAACGGGACAGATTCCCATTTGTGGGTTAAAAAGGATTCGAATGATGGGGAGGGGGGGAAGCCTGATAACAAAGCCGGGGTAATGCCAATTACCAAGGAAATCAAGCGAGAAAAAGAAATAAGAACAAAGAGCGAGCCCCTTCAACCCAGTAGAAAAACGGACACTCAATATCAAGGGAGTACTACAAAACAAGCTGGACAGCACATTTCAGACACAAAAAAAACCAGATAGGTGGCCTAAATTAGGAAGACCGTTATAGAAAAATCGCCAGGGAGGAAAAGAGCTCAAATATAATCTTAAAAAGGTATCAGGGCCGTTCGGCCCTAGCCGGGGCTTGCCTAAACTGGAAAGAATCTCAAAAGCCTATTCAGGAGAAAACACGAAGACTGGCGCCCAAAGGGGACTGGAAAGGGGGCCTAAGATCAGAAGAAGCCAGCAGAAGGACTGAAGGCACCCTGACGCAACTTTGTGAGATTAGTGTGACTTCCATCGACAGAAAGACATCTATGGGAAAAAGACAACCAGAACCGCTACTCCCTATTCCCGACGCTTTGTGAAGGGTCGGGACGGGGGAAAGGTGGTGAAAATGGAAAATAGAGGCACCTGTGTCAGGTACTATGATTCCATCAAGGAACCGATCAACGAAGCGGAAGAAAGTCTCAGAAAAGAGAATGAGCGCAGATAATTGGGGCCTGCCCAAAAAACCAGAACTTCCGGTCCAGTGCAAATGGAAGAACAAAAGCCGCGAACTTGAACCGGGGCCGGAAGGAAGCGGTGTCCGAGAACCTCCGTTTGTAAAAGCCCCCTTGTGGGGGGAAACAGGGGGGGGCCCGTTACACGGAGGCCGATGGAGGAAAAGAAAATAAACTTCCTTGTGTAAAGGGAGAAAGATCTAAAGAAAGGACTAAGTCCGGTCATCGGGCCTACAAAGCCTCCGGAGGGGCAAAAGCTCAAACAACTGGACCACCCCATCTTTAGCAGGCGGAAGGAAGGGATGTAGGGAGAATGAGGTAAGGGCGGTCTATTTTCTGAAGGTCTGTGAGGCCACAAATAAGATAATTTCGGTCAAGAAGAATAAAAACGGCAACCCGGGCCGGGGAGTTCCTCACCCCCCCGAGCTTAGAAACGCAAAAATTCCGCCTTGAGGGAATCCTGCCACACCGAAATTTGGGTGCAAGAGGAAGAAAAACCTGATGGTGGGCGGCTAAACAAGGGGGGGTGAAAACCCCCGTCCACTCAGCAGGAGGTCTAAAGCACCCTTGTAAAAAAGAAGCGTTACCCAGGCTTAGAAAAATCAACCTGACCAGGCCAGCCCCCACATACCGTACCCCAGAGAGGGTCGGAACCAGACTAAAGGAGAAAACCGTGTGCGACCGATTTAATAGCAGCAGTCCACATTGAAAACAAATCAAGGGAAGGTGAATTGCACGCTTTAATGACACGCCGGGCCTGACGGGGGAAAAAAAAAAATCCAAAAAAAAAAAAAAAAGGACCCTGGGAAGAACCCTTGCCCCTGACCAAGGGATTGTCGTACCGAGCTTGAAGACTGGGGGGTTCTAAAGACTTGGAGAGACAAGCACAGAACGGGGCCGCACAATGCAGCGTAAAGTGGGTAGCAACCAACCGCAGGGGGAAAAGGCAAAAAGAGGGAAAACCAAAAAGAAAAACACCAACAACGGCAATAGAAACGAAGAGATGATTGGGGAACTAAGTATTGTACGTCCGAAAAGGATTTGAGGGGGTTGACAACGTAGAGTTCCTGAGGGGAGGAAAAACTCGAGGGAAACCCATCAAACAAAAAAAAAAAAAGGACACCGAGCGGAAGACTAAAATGCCCGTGTGTCGCTGAGGCGAGGGTTTGTTGCGGACTGGAGGGTGGCTTGGTGTGGAACACGTACAGAAAAAACGGGAAAGAGTGATAAAACCGCCAGGGACACCTTTGCGCGGAAAACCTGGGAGGTGCGAGACAGGCTTCTAGACGGGAAGCTCGTCGGAGCTGGTGCCTCCGACCACGGATCTAAGGCCCGATTTGAGTAAACAGGTGAAGGTCAAAGAAGACTGCTTGGGAGAGAACCTTGTGCTGTTAGACCGCATGCAGGAGGCCCCGTGGGGAAAAGGAAAAAGCCACCCCCCAGGCGTCGGGGGGACGAACCTTCGGTGGCGGCTGAGAAAAAAACTGGCCCGCTCTTCATAGACGGAGGGAGTGCCAAAAAAAATCTTTTTCCTGTTCGGAAAGGTTTTCCGGCGAGAATTCTTCGGGGTGGCAGCCGAAAAAACAGCTCACCTTATAAAAAAGAAGACTGGCCTAGAAGACCTGCCGCAGTGATTGGGCGGCGGGCGGAGGAGGAGGCAAGAAGAGGGCTTCTTTGCCTTGGGCAAACCCCTATTTAAATTTTTTCGGCTAAAAGGGCTCCCGTGGACCACCAGATGGACTCCAGGATCGCATCCTTCAGAGTCCGACCTGGCAAAAGGGTAAACAACAATGTCGCCCAAACACTGTTCTTGTGGTGCAACACTTCATGAAGGCAAAGTAACCAACGTCCGCGCTTTGTATGGGAGGTTGCCATTGAAGGTACCAAACCAAATTGGCCGGTGCACGTGCCAGGTTCGGGGGGCTCAAATTGCTCAGGAGCGCGGTGAGACGGAGGATGTAGGACTGCTCACGTAGGGCGGGCGACAAGGGGAACAACAGGGGGGGGGGCATGAAGTAAAGACAGACCCGTCCTCGAATTGTAACAGCCTCCAACCACAAAGAAAAAAGAGACTGACCGACCGCACAACAAGGAGGGGGAATGGCTTACGTAAGTTTGGCCAGACTTATTGGACGCGGTGTCCGGGGGGAGTCAATGTCGAGTCGGGAAAGACACACGGGAGGGCCGCAAGGACGAATGCCCGGCGGGGAGTGGACCTACGAAGCAAGGTATAACTATTTACCGGTAGGCAAGGCCTCGTGGGCCAAGGGAGCGGGCCAGAACCATCGAAGATGAGGTCCTCGAGGGACAACCACCTGGAGTCCGGAACAACTCCGCGGATAGACCCTTGATCATGGAGAGAGCAAGTAGAGAAGGCCTCGCGGAAAGCGCTTCGGGGGCAATAAGAACGGAGAGAAAGAAGGGCGGAAAAACCGGTTATCTCTCAGGTGCCAGGTGTGCGGAAAGTTGGTCGGTCCGACCTCAAAAGATGTGATGGAAAAAAAAACGGCAAAGGGGTTTAGCTGGACTCGCCGAGACGTGGACAACTGAATGAAGAGGACAAAGCGGAACGTGGTCAGAAGAAACACTTTAAAAATGCAGGAGAAGGAAGGAGATAAGAAAACCAAAGCCTCCTCAGAGCTGGGCTGTGGGGGAGGCAACTAAAACCGAGGGGGCGAGCTTGTCAAACGAGGGCTTACCGAAAACGGGTCAAAATTTTCCACTTATTGCCTGGGAGTGCGGGTACCTGGGCAGGGAGAGCTCAGGGGAATCAAAATAACGGAGATCACATGACCAGGGAATGGGCGGCGATTGAAATGGGCTTGGGAAACACCTAAAAAACAGGTAATGAACTTGGGCGGGGGGGGGTGGCACTACAAAGAATGGAGCTACGTTCACGCTGGGGGGGACTCAAGGATAAACACTAAAAAATTCCAATAAACATTGTAAAAGCTCTCGGTGTCGCATGTATAGAGGTCGGTAAAAGCCAGCACCCTCGTTTGAGTGCTCAGGGGAAGCAGGAAAGAAAAAAACTGTGAAGGGAAGGCAAAATTCCCAGGAAAGTGCTGAATTTCACAGAGACTTTTAAAAAACCCGGAACGAAAGTGGGGGGGAGAAGACGAGTGGATTACCGAAGGAGCAGCGCGTACGCAAAAGGACCAACAGAGTCAATAGGAGACATGGAAAAAGAGTGAAAAGTCAACTCATCAGGAACAACGAAAATGGAATTAAAAGAGCGGAGGAATGCATCAGGCCAAACCACGGAGAAAGGGGACAAGCATCGCTGGAACCCACGGTTTAAATTCAACGTGGGGTGAACAGATTGCTCAGATTGGAGGGGGGGAAGCAAGGGGCAACGAGTACCGCCCCTAATTGAAATGAGCGGAGTGGCACTCGACGGAGAAAAGCGGGAACACCGACCCAGTTGGGAAGGGGGGCGTACTCCAAGTGGACATGTCATACTAGGGAAAACTCCCCACAGTAAAATGGTCCTCCCTGGTGGGGTGGGGATCCCTTATAAGTGGGAAAAAATAAGAAGGGCCAAGACATCTGGAACATCACAGAAGAGATTAATCCAACAAAGCCCAGAACCTCTGGCGCCTCAGTGGCAACCTGAGCCCCGGGGTAAAAAGGGCGTTGGAGTTGGGGGGACATGGGCATCCAAGAAGTTGAGTACCAAGGAAGTGTCAAAGGGGTTCAGAGACCCTGGCTAAGTGGGGGGGTGTACTGGAGTTTAGTGGGGTCATGGGGAAAGCCTCGAAAACAAGTCAGAGGGGGGGCGTGGATAAAGATTGTGTGGAATTGGGCAGCAATGAACTGCCATGGCCGGGGCAAGAGACTAAAAGCTGCAAATGAAGACAACATTGGGGAGGATCGGGGATGTTCACCCACACCACCAACTAGTTGGGGTGGGTGCAAAAAAACACCATGGCCGAATCCAAAGAGAACACTAGGTTAAAGGGGGCGAATCCCGAACAAGAAGACTGGGGAACGGACCTGTCTCAACATTTAGGACGAGAGTGTGGGGTGGTGTGTAACAGGGGGGTGGAGAAGGTCCACCCACCGGGTGGGAACCAATTGAGTCGGTGGCGGTGAAACCGGGTGGGAGAGGAAGGGGGCGGGGCCGTGGGGGGGGGAAGGGGGGCCGGTCCCCCGTTGGTCAGTCCGGTAACCCGAGAAAGAAAATTGTGCAAAAATTGAAACGAAGCAGGAAGAGCGGGGAGAATGGGGGGGACCTTCAACCTTGCGGCTGCTGATAAGACCTTAGCAGGGGGTTGGTGACTACACAGGAAACGGAGGGGGGGCTTTAAGCTACCACTTCCGTAACAATAGAATGGTAAAGGGGCCAACCCCCTCGCGCCCTCTAAGTCCTGAAAACCTCAGTCATTAAAAGTTATCAAATGCGGGCAAAAACCTTTGCTAGGTAGTACTGGGTGGCCTATTCTAGAGAGCATGGCGGGGAAAGGGGATTTAAAAAAAAAAAGAACTAAGCTAATCTGGCCGGGAAAACAGGGTTGGTTTCAAAGAATGAAGGCTTATGGGAGATTTAAACACAAGAAACCCAAAGAAGCGGTCCCGCGACTTCAGGAACCAACAAAAAAAATAGAAAGGGGGAGAAGGCACTGAGGGGCAAAAGTAGCACGAGGTTGAATATGGTTTGGGGTCCTTTGTTCCATACAAAATGACAGGCTTCTCTGTGACATAAGGAAAGGGGACGAAAAACTAAAGAAGAGGGGAAAGACCACTAAAAAGGGGGTTTCCCCTAGGGAAGCCTTCTGTGTTTCACTGGGAATTCAGTAGTACATACTTAGGTCTTTTTTTATATCATCAAGCGCGAATAACACTGACTGATTTGGTGTATCGGTTTGTATTGTGGTAGGGAGGGTTTTGGGGGGAAAAAAAGGGGAGTCAGGTGACAAGAAGGAAGTTCTATATGTCGGGGGTGGGCATAGAGGGGGGGGGTTTAGTGGCACCAAAGTGGGGAAAAAAGACGTAAGGAACTAACTTAAAAGCGGGAAAAGGAAAAGGGAAATGAGGGATCTCTGAAAAGGTAAAAACCAAACAGGACATGAGATTCAGAAAGAAAAAAACATAAATGTTGGCAACGACAGAGGAAAATGGGGTGAAAACAATCCAACCGACCCAGGGGGGAAACTAGTCAGGACAGGCAAGCAAAGGGGGGACCTTTGTGAGTCACTGACTGGCGTAGTGCCGAACGGCAGGATTATTTACGGAGTACGGGCTCACATGTGTGCAGTGGTTAACGAAGGCTGTAAGGACATGCCGTGCACAGAAAACAGAACAGCCCAATATGGAGGGCCAAGCGACCAGCAGGATGCGAAAGGGAAACAAACTATTAGTGGCTTGTAAAAGGTACTATCCAGGCGAAGGAAAAAACCACCTTGCCGGGGGGTAGTAACAGATGCTCCATTGATCATCGGAGCGAAGGGTCTAGGGAGAGGTAAAAAAGGGCAGGCGCAGGGACACTTACCGAAACAGGGAAGCGAAAAGGCTATACTGAAACCAGATCGGTCGCCTTTGCGAGAAGGCCGATGAATTGCCTGACTAGGGTGGGGGCGGGGTACATGCGAAGCTAACTAAAGGCTGGCCCCGGCGTGATGCGTACGTAAGAACTCTAGTGCGAGGGATCAGTGGTGGGTACTTACGTTACTCCGGAATCGGGCTCAAAAAACAGGGGGGGGGTCGGATGAGGGCATTCCCCTCAGGAGTAATACCCACCGACAGTAATACTCCTGATGCGTATTAGGTCTATGTCAGGAGGGAAGGTCGAAGGTTGACACGTTGTCAAAACTGGGTTGGAGCAGAAAGGAATGAAACTATTCAGAAGAAAGGAAGATTATGTTCGCCAGACCTTTTTATAGGCGGAACTCTTCTAAATGAAGAGGTCAGAAAGAAGAAGGACTTGCAAGAAGTAAGATAAACAGGACATCAAATTTGGGTTCTGGTGCGGGCAAAAGAGAATAAGAAAGTATAGGGGAGGGGGAAATGACTGAGGACTGCAACAGTTAAAAGTCCAGATGGGGCATGACAGTCAAGCATGAGAAGTTAGAACAATACTGAAAGCATACCTAATGCTTGCAAAACACTGGAGAAACGTGCGACTGGGAAAAGAATATTGTGAGGTTCGTGCGGGTCAAAAGTCTTCAGGTATAGAACGATCGCATGCGAAAGGATAAAAAAAAAAAAACCTTGGTAGGAAAGTCAATACAAGGATAAAAACATAATAAGAATGGGGGAGAGAGAAGTCAGATAGGGTTGAAGAAAAAAGGTTCAAAGCACAGTAACTACATCACTGTACCAAGTAATGAAACCAGGAAGGGGCAAGCTGCGTTCATATTACGAAAACACAGGTTAGGGAAAAAAAGGACGTGGGACCAGAAGAAATGGGGGATGAAAAGGGGGATTTGGACGCTGAACTGAACGGGGAAGAGTAGTACATGCATTGGAGACGTGGCGACTGACTGTAACCTGGCACTTTCATCAAAAGAAGAAACACAGAAAAGACTCTAGGGGTAAATGGAAACCTAGTGTAGACGAATGGCACGGGGAAGGAAAATGAACTCATTACACAGAAATTGGTCTGCGTATACGATGGTAGTACAGTTTCCCGCAGAAGAGGGGGACTGGGAACTTAAAAAAACCCCAACAAAAATGTCACATGAGTAGGTCAAAACAACAAAACGAAGGGAGGAAAAGAGAAGAGCACGAGTGTGGTAAAGGAATTACCAGGGGGGCTTTGTTCAAACGGAGATCTCCTTAGAGCACAAAGAGTGGTACCAAGGACGGAATTGTTCTTCGTGGAAAAGAAGGGCATACAAGAGGGTTAGCCATTACCAAGAGGCGACGGTTCTTATTGGATCGACCTACAAGGTGGGAAAACAGGAATCAGAACGAGAAAATGAATGTAGTTGTCAAGCGGACCCCGGCCAGTTAAAACTAAGGATTCATAAGTTCCACTAAGGCCTGTTGCTGTAGTCAAGGGTCCCCCAAGTACCTTAAGGTCTTACCGTCGTAGGTCTAGAATAAAAGTCTGCCTCTACTCAGAGTGATAAGAAAGGGAGGGAAGGGAAAAGGCTAGGGTTGGACGAAGGGGTGCACCGAATGTGTAAAAAAAAATGATCGGGAAGGCCTAGGATCGATTCTCGGGGGGGCGTGTAGAACTTGGCATACAGGGTGAGGAAGGTGCGCATACTGCGCATGGCGATAGGAAAGGAACCTGCGAGACGGTTGGAACCCCACGCACAGGCACTCACATATTAAGGTGGCTCAAGTCGCAATTGAAATGCACCAGTCATTGGAGCCGATGAAGGGATGATAAATCGGTGCTAATCCGGACTGAGAACTTTTGTACCAACTTGAGAGCTGTAAGGACCTCCTTGCAGTAAGAACCGGTAGAGTTCAGAATGTAGGCCCTATCAAAAAACAATTGGTTCCCGGTGAGGAGAGAGCTGCCGAGAAAAGGTAAGGGAAGTTGTGAAACCTAAGACAGGGGAGACAATCATGCTATAGGCTTGAACTAACACGATCTCGCCGCTCGTATCAGATGGGAGCCATGAGCGCAAATGATCTTCGGAAACCGAACGATCCTTTCCGGGTACACGCAGCCACAGTAATACTCACCAGAAAGTAACCTTTTTGGGGGGGGGGTACTAAAGGGTAAATTCCGAACTTCCAGGTACCAGATTATACATCTCCCATAAAGTACCAAGGTTGGCAGTCAAGCAAATCAGGCACAGAGGGACGGGTCTACACGCGATCACAGACGAAGAACACAGTGAATGAGAGGAGATGCACCTAGACAAGAAACAAGGAACATTGTCCATGAGAGCAAGTCGAAAACCGATTAAAGCCCGGTGAATACTTGGAGCTTCAGGAATAGGGACGTGCGATGCTGGTTGACGCCTACCCATATTAATAAGGCGATCGAAGGATCAATGTTATATAAAGGAAAAAATCTGTACCTAAGGGTGCGAGAATTATGGAGCAACTCATTCGTTGTGCGTCCAGGCGTGATAAAAATACGGATTGTTCCAAAGCAGAGGGGGGTGCTGTTCGTTAGGGGTAAGCGCATTGTCAGCGAGAACTTCGTCAGAAAAAGGGCAGAAGGTCAGTCAAAGCATGAAATGATCCGTAGCCGGCGAAGAAGACCCCTACCACAAAAAAACAGATGGGTTGGGAAGAAACGGGTGCTGTAGGTAACCAACTTTTGGAATCCCATCCCCACTTTAAATCCCATGGAACTGGGGGCAAAGAAAAAGGGGAAATTTCTGGGGAATTTGACTTACTCTCAATTCTTTTGGGGGGGACCGGGCATATACCACAATAAGTTGTCTTTTGAGAGACTTTTCAATCGAGGGACTTTACCCTATCTTTGGGATAAAATGCATGGCCAAGAAAAAAACACCAGGGATGCTCATGAAACCTGGAGGGAAAAAAGCAATATTTTGCTCACTGAATCCGGTGAAAAACAGCAAGGGAAGAACAACAGATTTGAAACACTTGGAAGTGGTCTCGACAGATGAAGTCACCAGGTGGGGTGGAAGGGGGTGTGATCAAATCCAAGGGGGTCCTTCTGGAAGACTGACCCTGGGGTACTCAAAAAAAGTCCCGTGTTCACTAGGGGAAAAACCATGTTAGTGGTAATTTCACTCAATCAGGGGGAGGGGAGGCCATCATGACAGCATAAGAAAGAGGTTAAAGGGGGGACCCTGTAACCGACACCAACCTAGAACAATTACTCCTACCAGCCAGAAATTGAGATGGGAAGGGGGAAATTCAAGCCGAGGTAGGGTACTTCGGTCGACTCCGAACAATAACTTCAGGCGTGGAACAACCTATTCACCAGGGGGGGAAGGGGAGTAGCTTCGTTCTTTGGGTTTGTGGGGGTTTGTTGTGTAAAATCCACTTTTTAACAGTTTCGCGAGACGCAGTCAAGCAGGGACCACAAAAACCTAAAAGGGGCGTCAAGTGAAGGGTCCTACCAGATATATGAGGGGTGTAGAGGAAGGCCTCTTGCCCGGGAAGATGGTTAAGGGAATCTCTAAGCACCAGAATCACGTGATGCGTGGAGGGGTCACCACAAACAAAGTGCCTAATGCGGGGGGATAACACGGATCCCGCGACAATTTAGCCCCTCAATTCTCCCATCTAACATGCCCGACTTCGCAATTACCGAACAATGACAGGTAAAGGGACAAAACCCAATGGTAAAACTGCCGAAAAAGGACAAAGAGCGTGAGCGGCACCATGCACCTCCCAGAAATCAAAGTCTTCAAACCCTTACGGGGGGGGGGAAGTCAGAAAACAGTTTGTTCAACAAACAAAGGTCTCAATCTTGGAGAAGGGGGAGGGTTCCGCAGTCTTCGGGTCAAGGCAGACCCGTAAGATGTTTCCCCGTAGGGAGGGGGGAAAGGGGGGGCACAAAAGAACTAGGGGTTGCAACTGGGGGGGGTGGTTTTGAAAATGAATCGCAAAAAAATGTGAGCATGGGACGATTCTGCACGCATCACGTAAGGATTGCCCCCATGCCAAAAATAGATCAACGAGAAAACCCTGGTCAGAGATGGGTTGGATTATTCGAATAAAATAACGAAAGGAAACAAGCTCAAAACCGCCAACTGGCAGATCGGAGAAATAATTGTGCAGATATGCTACGAAAGTGATTTGGGGGTCTGCCCATCACAAAGGAAGTCCCCAGGAAAGGGGAATCTGATCAACAAATTTTATTTGTGGTGCTTTCACACACTCCTTGTAGGGCAAGAAAAGAGGGAAAGGACACCCTCCTGTGTAAACCACGGCAGAAGGTGAGCAATCCACCAGGGTTAAAACAAGGAGGAACTACTGGGACGGAAACATTCCGGATTTGAGGAACGTAAACAAACAGGGATGAGAGCCCGCCGAGACAGACGAGATGTCCCCTAGAAAAAGAGCCATGAGGGGAGAAGATTCGGGAGTGATCAGTCTTCCGCAATAGGGATTAGTGAATAACCGTGTGGGCAAAGAGATTGCAGTGAAAAGGGCGCGTGTGGGGGTAAGATATGAGAAGGGGATGCAGTCACGGGTTATAAGAGGGCGGGACTGTTATCGCTGTTTGTGATTCTCAATATTGTAGTAAGCAATCCTGGGGAAGGGGCGGAGAGCTGCGGCATCGAACACGGTGCAATCTGGGGACCCAGTTCCAGCAAGGTTTGAAAAGTCTCTGTGAATTCAGAAACACAAAAGATCCATTGGCATGGCTTAATTAGGGTGTTTGACTGCTATAACGAGCCCATCCACCCAAAGAGGGAGGGGCAGACCTCAGGGGGGCACATTCGCAAGAGAGGAATGGGACCATGTGGGATGGCCGAGTTAGCCGGCATGAAAAACTGCGTGGCGCGAGGCTCGGAAAAAATGTGCAGGGCAACCCCCAACTTCAGTGTCCCCCTGTGGGAGTGTTGGACCAAGCCAGGGACCATCGCCAGGAACAAGGGACTGCTGACAGGAAGTGTGATCCCAGTGAAATATCGCTTAATTTACAAAAGACGAAGTAAAAAGAGGACCACAAACGCATTGCAGGGAAGCAAGGTTGAAAAAAGAAGCAGGGGAGACACCTCGGTTGGGGAGGGGGGCCTAACATGCCTCAGAAATTGCCAAGCATGGATTTTAGAGATGTCCATCCACTGAAAGTGGTCCCAAAAGAGGGAGAAAAGAAAGAAGAGGGAACCTCCATAAAAAATTGACGAGCCTGACACAGGACAGGTGCCGCAAAGGGAGAGCCAGGAAAAGGAGAAGGGGTGGGGATTTGTATCTCTCAAAAGCTCGGTCTGTCAGCCCAAAAATAGAACATCCTGGATTAAAAAAATATCGAAACGGTCAGGCCCGCCAAAAAACTGGCAGACCTTGGGGAATATGCACCCTGGGGATACGCCACACCCAAAAAGAAACCCGGCCCCCCCCAACCCAAACCCACACAACAGAAAACGCTCGGTCCGAGAGGTCAACGGCTGAGGGGTGCGCGAGAAGCGAAAGGGTTTATTGGAGTCAACACTCATTGATTGCCGACATACGGTAAGTACATCATCCAGGGAACTGTCCCTGCCTGGCAATCTACCCGTGAGAACTTGCAACTCAGCCGATGAAGAATGGCCATAGTAAAGACTAGAGACCTAGCGGAAGGGAAGGAAGAGGAATGTTCACACACTAAAAGTGGTCCTATTGACGGCATTCATAGAACGGCCTCAAACAGCGGCCTGGGTCCCATCATCATGGCCAAACGATAGGAAGGAAGTCCCTACGCCGGGGGGGGGAGAGACGTGGGAAAGGTTCTTAGGTTGTACAGACAGTTCTCAGGACAATGCAGCCAAGGAACATATCCAGCCGCCTATAAAGAAAAAAGAAGGCTCAACCCACCCGAAGGAGTCAAAAAGGCACGCCAGCCGAAATGTCCTTTCAAGGGAAAACTCCCTCCTCCCTTGTCGACGGGGCAAGGACGGCCCGGGCACCACACGAAGTGGGTCCGACCCATGGGGGCAAGGCCATTCTCATCTGGCGGAATTACTAAACGTTACGGGGGTCAGTTTTTCAAATCTACCACCTTCCCCGACGGGCAAGTCCATCAAAACCGCCGCCGTTCAAGACCCGAGAAAAAACGACAAAAGGAAACAATGTCGAAGAGAAAATTTGCCGTCAATTATTCATTATTACGATCTTCGGTCCTTCTGGGAGGCCAAAAAATAATGGAGAGCGACAACTCCGCAACCAACACCGAGGGGCGGTATGCAACCCCAAGCCGGATAAGCCTCCCCTGGGAGGGAATAGACGCAAAACTGTGCGCTTTCCAAGAACCTGCGTTGGTGGAGGCTAAAACGGGTTAGTCACACCCCCACCGCAGGCGGTCCGGAACAGCACACGTTTGAAAAAGAACTTCCGGCCGTTTAACGGAACACTGACCAAAGGGAATACCGTTATCCAGCTCTGTGGAGGCTCAACGTACAAAAATGCCAACTATACGAAACCGTGGTCTGAGGCCTCCTCGAGCACATCCAGGCGTAAGAGCAAGAAAAAGCCCTTGTCAGGTTTAAAATCAAAAGGGAAAGTTCTCGGCAGGCAAAGGCAGTGGCCACCACATCCCCACAAAGTCCCGCAAATAAAAAAACTCCTCAGGGGGAGGAAAAAGGAAACCTTACATGGGGAAAGGGGGGGGTGAAGGGACAGAGAAGGGACATTAAAAGTTTATCAGAAAGGGGGGGAGGAAGACCGTCGAGGGGGAACTACGCCTTAAGCGGACCGTTGAAGGCAAAACGATGAGGACGTCCTCATGCATACCCAATCTCGCACGGAGGAGGAAAGGGGAAAGAAATGATTGGGTGAGCTTCCAGGATGTTGGAGGTGAATAAAAAGAACAGGTTCCGCGTGCGGCCCCCTCAAGGAGGGGGCGACAACTATAGCCAAAGTAACAATGAAGAAATGAGTCGGTACTACTTGCCGCCCCTCGGCTGGTAAAGGGGGCGCGGAGGACGAGGTGTTTGCGTACATTGGCTGGGGTAGGGGGGGGCAGCAACAAGCGCGCACAAGCGGGAACAGGGAGTGTGTACACCCGCAGTCAGTACAACAGGGAGCGGACTCCTGGGGAGGGGTCTAGTGAATCAAACGGTTTCGTCCTCAGGGCATGGGGGGGAGACCAAGAGATGGCGAATGTATTGGCGGAGGCCCCATGTTAAGGCAAACGCCGTGTCCTTCCGGAGGATCAACCGTGGCTGGGGGAGGGACCGCCCTGCTGCCTGGGTGGGGTGACAAACAAGGGAACCGCCACCCTCGCAGGGGTTTCGCTTCAAGCTCACCACCCCGGCCGTGGGATAAAAACGACCGGCTGGCCAGCAGGGAGAACAAAAGCGGCTGGGGCGTGCACAAACCTCGGGGGGGAGGATGTTGGGAAAAATCTTCCTATTCTTGGGGCCGACCAAAAGGAAGCCAAGTAAAGAACAGGGAAGCAGGACGTCCAGAAGGCCGAAAGGGACTCCTGCTACAGCGTGGGAGGTTCGGCTGGGGACTGCGAGGGACAGGGTGGGCGCGGAGGCGGGGGAGGGTCTTGCCCCCGGCCTGAAAACTTTGGCGGGGCGAGTTCTACCAACAAGAGAACCACTTAATCGAAGAGGGGCCGCGCGGCGATTACCGAAAGGCCCCCCGTGGCCCCCCACGTGGGCTTCAACCCTGGCAGGGGTGCCCGGGAAGGCAGGAAAGGGCCCTCCGCTCTGGCGGGCAAGGGCCATGTCCATGGCCCGGAAAAAGGACTTGAGGGGAAGGGCCCCTGTTCTCGGCACTTCTCGACGGGAGGGGGGGGGCGAGCCGAGGTCTTCATCGCTAGGCCGGGCTGATCATCGTCAGCGAAAACCAGTTACACATCAACAAAAAAGGTGAACAGACCTTCGCAAGACCGGCCACCACAGGGGGAGCTTGACGTATCGGTTGGCACAGGGCTGGATTTGAAAAAACGCGGGTAATTAGGCAGATTGGCGAGACCAGAAAGCCAACACGTTTGAAGAGGGGCACCGGAATAACCATGCCCGGCTTGCTCTGCTTCAGGATTACCGAGGGAAGACACGGCGGCGGCAAGGCCACTGGGTAAGAGTCCATTCCGGGAAAGGGCGGCAGGATGTCCTAGAGGGGGAGAAAAAAAAAATGGAGTCGTGGGAAGCCACCGACGCGGCTGTATAAACCCTGAGACTCGTGCGCAGAGCCAGAGGAAGGCAAAAGGCCAGGAGGAGGGGAAAATAGCCAGGTCGGACAGCAGGGACGGTTCGAACTTTATCAGGGTGATACAGGAGTGCGGTCAAAGGTTGGGGTGCCGAAAAGTCGATCTTGGGGAGGAAAAAGGAAAAAGGTGTGAAGTCGGCCGGGCCGGCGCACTAGACATGGCTTCGAAGCCGGTGGGTAAGGGGGGGGGAATCAGAGGGATATTTTCGAGAAATCTCGGACATTCAGGGAGAATATCAAATAGCTCCACAAAAAGAAGGAGTATGGTCAAAATCTCTTGTTAGGCAACTCAATTGCTACGTGAGGCGAGAACTAGTTTGCAGGCGCACATCGTGGGAACCAGTGCCACGTATGGAAGGAGGTCTGTTTTACCACTCTCAAGGGGAGAAGACCTAATGGATTCAGCAATCCGTGCAACTGGGAGGGGAGCACTGGATAGGTTACACACCTCCAAAAAGGGGAACTAAGCTTTGTTGGGGTGGGGTTCTCTCCTGCTCAAGAGAAAACGCAACTCACGTTTGGCTGGAGCAAGGCTAAATAAAAAGAGGCACGGACCCAAAGGGGGACGTTCTCTGAGGACTTTTCCGATTAGGGCGGGGGGAAAAGACATCCCTCTGTGGAAGAGGTGGAGCAAACATAAGAAGTTCCTGCAAATGATTAGCTATTGGAAAAATAACGTGTTCACAGGAAATACCCCCAAGAAAGGGAGCAGAAGTGGAATGGGCAAGGAGCACGTACAAAAGTTGACAAAGGAGGATGATGAGGGCATTATTTTATTCAACAGCTTGATACTCCTCGCATCGGTGAGAAAAAGACATGACTGCATCCACATCGGAGGAGGACAGTCTGCCCAAATCCAATTGGCACAAGAATCTCAGGGGACACCCTGTTTTCCGGTGAAACAATGGTGAAGCAGAGTGCTAGTGACCCACTGGGAAACTAATGCTCTGGGATGGCAGAGAATAGAGAGGCTGCGGGCGCTAGCGAGTGGTTGCTTTAAATTTAAACAAGACTGCCACTAAAATGTGTAGGAAATAGGAGAATACAAAACTACAAACAAACATTCGGCAACGTAATACGGGGGGCTTGCTCACCTTAGCGTGTTGAAACAGGAAAATGGGGTTTGGGGAAAGTTCCAACAGAAAGTGGAAAGTAAAACCAGCAAAGGAAGCAGCTAAAGCGGAGCAGATCCTGAAGAAGGGGGGAATAGGGGGCGGTTTAAATTTGCATTGGACAATCGGATGACAAGAGAAGGGGTAAAGGAGTTTTCTCCGCCGGAGAAGTGGGGGGGGAAGTTGACCGAGTGGGAGTAGAGGAACGCCCGAATCCACCCACAACTCTAATGTGGATCTTTGCTATTGTTGTTGGCATGGTCATTGGACTAGAAGTAGTGGCAGAGCTCCAGCTGATAGAAAGGGGGGGAGGAAAGCAGCATTTTCAACCGTTAACTGGGCACACCCTGGGACTCACCGATAGAAAACCTCTGACGGGGATGGAAAGAAGAGCTAAAAAGAAACCTGGGACCCGCCTTTCTCCCAGAGTTGATGTCCCATAGTGGGGGGTGGGAGGGAACAACTGGGTGGGTCCTCCCCTTAAGGGTGAAAAGGCATTGATTTCCTTGGTTGGAGGTTCATTGGCAGTAGGAGTCAAAGGGCTTTTGGCAGGGTGACGGTCAAAAAACCTGGGGTTTTCATGCAATTTAACGGAAGGGGTGCCGAATTGAGGGAGGAATGAAAGACTTGGGAAAAGTGAGGGCTCAACGCGACTTGCGGAATCAAAACGATTAGGGACCGGGGGGTTTGTTGTAAACTCAAATCGGAAGGAGGGTGGCGACGCGCACTCCTTAACCATCGTGCGGGGGACCACCACCACGGAAGTCATTAACTGGAACCCTCATCATTTCTGGGAGTCACCTAAAGAACTCCCCTTGCTAGGTACTTATCGGAGGACTCAGAACGGGGGGAGTAAAAAAGATGGAAAAAAAAAAAAAGGAAAAGAAAAGAGAAAGAAAGGAACAAATGGAAGAAGGGGGGGGGTAACCAAAACGCCTGAAGGCTAGAAGTGATGACGCATCATGTCCTTCACCCCATAAGCGGTCCCGCGAAAAAAGACCCACAATCTCAATGGGGGCTCCGGGGGTGGAAACTCTTCACAAGTAGCACCGCGTAGTGGAAGATGGTTTTGGGGTTTCCCGGGGGAAAGGCCTTCAATACGTGACTGCAGTCAAGCTGAGAAAAGTGACTAACACTAAGGACAACTGGAAGGTGGGGTTTCAAAAGAAGGAACTGCTTGCTGCTTTCAGACAAGGCAGAGGGTACATGCTGAAGGGGCTTTGATGCTTTAGTCATACCTGAGAGCCTGACTGTATGGGTTTGACAGGAAATAAATGGTTTTGGGCTTTCTGCTGGGGTACAGGGCATCATGGGAAAGACCAAGGGGAGGGAATATTCAGGTGAAGAAAGTGGTTTTTTAGGGGGCACCAACAAAGACTTAATGGAAGACGTCGGAGGGATGTCAAAGAAGACAGAAGAGTTGCTAAAACTGAAAGTGGAAAACAACAAGAATGAAGAGTGAAGTACTAAAAAGGGAAAGAAAATTGGGGAATGACCATGGCTGGAACAAGGGACAAAGCCAGGCGGGAGAAAATGGTAACCTAGCAACAATTTAAATGTCAGGGTCGGGGGAGGGTGACGGCAGGTGCGGACGAACGGGGAGGTAGGGTACTGGGGGAGGGAAAACTGCGCAATGTGCCTTGTTAGACGAGGATCGCATGAAAAGAAACCTAACGCCCCAATATGGCAGACGGACAAAGCAGGAGGAGGAAAGAAGGAAAAGAACCGGTTAATTGATAAGACCATTTTACTATCAGGGCGAAGAAAACTGGACGGGCTGTACACGATAGCATTGTCACAGTGGATCAAGCGCTCAGATTTAAGTATTTCTGCTCAGTCAAAGGCAGCGGCAGCACTCCGAAAACGGGAAAGAAAGGCTAGACTGACACCCATCGTTAAGAGAAATCGGCGGGGGGGCGGAAAAGGGGTGACTGGAAAATGAAGTCATGTTTGTTCGTGAAAGTTGTCCAGAGGGATCTCCTTCCAACTTCACTGGGGTCGAGCCCCGTCTGGGGTCGTTGGACTGTAACAAGAAACGACGAGGCAATTGTGCGATTCCAAAACTTTTTCATCGTAGAATCTGGGGTCTCACCCGAGAGCACCTGGTGAGGGGTAGGGATATGACTCCCGAAAAGACGAACACAACCTAAAAGGAAATCGAGTGTGCCGGATTGGACGGTTCTGAGTGAAAACGGCGGGGGTGAAAAAGGAAGCGGGGAAGTTGCCCTAAGATGGGGTTTACGACTGGACAACATCGGAGAAAAGAGCGGTCGCTTATAGAAAAATGTACAGAAACTCTTATAACAAGTAGCAAGAGCCTTGGTACTACGTGCCGAGAGTGAGAAAGAAAACAAATTGGGCTGGGTGAGCCATTTAGGGGCTCTAACGGGGGAAGAAACTGCTGAAAGAAGTCAAGGGGGGGGTCAAGTGGCAAAGGGGCTGGTAGAGGAGTAAACGAAGAGCTTCAGACAACAGAGAGAAAATAAAAGAGGGCGTGTCAACTTTGCAGAAGTTAAAACAGGAATAGGTGAGTGTCATCGTGATGTAAAGAGCAGGAGACGAAAAGAAAAAGGGGAGGAAGAGGGATCACAGGACAAGAACGATAAGAGAGAAGAATTGATAAAGAGCAGGCAGAAGGGGTTGACAAAGAGCATGGCTTCCACCAGGAACTGTACTTTAGATCCATTTAGGAATACACCGAGAATCCTTCGATAGATGTGAAAAAAGTGGCCAGAAGACGTCTGACCATGACATAACAACAAAAGGGGGGAAGTATTGGGGGAAAAATATACATCTAGAGGAACTGGGGAAGGGGAGGCTTTCAGCAAATCGTTGGAGCTGTCAGGTTATAAGAAGGGACCAACAACACGGTCCGTTCAGCGAGAACGATTGCCTATAAAGTGGTCCATGGAAGAAAAAGATTTTTATGCAAAAGTTTGTCACAAGGGGACGCATGGGGGGGGATCGAGACAGGGGCTGCGACTGCAGGATATAAACGAGAAAAAGCGCCGAATCGGAATGACCTGACCACAAAAGGACACATTATTTGAAGTCTCCGCAAAAACACACCGGGAGAGGAAGAGGAGCTCATGTGCAAAAATGGGTGGGGGATCTTCAGATGGTGGGATTCAAAGCAGGATAGAGCACGCGGAATAAAGAAAAAAATCAGGGACGTACGAAGACCATGAACGGGCAATTTTGCGTCGTTGCAAGAGGATACAAATCTGGGGTAGAGAAGGTCAATAGCCCAAACGGGGTGAGTATGGGGAGGGGGAAACAAGAAAGAAAAAAGTGCTCAAGTTGTGAAGGCAGGCAGAATCTTACAAAAGCAGGGCATGTATTAGGCAAGTCCCCGGCAAGTTCAGCGAAGAGATTCAATTCCCCAGAAGGGGACGGGTAAGGGCATGGGGGAAAAGGTTAAAGTTCTTACAACAGCAGAGGAAAAGAGCTCACACAAGCAGGAGGACAATCGGGGGACTCCCAAACATGGGAGCAAGGCGAAGGGGGGGGACGCATGGTGCTCAGGAAACCCAGCGGTGATTACTTAGAGGAGCCATTCTTCTGCTATTGGTGATAGGGGCGGTATGACCTGGACAGAAAGGGTGGGAGGGGTGTAGGGGGGGCGAATAAGGGCAGCAGTCGAATTGAGACCGGAGAAGAAAACTTGGAACACAACGAAATGACAACGAATGGTGAAAGTTGACAGGAAAAGGAAGGTTATGGTTCGCAAAACTTGTCTCAATGTCAGGGGCTAAAACATAAATGAGAAATTTTTAGGTTTGCCACAACGGGAGTCTCCAGGGGGGAAGGTCATATTACTTTAAGGTTCCGAATGGGGGAACCTACAAAAATTTGTATTCAGTGAGGTATAGGAGATATATGGACGTGGAAAAAAAGACGAAAGACGGTCTTGAAACTAAGACAAATGGTAGATTTCATTCATAGTAAAAGTGGCTGGACGAACCGAGCGCAATCGATAAGTCCGGCTAGCGCCAGATTAACCAGAGAACCGAACGAGACGGTTCAGCAGGTGTACACTCAAACAGAAGAGCATAAGAGGCAGTTGGGGGGGGGTTATAGCACTAGGAAACCGACTTGAAAAGGGACAACATATGATAGCCATGACAAGTTTCAGAGAGGGGCAAATAAAAAAGCACTAGAGTTTACTAACGGACGAAATCAAGACGGGGCTAGAAATGAAAAGTTAGGGTATGCACCGGGTCGACCTCAGAATGCAAGGGGACCGACCATCCGCAAAGCGACAGTATTGGAGACGGAGTTCCAAAATGCTTTGGAGTCGGTTCGGGTGGTGAATGGCCCCAAGAATAATGGGGGCGACCTACACCTAATTATAGCTACGAATATAAAAGGGGGTATCTATGCTACGTTGACGACCGGGTGCGTCGAAGGAGAAAGGGGAAGAGCCTACTATCGGGGAGCCAGGGCTTGATAATCCGGAGTTGTGGGAGGAGGGAAAAAGCAAATGGGGGCTTTAGGTAGGGTTAATCGCTCGGGGAAAGCGGCAGTCGAACACGACACATGGGGGCAGATAATCAAAGTGGAAAGGCCCGTACAGGAGGCAAGCGTCCATCGCCGATCCCAAAAACATATACTTAGGGGGCTGTATGTAACTATTGATAGGTACGATGGGTCCCCTGGGATGGTACACTTTTAAAGGACTGGTGCCTTGGGGGACAAATGTTATGGGCTGGGGAATGAACGGGGAATAGCATTCTTGTTTGCTGAAGAAGATCCACGATAGTCATCGTTGAATCAGCTTTCAAAAGTCGGTCTGCAGAAAGTGCATCACACTGTAGGGGAAAAGAAAAAAAAAAACACATCAGGAAAAAACGTGATAGAGCAAGAGGTTGGAAACAGGGCTGGAAAAACAGCAGAAAAAATCCAAGCACACAGAGGGGGAAAAAAATAAGGAAAAGATGTGCTCAGGATGAATATAACGGGGTGGATATGTACAGGAAGTGGCAGAAGCAACACAGGAAAGGCGTTCACTAGGGGAAAAACAGGGGAAAGTGGTGAGTCACTCTGTTTGGTAATAGGCCAGCAAGGACAGCATAAGGAGGGGAAATGAAAGCATAACACAACCCATAGTACAATAAGAGGTGCTTGTCAGAACAAAGGAAACCAGGAGGAGATGGGGGGGGAGTGGTGAAGAGTAGTAGGGGGTAGCCGAGGGATGGGGGGATGATTTGGAAAACTTGCAGTAACATCGGGCCTGTCAAGCAACCAACCTTATGGTCCCAGGGGCAAGGAAGAAAAGTGAAGGGTTGTGTTTGTGTGGGTAAATCAAAGGGGGGGAGAACAAGGGGATCGAGCGCATCCCAAAATACGGGGCAAATGGGGGAGGGGGAAGTCATTAAGGGGTGACCTAAGGGAGTAAAAGAAGGGGGGCCGAGGGGGGCAACAATCCGATCATGGTTAGGAGTGGCTAAGCAAAACACACGGTTAGGGAAGGGGGAGTGAAAAACAAAAAACCCTGCCTAATCTTGGATAACAAAGGAACAGAAGGGGGAGGAAATGCCAATGTCCTCCCAGAAGAATCCGTCAATTTCACCAAAAACCAGGGTAGAAGAAAAAAAAATGTGCCGGCCAAGCCCACAAGTCAGATCCTACGAAAGCACCAGGCCACGACACAAACAGGCAGTTTCCCACCCTTAAGGGGGTGAAAGCTAACACATGGGGTTCAAACAAAACGGAGGGGAAGAATCGGAAAAGGATTGGTTCCCACATTCTCGGAGATAGTAAGACCCTTAAGAGGGGAGAGAGGAGTATATGAATGGGGGCCAAAAAACAAATGGGTGACCCGGGGGTGAAAAAAAGGAAGGCAGAACAGGGAAGCGGGCCGATTTTGTCTCTGCAAAATCAAGTCTGGGAAGGGGCTCCAAAAATAGATCCACAGCACAACTTCGAGGACGGGGGTTGAACTTAAAAAACTACTAAAGAAAGAAACCATCTCCCCCTTAGAAATAAAAAAAATACCTTGTCACTCTCGTAGTAGAGGGGGGAGAAAATTGCAGTCCAACGACACTAGGACCCAGGGAGGAAGATGAGCGCTGAGGCTTAAGTCTTTGGGGGACTTGCACCACCTGTGCCACTGAATGAAAGGAAAAGCAGTGTCGCTGTAACCACACTCAGAAGGGGCTGCGCAGACAAAAGACCTGGCCGGAATGGGGGAGGGTCTACTAGGTATTAAATGGAGTCCGAAGCAACTAGGATGAAAAGAGTAACCCGCCGCCAGAGCAGTCGAGATGCCCATCGCCAGAAGCCATGAGTGTACCCAAAAAAAAAAAGGTTCCTGGGCGGAGATCGACCATGAATCTGTTGCAAACCCCCCCCAGGGGGCAAGAGATTGCTTGGGAAAGGGGATAACTTGGCAGATGCTCAGACATCTGTGATGAAGGGCAAGGGCTTGGGGGAAGGGCCGGGAGGGACTGTATCAATCTGTGACATAGGGGAGACTCAGGGAAAGTGTTGCGGATAGAAGGGGAAAGCGTCCAATATCGGGAAACCCGCCGCTCAGGGTGGAGGGAATGACAACGGCTCGGGGGTGAATTCAGCAACAAGACTGAGAACAGGGGGGCAGGAACTGAGGTGGTTCTGAACTGCGATACCCCGCCAGGAAAAGGGGGACTGTAGGGGCAGAACCCGAAGAGAAAAAGACAAGACGATCACGCAAAGGTTGGAAGGCGAGGGAGACGGGATAAAAGGAGGGCCGCTAGTCTCTTAGCAGGAGTTCATACCCAAGCTGAAGTTCCCTGTTGTGGAAGGGTGGGAAAAAGAAAATCAAAGGCCGCCCAGTGACTGCTGAAAGCCTTACGATCCTTGAAATAGCGGCCCTGTCTCCACGACGAAGTCCCAGACTGTGGCACACTGACCAAAATGTGCGGGACAGCAAGCGTTGCAAAACCGATGAAAACGAGGTTTGAAGGAAATTTCTAAAAATAAAGCCTTGCGGAAGGGGGGGAAGGTATCATGAGAGATTCACGGAATTCCATATATTATCGTAGAAAAGAAATAAAAAGGCCCGCTCTCTCGAAGATCACGGGACAGAGTAAAGGCATCGCAGGCCACTTAAACCCAGGCGGGCGCGGTTCCCTATAGTCTATTGGAGAAAACCAATGGACCTCACAAAAGGATCAGAGATCTTAAAATTGTCTACAAAGAACTGGCCAAACTGGGCTAGGAAAAGATCGCCCTGGAGGAACCAGGGAGGGGATCTCGCGAGCGAAGGGGTAGATCTCCCTCTTATGGGGGGCTGACAGTCCAGTGGCTGGAACAAACCTCGATGACATAAATCGCCGCCCCTCCCGAGAAAATGGAAGAGACAGCGGAAATTACTTACTCCGGGGCGAAAGGTCATCCTGAAAGAGCGGGGTTCATCCAACCAGAGTGAGCTGGGAAGGGCACCGTCCTCAACTGGTCGAGTAGGTGCAATTAAGAGGACACGGCCTACAAGACAAATTGCCTGTTCCAACATCAATCAACCGAGATTCAGTCCCTACTCGTGGTAGGGAGAAGTGGGCACCAGGGGTTGGGTTCAAATGTGGAAAAGGGCGGAGTGGCCGATGAACGAGAATACAGCAATTCAAACCAAGGAAGGATCACCAAGGCGCGAACGAACCTGATATCATTTCAATGAACTGGAAGGACCTGACAAGGACAGGTCCGCACTAGGTCACCGACCCTAAGACGATCTGCTGAAAGAATGGACAGCCGGGAACCACAAGAATGTTGGGCGCCCCCCTTGGGGAAACATTTGGAAAGGTCTTAGGATAGGATGAAAATAATAAGAGGTCCGCGGGGATCGAATTCAAACAAAAACACCACCAGAAAACCCCCCCCCCCCACCCCTCCCCCCCACAGAACGAGATACACAACCCCCAACCAAAAAAACCCCAACAACCCACATCTCCCTCCACATGGACCCCTTGGTTCATCTACATCAAAAACCTCCTAAGGAAAAAATCCTGGCATGGCCATCCTCCAAGAAGAGTTCGCATCCTGCCATTTACTGCTTCTTGGAGTTCTTCGAGCGTCTGGACTCGTGTGGGGGACACCAAAAAGATGCTCTTCAACATCCGCAAAACGGTCCCCATTCGGGAGAGGTCATCAAGCCCGAGGGTTCTGAGGATGTGCCACGGGTCTTAAAATTAGGGACATAGGCACTCAAATTATTTGGGTTTCAAGCTAAACTATGGTCTTCGAACTGATGAAACCCAGGGGCACGAGAATTTGAAAACGGACCAGGTTGAATAAAAAGGAAAGCTACAGGAACTAAAAAAACTTTGACCATCCATGACAGACCGGGTCCAACAACGGTCACACGTACAAAGGGAAACGAGGAAAGAAACAAGGGGCGCCGCCTTCCTCCATCGAGCTACGCCGAACTGAAAGCGCACCGGTGTCATCCCTTCAGGTGGGAAAACGACGTGCAAAGTGGGCGGGACAGAGGAATCCGAGTGCCCCACCATCAAAGACATGTCAGAAAAATAAACCAAGACCATCCGAGAAAACAGGGACAAAAGTAAAGAGTGGTAATTGTCCTAAAATCTAGTAGGGGGACTTTTGTTCTAGAATAATTTGAGAAAAGCGACACCCGTCGGGGGCCGCAAAAACGAACAGCCGTGAGCCTTGATAAGACGCACCGCAGGTGAGGACGGGTCCCATGCCTGAGAAACAAAAAATCAACAATTTTTCTGCAACAACAACAAAAGGAGGGGTTAGGCACTCGAGATATGAGGGGGGGAAAAAAAACTGGAAAAGAACCAGGAGGGACTGTTGCCTCAACGGTAAGGTTAACGAGTGACGCCCCCTCAGAGGGGGGGCGCGCAAAGGAGAAGACACAAAAACTCAACCCTGACTCCCTATCGGTACAAAAAGTCCCCCTCTTTATTGTTGTCCACGGGAACTATGTTGAGGACATGAGGGTTGTGGGAGGGGGGGGGTCCGGACCCGTCGCTACTACACTGAAAAGTCGGGTGAGTACAACAAGGGATTCAATGGAGCGGAATCTTTTATTTTCAAGAGGAAGGAAAAAGAGCCACTTTTGAGTCTCAAGTGGACTTGGACAAAAGACCCCAGGAGGAGGGGACCTTGAATGGAAAGATTCAAAGTGGTGGAAGGAAAAGGAAGGGTCCTGCTGAAACGGGAAGTCAGGGTTCTGTTCGAAAAGAAAACGCAGGTGAAGAAGGTTTCTAAGTTTAGAACGCCAACACTCAAAGGGCGGGACTGCGAAGAACCTGCGTGGGCGGTCTAAACGAAAGGGCTGGAAGAGAGCGCTCAGCTCTGAAGGTTCCATCAACTCAATCGGGGCCGGAGGGGGCGAGGTTCCAAACCTCTTAGGGGGGAAACCCATAAGGCAACGAAAGTGCCTAACGTAGAACTCAAGACTCAGCCTGAAGGGGCACGCAGCGGGGTGCTTGGACGTGAGGAGGAAGGCGTTGGAGCGAGAGGGGCGATGACCTGCCACCCGCCGACCTTTGAGGAAAAAGCGCAAAGGGAAACCCCCCCCGCCGAGGAAAGGGGGGCCGGAAAGAAGGCCTCATGGTCCAAACGCCCAAATGGTGCCCCAACACGGGGTGCGCAAAACAAAAGGAGGGGGTGGTGTACCCCGTGCAAAAAAGAGCCCCGGAGAAACGCATCGCTTGCGGCATGGCGGGGAAAGGAATGGGAACCAGACCCTGCCTTGGCACGTGTGCAACAGGGGACGGCCAGGCCATAACACGGGGGGCGGAACCGATTCGATACTTGGAGAGGTTGTCCTGGCTGGGAATCGTAAAAAACGGTGACGCTCAGTGTCCACACCAAACGGTGAAAAAAGTAGGGAAACCGGAAAGGCAGTTAACGTAGCGTCAAAGCTGAGGATGGGCACAGGCCGCGGTCCTTGAAAAAAAAAAAAGGGGGGGGGGAATTCAATGCCCATAAATCGACCATTGGGACGGAAAAAACCTTCACACCAGGACCTGGCTGTAGTCATAGAGCAAACCAGACTTGAAAGACGTCGGACGTAAGTGAAATCGGCGCGGTACGCGGCCAGGGGGACCCGAAGGCGGAGGAATGTCCTCTGGGGGAAAAGAAACCTGGGAGTGGACAAACCGACCGCTGGGAGGAGAGAAAAAGGAGCTTTCTCAGAAAATCCGACGACCAAGGTCTCTCGCCGCGGATAGGGGAATAGCCCAGGGAGGGGACAGCAGGGGGCGGTCACCGGTAACTAGGGGAAGAAGGTCAGGGTCCAGCGGGTTTCCCCTAGAAATTGATGGGGAACCCCTCCCCCGGGAAGCGGTCCTAGCCAAGGGAAGGCACCTGCAAGGAGGCTGCAACGCATCGAAAAAAAAAAGACTGGGAAAAGTGGGTAAATTCGTCTTTTAGGAAATGATCTGGCATTAAGGAAACATGTCAAAAATCAAGGAAAATGACTATGACGCTAAGGTCATGTGGGGAAATCAACGAGGGACCATCTGGCCACAGAACCAGACGTTAAGGGAAAAGGCTGGTGGTCCAGGGGCCAACGTGGGGTCTGGGGGACCTTGACTAAAGATCAGGAGAATTAAAGGGCCGGTCAGAGTACCGAACTGGCCGCTGCACTGCAGGTTCCACACTCCCCAAGGGAAGCGGGGGGGGCCGAGGCCACATCTGCTAAGCAGAGCGAACGCAGTTGGGTGCACGCAAACAAAGAAAGAACCAATGAAGGGGACTGGGAGCCGGGGAAGATGTAGCCAAAGTCACGATGAGGATCAGTATAGCCAAAAAGAAAAATCCTGAAAACCATGCAAGTGGTGCGGGAGAAAAGAAATAGAATCCAACCCTTAGACAGAACTGGCATACGCTTGTACTTTTAAGGAAAGATGGGGAAAAACCGTTGCAACCCAGGATGCGTGATCAAATAGAAAGGAAAAAAAACAAGCTGGAGACGTCCGCTCAGCAAGACATGGACTGACTCCACAAGAGCGGATTAAGAGGAACACCACCAAAGGGGGGACCATGTAAATCAATCTCGGACAAAAGGGGGTCAGGGGTGAAAAATGAAAAGTTGGTGGGCAGCAGAGTCATGACCGCCCAGAAGGAGAAACAAAAAGGAGCGTGAGGAGGAAGGCCTTTCGTCGGGAAGATAAGCCCTTTGCTTGAATACTAGGGAAACGAGGGGACAGGTCAACCTAGTAGAAAACAAAAAGGTCCGCCATTTCCTCCAGGGGGCTTGAGAGACCTTATGCGTGGTGGGTTGGGGAAACAGTAAAATGCGTGTCCTTCTCTGTGGGCACGTAAAACTCAAAGGAGGGGATTGTCAACTTAAGCACACCACAGAAAGCAAGCCAGCTAAGAAGCTCAGATTCAGACGCAAGGTAGATTGGAGGTGGGAAATGGTCAATGGGCATGCCAAGGGGGGGTAAACGAGGAGGGGGGCATCAAGAGGTCCCGATCAAAGATAAGGGGGGGGAGATGTGTTCAAAAACTGGATTTATGGCTAACAGGGGCAAGCAGAGAAACCCCGTCCAGCAACGGGGGGGAAGAGAAGGGGGTGGAGGGTCTATGGGGGCAGGTGCGAAAAGGAGAGGGACTGCTAGGATTGCAAAAGAAGCCAATATACCATTTTGGAGTATTCTCCGCAAGGAACCAAAGTTGTTGGTGCCCCCTGTCTCACAGCTGGAGAACAATCTTACGGGGCTGGGACCTGAGCGCCCTCAAGGGAAAGAATTCTCCCAGAATTGAGGCATCGAGGGGGATACAAAGTGTTAGGACCTTTTCACCCAAAAAAGGGGTTGGGAAACGCAGGGGAGGTCTGGGGTGCGGTGGCAATGGGTAGAGGCGGGGACTTGGGGGCCGGGGGAAGGAAAGCCCTGTGGGGGTTAGGTCAGTTAACGGACCTTTGGGGGCAAATGAATGAAGAAAAAAAGCTGAGATGGGAGAAGGGGCGGGCTCAAAAGGAAAATCGCAGGGATCCGAAAGAAGGGGGGTTGGGTGAAAAAAAAGTCGACTTTGGTGCTTCGCAATCATTTAAAAAAGAACATCTGGATTCTGGGAGGGCCAAAATCTGCCTTGGGCAGGAACGACCAATCATTATAGGAGTAAAAAAAAATGAAAAATAAAAAAAGGGCTAGGGAAGTAAAGGGTATTAGGGGGAATGCAGACTGCGCTCGAGCACATACGGGGAGAACATTGATGTAAAAAAAAAAAAAAAAGAAGCTAAAAGGGCAAAGGGGGAAAACATAAGGTTTTGACGCCACGAAGATAGGTTAAGTCGACAATCAACAGGAAACCAAATACCTCAAACGACCCTTAAGTTCACCCCGGACAAAAGAGAAATGGGGAGGGCGGCTTGCAACGGAAACGAGGAGGGAAAAGAGTGGGTTCCTCCTTTCCTGCTACAATACATTGGACATGAAAGGAAGATTGAGACAAAGAGGGAAAAAAACTGACATTAGTGCACTACAACTTAAAAGGGTGTGGGCACCTAGTAACTGCGGGCTTGTTGCTTCGAAAATTCAATAGTACATACTTCAAACTGGAAAGGGAGAGCATCCGGGAGCTACAGACCGAAAGACCTTATTGGACAGCAAACTAGGTTTTGGGATTGGATGAATTCTATGTTTTTGGTTGGGGCAAAAAAAGGGGATGGTGGATAAAGATATTGATTTCGGAGCAAGGTTAAGTGCAAAAGAACGGGTGGGTTTTAGTGCTCATTGGGAGAGGCCAAAAAGAAGTAGGTGGCGACAGTAAAACTGAGGGGAGAGTTCAAAAAGAAAGATATTGCAGGAGGGGCAAACAGAGTAGATTCAGTAAAAAGAAAGAAAAGGTGGGCAACAAGGACAATGGATGTAAACGGAAATGAAACATCCAAGGACAAGGGAACACAAGGTAGAAAGAAGACAGACCCGTTACAAAGAGCAAATACATTATAGGGGTCTTTGGGGGGTAGGCCTGAAGTGCGGACGAAACTTTATTGGTATAAAAAAAAAAAAAAAAAAAAAAAAAAAAGGCTAATTGTGCAGTGAGAAAGGGTAATGAGAAGCAAGAATTAACCTAAAAGAACATCCCGGAAGGCTTAAAGCTGACCAAGAAGGAAGAAGAGCTGGCCGCACAAAGGGGGCTTCTGCAAAGGGAAAAACGATCATGTCGAAGAACCACGGGGCGTAAAGCAAAAAGTATGCTATGAAATAAGAGAAGTGCTCGATGTAATATTTTGTAGGAGGACAACCAGCACGAAGGCAAAAACCGGAAACTGGAAAAGGCTAACGGGAACCATCTGGAGGGCTCTCTACTGGAGAGAAAAATTGAAGGAAATGGGAAGTCAGAGGTTTGTCTTGGGAGGTGCATCTAAATAACTTAGGGGTGGGGTATCACAAAGGAAAAATAAGTGAAACTGAAATAGGGGGACGAAGGGGCAATGAATGCAACTGTGGGTAAAGGGGGAGAAGGGGGTGCCTATGTCATCGAAAAAAAGAACTGGTAATTCGGATCAGCTGAAAAGGAGTAAAACCCAAAAAACTTATGCAGATATGTGCTGAGTGACAATGGCTTAAAAGGATCAAGGTGAATAAGGGGAAAAGATATTTTCAGCCGGGGCACGCGAACAAAAGACCTCTTCAAGCTAAGAGCGACGCGGAAGGGCCGCCTAAAGGGAAAAGAGCATTATCTACAGAAATTTGTCTGGGTTTTAAAATGCTAGTTTTCACACTAACTTGGAATAAGATAAGATACATGTTAAGAAAAAGGTTCGTAATGGGGAGACAAGGGAACTCGACGATATCGGGATGGGGGAAGTACAGGAGGAACTGGAAGGGTGGCGTAAGGAGTGGGCACAATTGAGGAAAAGGATGTAAAAGAATATTACATAAAGAGGAGTACCTAAGGCTTGCATCAAAGGGTGCTACTGGGGGAAAACAAAGATATTTGAGGTTGTAAAAAAGAAGGTGCTTGTCAAAGTCCTTTGCGAGGAACTGACAGGATCTCATGCACAGTCATCAACTAAAAGGGGACACCTGAGAAGGAAGACATGAGGAAAAAAAGAAAAAGAAATAAGATCGTCACTATAATCGGTGTGGGAAAGGAGAACCAGGAACGTCCAAAAAAAGACTACCCACAGGAAGCAAATTTTCGGAGTAAAAGGCAGGGAAAAGGAAATCTTAAGAAAAAGGAATTGGAAGGTCCGTGGGGGACCAAGGGACATCCATCAAAGCAGGGGGGAATGAGATTGGGGAAAGGCCTGGAATCGAAAAAGAACTATGATTGGATCGTGTAAACTTGGATACGGAAGGGGGAAAAACAATTGACCGGTAGGGTATTACCGAAGCAACCGAAGGCAACCTAGAGGTACGGCCTAACCAGAAAAGGTAGGAGTCTTGGGGGGGCAAAAAAGAACAGTGACCAAGGTAACGTACACCCACGATTGGAGGAAAAAAAGTGAATATACGAAGATCAAAAGAATCGTAACTGAACTGACCAAAACAAAGACCATGGAACATAGTTATACTCAGAAAAACCCAAACGGCTTAATCAAAAGGATAGCTAACTCAGGGAGGGTGGGTTGGTCCGGTCATGGGGAAGAGATGCAGGGGAGGGAAAAGAATATACTACTGCCTAACAAGCGTCGTGGAAAAATACAAAATGAAGGCAATTGGGGTTACGGCGGAAAAATATACAAGGGGAACTTGAAATTCAGATTCAGAACCGTGCTGGGAGGAAAACAATGCGAAGGGAAAAAAAGGGTTCAGCAAATATGAAAAAGCATACTGTAGGAGTAAAAGCTTACACGCATCAAGAAAGAAAAAAAGGATAGGGTCCCCAACTGAAGTTGGAGGAGGGTCTGAAACAAAAAACCTACTATCATTCATGGTCGGAAAGGGTATTCAAATAAGAATCCTAACGGGGCCTCCGACAGAACCTAGGGGAGGGGGGGAAGAACGTTGTGGAAGAAAGTGTGGAATCCCAACAGCTTATGACTTCTAAGGAAAAAGCTTCAGCTGGGGGGGACGGGATGTTGACTTGCATAACAGGTGAATGTTCGAGCAATGAGGGACCTGAGATAGTGCGAATAACAAAGCACGAGAAATCACATATTCATGGTTTTGAAAGTCAAGGAAAAGAAACAAGCCAGGTAGGAAAAAAAAGAGGGGCGGATATTCGTGGCTATATGAGGAAAACTGGGTGCAAAAAAGCCAGCAACAACTGGAAGGCAACAAAAAACGGAAAGGAAAAGATCCGTATACCGTTAGGGCAGAGGTGGGGGCCCAGAATCAAGAATGTATTCCCTTATGTATAGGATGAGAGGCAAAGTAGAACCATTTCGTGGGAAAAAAGGAACAAGGAGGGGGAGGGTTGCATGCGATAACCGAAAGACGAACCGAAGCGGACGCCCGGAGCTAGATGTACAGCCAAGCGGGGAAAAATCTTAGGGAAAAAGAAAATCAAGTGTCAAAGGGGGGTCACTCAAAGAAGTAAGAAACATAGTTCAAGTGTGATTGGGTTTTAAGAGGGAACAGAGAGCCACTTGAACAGGGGGGGAAAAAACAAAGGTCACAGATACCCCGGAGTAACCCCAAGTAGGCATAGAAAGAAAACAAGAAGGTTCGGGAATCACGGAAAAGAAAAAAACAGAAAGGGGAGAAGAACAGTATAGATGAAAAACAAAAAAAAAGAGGAAAAATGAGGGTTGACCGCCAAAAGACTCGCAAAAGGAGACCGATGAGGAAAGGGGTGCAGTAGGATGAGACGTCATTTTCGGGGACTGGGGCCTATGAAGGGGTGGGGGGAAAGGCCGACACATATTTGGGCTGCGGCAGATCATGTTAGAATAATGCTATCGGATCCTAAGACAAGGGTGGTCACTGATAGTAAATGAAGAAAAGGCAACTAACGTCGGGGTTGCTCTCAACATATGAAAGCATCAAATGGGGTCGGGGAAAAAACATGCGGTTAGTTTAAAGGGTTAAAAGAGCATTGAAGGATAGAAAATTCGTCCTAACAGACAAAACAGGGGGGGCTAAAAAAGCAAGGAATACTAGAGAGAA
>Ga0179593_1444713_pt1 | contig 32785 bp, 40 predicted proteins | sample CZODoug2_1_08_16_FD_185931 | JGI IMG/M metagenome (GOLD analysis project Ga0179593, IMG submission 185931) | Vadose zone soil fungal communities from Angelo Coast Range Reserve, California, USA - CZODoug2_1_08_16fungal (PacBio error correction) | ecosystem: Environmental > Terrestrial > Soil >...
GGAGAATTTAAAATGAGAAACAGAAGGTTCCCAAAGAACACAATGGAATCCGAAAACAAGGTGTAATGTTGCCCGCCTAAATCGGTGGAAGCCACAGGAGAAAATAACGAAGGGGGGATAACAAATATCATGAAATAACCATGAAACAGTGGCAAAACCACGAATATGGAAAGCCTTCCCAACAAGCCCACAAAAACGTCGCAAAAAAAAAACAAGCGGACAGACGACTTCACAAAGAGTCCCTATGGGGGAGTCAAACACCGAAACCGGCGGGACACCTCCAGCCCCGCCAATTAAAAAGGGGACGGGAACTCTGACAAGGGGCTCCGCTGCCTGAGCAAGCAGTTCCCCCCAAGAAAAAGTTTGGGGGGGGGAAAACAGGAAAGGGTCCCGTTTCGTTTGGAGGAAAGGGGTAACCCCACCCTTGCGAAGAGGGGGGGCACTCAAGCTAATAATCCAACCTGGTGTAGTAAAAAACCTAAACAGAACTGGGATCACACCTCCTGGGAGGGGGACCGGGGTTCATGATAAAAGCAGGGCCAACGGGGAAAAGATGCAGATATGGACGCCGCCTTTTGAAACGACAAACATTACCGGGACGGAAACCGGGAGGGGGTTGCGTGACCTGGGGACGGGGAAGCGGAAAAAACCGGGAACAGGAAAACGTGAGGAGGGGTCTCAAGGACTGGGCTTGGCCCGACTTCAAAGAACCAAGAGAAGCCTTCTGCTTCTGCGCCCTGCGGACTGGAAAGGAGGCCGAAGTTACGGGAAGACGGCCAGCAACTCCAAATTTCTGTTGTCACGTGGGTACAAATATCCACTGCGGATGGAACCAACTGTACTCTCCCTGTAGAAGAGTTCCTTTTCATTTAACAGGGAAAACAATAAGGGGGGGGGCACATCAGATGAGGGACCTTATGTTCAGCACGCCGGCGGATGAAAGGGCAAAACCTACCCATTGGGTATAACAGGTCTTTATATTCACAATAAGAACAGGCCACCTCGAAAACCAGCCGAGGGTAGTAAACCAGGGGGGAGTTTCTTCTCGAGGGACCAGGGTTTAGGTCTTGTGACAAGGGATCGTCGAGAATCAAGTAGGAAGAAAAACCAAAGCGAGTCGGGGCCACAGACCATCCAAGCTCAACAACGGGAAAGACGACTGCGTCATCGTCAGAAAAAGCTGGAATAGGTTGCGCCAAAAAAAAAGAACCGCACTCGAAAACGTTCACCATGGTGGGACATAGAAAAGAAAACTGACATTAGGCTTGGAGTTTCCTGGTCATTCTGGGCCCTCTGAAATGAAAAAAAGGGGATCACACGCGAGAAGCGTGGCCGCAACGGTCCATGGGCAAAAACCCAACTCAAGATTAACCCGAGCATCCCCCTTGTCCGCACCCCACACCCTGGAAACCAAAAGAGAAGATCAGGAAAGAAGGGGGCTTATGAGAGGGAAATTAACATCATTTATAAAATAAATTTGGTTGGAAGCAGCTATTGGGGGGGGCAAAAACTTCTAAAAGGGGAAAAAGGAGGGGAAATACAAGGGGAGATACCGTGCTCGGTTGGAAGCTTTTCAGCGGAAAATAGAGGTCCGCGGTCGGAATCTTTGAAAGGGGGGTAAGACAAAGTCCGGGGCGCCGAACCAAGCATAAAGGACGACTTGCACCACACGGTTGGGGAAGGGGTCGCAGATTACCGAGTTCACTCCGGAAAAGGGGGGGACGCGCAGTAGGGAGGAAAACAAACGGGCCCATGATTGCTAGCGGCATGGGGAAAGAAGTGCTCATATGGGCAGTTCAATCGGGGAAGGGGGGAAGAAAAAAGGCACCACCGGCCAGGCCTTTAACGAAAAAAGGGCTGGTGGTCTACGGCGTTAACAAAGAACCAAAACCTTTCAACCGACCAGCATCAGATCGACAAAGAGCAGGTACAGGGGGACGTACCACACAAAGGGGGCGGGGGAAGAAATAGGAGGTAATCGCAGCCAAAAAACCGCGTCTTGGTCCAGTGGTCCTGGGGGGGTTCACCGGGGCCATGGAAGAAACGGGTGCTAACACGGGGACCCGAGGAAGGTAATAAAGCTTGGCGGAAACCGGGACGTGCAAGGAATCCGGTGCTATTAAGGGGCGGGGGTTAGCTAGGGGGGGGGGGGAAATCGACGGGGGGGGGCAAAAGGAATGACCAGTAGGACAAGAGAGAACCCTGATCACCCGGACCTTGGCAGAAACCGTGAGCGGGAGGAAAAACAAACAGGCGTTCCACAAGAACGTTAGAAGGACTTGGAACGGGCAAGACGACGGTAGCCTGCTCTCCTGCGTCAACGCTGTGTGGTCAAAATAGAAAGGATGAAGCAGTAAAACTCAAGTCTTAGGAAAGCAGGCAACACGGTCCCACTCCGTCCCTCCCCGGTGGCTCGGAACAAAAAGGCAGCTCCTTTGCAGGGATCCTATCGGGTGGCGGAAAAATACGCGCTGCCAAAAGATAAAAGGGAAGAAAAGTGCTCGGGTCCGGCACGGGAGACAACCACGTGGGGGGCAAAGTCGGCCGGGGGAAAAGCCGACAAGGGGAAAGAGGTGTAGAAACCGCACGCCTAAAAAAAGGGAAAACGGTGTGGCCCGCCCTCCGCGAAAAAAAGATAAAGAACGGTTCCATATCGAAATCCGTCAGGCCGGGAAGGTCTGCCGGGAAAAAAAAAAAGGTTCTACCCCTTCTATCATAAGAGAAAAAAGGGGTGAAATTGAAGGGCAGCGGCCAACCAACCGAACGGGGGTAATGAATCAACCCCCAACTCAGCACCTGTACCAATGCAGGCAGAGGAATGGGGAAGCCGGAAACCGACACGGGAAGCTGCAACGGCCAGAAAGCAGGGAAGGCAACAGGAAGAAGTGTTAAACTTCTGATGGACTCCGAACTGGAAAAACCCAGGGAAGGAGGGGGCGGGGAACATCCCCTCCGCCTCAACAAAAAAAAAAAAAGAAAAAAAAAAAAAAAAGAAAAAAAGAGAAAAAAAACAAAAAAGGGAGGAGGATAAAAGGGTCACCTCTTAGGTTTGGCTCTTTCTCCGGAGGAACCTCCAAGCAGCACAGTCTTTTCTGAAGTGAGACCTATGGCATGGGATAAACTAACGGGAAAAAAGGTTCGCCGTCAACATCCGGGCCTGCTTCCCCTTCGGACTGCAGCCCCTAGTGGTTCAAATAACCAGGGCTGTGAAAGTGCGCCTCTGACAGGAGAAAGGGGAAAATCAAGAAAGTGGAGGAAACTCCCCTTCGTGTTCAAAAGGTACTGGCAAAAGGACGAAAAATGGGAAGAAAACGGTTTCAGGCAAAAATCTGCGGCACTGCCGATCGGGTAGGCAAGACCAGCGAGGATGTGAAGAGGCTACTTAAAAACCGAAACAGGGTGGAATTAAGAGGTGTTCCCGGGGGGCCTCTCTCAGTGCTTATTCGTAAAAGGGGGTGGCCAGCCGGTAGCACCAGTAGCGCATAAGGTTAAACGGTTTCCGGGCGAAGAAGAAAAGGGAAGGGGGGAAGGAGGATTTAAACTCTATTCTACCTGGTGTTCTATAGCCGCCCGCATGGAAGCAGGGCGGAAAACTACCAGCACTCATGAAAACTTCGAAAAAGAAGGAGAGAAGAAACAGAGAGGGGGAAAAAAAAAAAAAGAAAAGCAAAAAAAAAAAAAAAACGAACCCGGTCTTCCTACCTTAGGGAAACGCCGGCGGGAAGGTCCAGATCCGGGAACCGTTTCCTAAGGAGGAACGGGGCAAGAAGGGAATCAAACCCACAGAGCTTCAACCAAAAAACCGCGATCAGCCTGCGCTCCTGACACGTCCCGGGTAACGCTTGCGGTACCGCCCAAAAACGGGAAAAGGGGGTAACAGGAAATGGGGCAACCCAATCAATTACCTTTTGGCCGACTCGCGCTCGCGCACAGCCCTGAGAGCAAAAAAACAGAAGGAGGAAAACCACACCAAACTTACCGCTAACGCGCTCATGCGCTGGACAAGGATCATTTGTGCAAACTAAAAAGCCCCTTGGGGGGAAAAAAAAAAAAAAAAAAAAAGGGCCAAAGAGCTGGCGTTGAGCAGACATCGCCAAAAAAAAAAAAGACCGCCGATGATCCGGGCCACGTAGGAAAAGCCGAATAGGGAAAAGAAAAGAAAGGGGCCGTCGGGTTCCAAACCTACTGCGTCGACCTGTACGGCTGTCATCTCCCTTGAAACGAGCCAGGACCCAAACCACTTTGTAACGGGGGATTGAAGAGGGACGGGGGAGAGGACAGAAGGGGGGGGGGTGTCCAACTTCCCTATTCTAATCCTCCTGATACTGCGAAGCAAGTGCCACCGAGCACTGATGGTATTTCCACTACAACTAGAATTAAAAAAGACGCAGGGGAGACGGGAACGAAAAGGGAAAAGAGTATATCCTCAAATCCTGAAATAGCGATCGTGTTCCCGTGGGCGGCAACGGGGGGCGGGTGCCTGCGTGGACCCGAAACGGGAGAACGTTGAACGAGATTCGGCAGAAAAAATGGGAAGGGAAAAGGCCAAAATTACCGACTCCTCACCCCACGTTTCTACTTGACGGACAACACTCACGTTTTAGAGGTATGTGCTGGGGCTAAAAGGGGAAAAAAGGACGGGGCAGAGGGAGAAAGGGGATGGACGACTTAACACAGGTCCTGGTCAGCAGACAATGGGGCTGAAAGACACGAACACTGTTTGATTATCTATGGAAAGAAAACAAGAAAAAGGGTTCAAACAGGGGCGGGCCGGCGCCCTGTGGAGGGCTTTCAGGCCCCCACTGGAAGGGAGAGGGAAAGGGAGGGGGGGGAAGGACTCTTCGATCTTCCACATAAGCCCCAGAAAGCAGCTGGATGGTGAAAGATGTGGACCGGTGAAACGGAGGGTAGCCTCAAGAAGGGGGATGAAGGGAGAACTTTTCTCGAATGCGAGTCGAGGAGAACAGAAAAACTGCTCGATGAGCACGAACATCCTCTCCTATAAATTTGTTAGGGGGAGGGAAAAAAGCCAGGAAGGGGAAAGGGGGGAAAGGAGTATACTATTCGACTGTAGGTAAAAAAGGTGGAGATGCACGCAGAACCCGAAAATGAAATTCCCGTCACCGAGGGGGGTGGAGGGGGGGGGAAGAAAGGAAAAAATCCGAAAGAATTAAAAATCAGAATTCTCACACAAAGACGCAACGAGACAACCACGAACAGGGGCCGGATCCCAAAGGGGCGTAATGCAACGGAATTCACTTTATCTGGATTAAACCTAATAAAAAAGGGGAAGGAGGAAGAAGAAATTAAACCTCACTCCATCCTTGGGGTTTACAGAAAAGGTAGGCGGAATGAATCAGCCTAAGAAGGGCCACGTGGTCCCGGGAATTCTAAAAAAGGTCACGGGTGGGGTGTCAGGGGGGTGAAACTTACATTCCTAAAACTAGGAAGCACTGCTGTGAATGTATGTAGATTTTCTTTTGTAGAGAAAACGGACGGTTTCTGGGTAGGTGGAAAGAAGGTCAACCATATTCTTCGTGGGGGGCACGGGGACAAAAAAGGTATGCAAAGGAAAGGGAAGAAGTTTTGGGTCGGGAAAGAGGTGCCAGGTGCACAGAATTCATCGGGGGGGAAAAAAGACAAGGGAGAAAGAAGGGTGTGACCTGAACCTTCGGGAAGGGACAGATAAACCGGACTAAAGGGGGAAAAATGAGAAGGGGCACACGAAGGGGGGAAAAGGAACGGGGTACTTTGTATGGGTCTTAAAACCGAGAGGGGGGAAAAGGGAAAGGGAAGAAAAAAGTTAGGCAAATAAGGGTTTTCCACAAAAAAAAGGGTATGAAGGACAAATGAAGAAGGAAAAAGAGAAAAAGGGGGATGAAAAAGCCGAAAAAGAGTCAAAAGGGAGAAAGGAGTAGTTACGCCGTCGGGATTCAGTTGAAGACTGGGGAAAAAAAGGCAAAGGTGGGGAAAAAGAAAAGGGTAGGGAGGGTAAAGAGGAATCCCGCTTCTCAGGAGTCACGCATATCAAAAAAAAAAAAAAAAAAGGATTATGAAAAAGATAAATAAAAGAGAAAAAAAAAACAAGAATCAGACTGTTAAACTCCAAACTGGAGGGGTAAAGAAAGACAAAAGTTTTTGTCGTATATAAAAATGGTAAACCTGTCAACCGCCACAGGGAAAAGAAAAGACAGAAAAACAGATGTCATTCGGGAAGAAATAAATGACCAAAACCTGGAAAAAAAAAAATGAATCCCGGTCACGACGAAAGAAAATTAGAAAAATAGAGAGAAAGAACTGACCAGAACCAAAGAAAGGGGGGGACCGGTGAAAAGAAAGAAACAAAAGGGAACACGTTTGGGTTACATAAGAAATCGGGGTACCTTTAAATAATAGGGTGGTCCAACTAATCACCATAAGCAGGTATTGGAACAATTCAAGGAAATCCCACCAAGAAAGCTTAATTGTGGTTTTTTGGAAAAAAAAAACCCCGGATGTAAGCTTAAAATCTGGCCCACATAGAAAGATAAAAAATCTCAAAAAGCTCAGGTGATAAAGAAAGGGAAAAAGAGGGTCCTGGGACAAGCAAAAAAAAAAAATCACACTCCGTCGAAAAAAAAAGGCAAAAGAAAAGAGGACGACTACTCAAGCATAGGAAGAGGGGGCCCCAACCCAGATGGGGGAAGAACCCTTCAAAAAAAAGAAATGAGAGCAGAACACAGATAAAGAAATGGAAAGAGTCATTTGAAAGGTGGAAAACGCTTGAAGCCGCACACGGGGGGTCAGCAAACCGAGCGGATGTGGAGTTTCAAGACAGAGGAGGGAAGAAGGGTAACTTTTAGAAACTCCCGGAACCGGAATACAGAAGGGAGTACGCACAAACACATAAGGGTAGGCCCCGCGGTTCAAAGGGGGGGATTGTAAACTCAACCTTGTCAAGGAGAGGTGAAGGCAAAGACAAGAGTTCCAGAACCAAATGCAAAACAGAAGGAGATACATTTAACAAATTGTCAAGAAGAAAAAAACGAAACGGATCGTAGACAAAGACGGAAGGCGCTTACACTTCCCGGAGGGGAGGGGCATGTGAAACGAGGGGACCAGGGATCTATGACAGGGGAGCGTTTCCCAAAAAGGCTCCGACTAAAAATTGACAAAACCATTGAACAACCAGGTTTCAAAGACAAAGAAATTATCACTGGAGAGGTGGGGGAAATGGGGAAACCCATGAAAGTCCCCACAGGGCCAACGCCCAGCAAAACAAAAAAAGGACGAAGGGCCTGATGTTGTAAGGGGGACCTTCCTTGGGAAGAAATGGAATACAGGGGCAAAATGTGAAAGGGAACACGTAGGCCAAAGGAACAAAGCCAGCCCGGAAAAGAAGGAACCCGGGAAGGAGGGCTCGACCAGTTGGGGAGGAAGTTCCGAGGAGGAAACAAACAAAACGGTCGAGAAATAACAGCAGGGCATGCGTTGGAAAAAAGAAATTCGAAACAAAAGAAAAAAGGAAGGGAATCTTGGGGGGAAGAGGCAACGCGAGGGAGGAACACCCAGAAAAAACTCAAGAACCCCAAATTTTGCTCTGGGGGAAAAAAAAAGGGAAGGGGGGAAAAAGGATGGGGTAAGGGGGGGAAGTTCTAGAAAAGGGGACCTCAAAAAAAACGACGGGCGCACAAAGAGTTTGGCCAAAACGACTCCCCCAAAGTCCAAGAAAAGGGGGAGAAGGACAACCCACCCAAAAGAAAAAGACTAAGAAGAAAAAGTCGGGACGGCGAAAAAACTGTCGGGAGGAAAAGATCTACTTGTGAGGGGGAGGGGAACGGCCCGCGTGAGTGGGACACGCTTCGAAACACGGAGTGATACCGGTAAGAAAAGTGCTCGGGTTGGAACGGTGTTTTCACTCAAACCAGTCGGGGTATGAGGAACAACCTGTCTGGGGGGCACGTGGTAGTAACCCACAAAGGCGGGGGGAACGCTCAAGGGGGAAACCAAGGAGGGTAATCCGCAACAGGAAACTTTGACGTGGCTCCGGGGGCAAGCAGGCGTTGTAACCCGAAAAAATGCCCGCCGCGTAAGGGAGGAAAAGACTTTGGAAAATGATCCTAGAAAACGATAACGCCCCCGGCCCGCCGAAATCGCGTCACGGATTAAGCTCACAGCCGCAATCGGGCAGGGGGAGCCCAAAAAAAACTAAAGGGGGTGGGTCCTCATTGAGCCCCAAACCCGGTGCAAAAAAGCCAAAAAAAAAAAAATTAGAAAAGCTGGAGAGTCAGGACCCAGGGATATATTGACAAAGGGTTGGTAATCGAGGGCGAAAAAAGGAGTTTGACCTCAACGATGGTCAATGAAGAAAAGGGTTAACTTGAATCGGGGTTCGTTTGGAACACGTCAGAAAAAGGTGTCTAAAAAACCGGCCCCCAAGATGGGTACAACAAGGGGGGAGACAAAAAAAAAAACCAACCCACAAGGAATTTATCTTCTAAGATCCAACGCCCGGGCGTGAAGCCGGGGTTCCGTTGACAGGTAAAAAGGGAAGGGGCAAAAGAAAAAAAAGAAGAGTCAACTCCCAAGGGAGTCAACACGGATCCGGGAATCACCTTCCCGACGAGAAAAATTTTTAAGTTTGAACGGGGAGAAAGAAAAAGCCGAAGAACTTAGCGTAGAAAGGGGAAGAAGGCCGTTGGGAGCATTCGTGGTTCCCACTGACAGTGCTGGAAAAAAAGGAAAAATTCTCTTCCGAAAAAAAAAAGGGGGGGAAAAAGAGGACAGAAACGAGTTAAATACTGGGGACAAAACCGGTGCTTAAAAAAAAAAATCAGAAGCCAGCAACAACAGCGCGGTCGGCGCGTCTCGTTTGCGGCCGCCAAAAAAGCGGATGAAAAAAAAAGTAGGCAATACTCACGGGAAAGGGCCAACGAGGAGATGCGGGGGGACCAGAGACACGCACACAATGGGGCGCCAAAACGTCCGAAAACAAAGGGGGGGGGACGAAAGGGAAGGCCAAAGCAAACAAGTCCCGGCAAACAGAAACTAAAACGCCGCCGCCCAACAGACCGGTACATCGTCCTCCCAGCAAAGCACTGAAAGGGGGGGAAAAAGGGCCGAAACCCCTTAATCAAGAACCGGGAAGTTGTCAGGTAAATCAGCTTTCCCCCCTTTTTCCCGCCACAAGGCGCCATCCACGGGGTGTCTGGGAAGAACCCACAGAAGGCACGGCAGGAAAAACCGGGGACGCTGTGCGGAAGGGCGCCCCGAAAACATCTACAAGAAAGAACCCATTCCAACGGGGGGGACCGGGCAGGGGTGATCGTGGAGGGGGGGGGGACGGAAGTGCGGGCACTTCTTCAAGACAAAAATCAATCTAACAAACCATCACAGATCGAACTTTGGGAAGAAAGAAAGGTGGGAATCACTGAGGCGGACAGGGGTTTACCGTTATCCGTGGAGGTAACCTGCCACAAACAAAGCACCGGGCTGACCGTGCGCATAGCCAGGATGTCAAGAAAAAGGTAAATTTTCAAGAACAAGCACTTGGAAAGAATCCACCGTGGAAGACTGGGATGCAATAAAAAGGCGGTGGCATGGAAACTGCTGCCCGGGTACACCTCTCAATGATATTTCTCAAAGGAGGAAAACAGAAAAACTTCCTTTCAAAAGGAAAGGAATCATGTCAGGTGGGCCGTTTGCTAAAGCGAACGGCGGGCGGCAGTGGCAGAGAGTTGCAAGAACCTGATTAAAAAGGGAAAAATCAAAAAAGGGCTTCCGTCTTCACTTCCCTTCCACACAAGCCATCGCGGGGAACATGGCTCTTATCCGTTACTGAGTGGCGGGGAAAAAAAAGAATGAGACGAAGACCTGTGAAGTTCAACTGCTAAACGGGCACAGAGCCGTCGGACTGCTGATGAGAAGGGTGCGGAAACGTGAATCTTCAAAAAGTTAAACAAAGAAAGAAAAAAAGGAAAAAACGAATGGAAGGGAGAAGATACGAGAGTAGGGAAACTACCCAAAAAAAATTTCGGGGAGGAGACGCCGGCGGAAGGGAAAAAGCCGGGCTGAAACATCCGGGATGAGTGAGAAGGGGGAGACCTTGTGAAGGAAAAGGGAAAGAAGACTACTTCAAACCAGCTGCCCTCACGGGAAAACGACCCCGGGGGCCGCCCATGATGGAAAAAAAACGGACAATCCACACCGTTTATACTGTGGCCGAACAAGTGAAAAAAAAAGGCCCTGCTTTGAGCAACTCCAGAGGAAGGGACAAAATCAAGGGACACCTGCACAGATCCATATTGGTCGCAATCAGAAAGAAGGCATAAGGGAAAAAAAAGAAAACAAGGAGAGAAGGGGTTGGTCAAAAATCGAAACCACGCACGAAGTTTTTCTTAAAAGTCCGCGTAAAACGGCCCGTGATGGAAAAAAATCAGCAAGCTGAAAACGGTATGAAAGAAAATTCCCTCATGGGGACGAAAGAACAAGGGGAAACCGGAAAGGAGGGGGTCAAGCTTGAAATCCTAAAGCTCGGGGACTGTTAGTAATGGCACGGATATGAGGGTGACCACGACGGAAAACCCTTTTAAGTGGAAGGTTAGGGAAAAAAGAGACAGGGCTAAGAGAGGGGGGGGACACTTACAACCGTTTGTCCTACCAAGAGTTACTGAGAAAAAAGCCATTTTGAACACTTTACCTTGGGGGACAATTTAAAAAAGGGGGAAGGGGTAAAAATCTCATGGGAAGATCACAACAAAAGGGTCTAACCTATAAAGAACCGATCGAAGGAAAGATCGTAGGGGGGTCTGCAGAGGGGCTGGCTTGGGGGATGTTGGTCAAAAAAAGGAAAGGAGAAATGTAGGGAGAGAGGGGGGACGGTTACGGGGCAATCGGGGGAAACTCTACACGATTCAAAATTCGAACGGTGTTACAAAAAATCTGAGGGTATAATGGGGAGGGGGGGGGGAGGGAGAAAAGAGAAAGACTTGAAAAGGGGAAAAAAGACTTAAGAAGCGGGAAATTTTTAAGCGGGGCAACTTCGGCCCCTGGAGCTAACTTGCGCGAGGCCATTTGTAAAACACTAAGAAAAAAGGTTGAACAAAAAAAAAGGAAGGGTCAGTTTGAGTCCAACAGGGTTGAACGAGAACAAAAGAAAAGAAGTGGGCAGTTTGCAAAGTAAATGAAGCGTATTCAAAGAACTGGGGGAGAAAAGAGGTCGCTAGTTATTAAAAGCTTAAAGTGTCAAAGACAGACAACGACCAAGTGATGAGGGAACCGGACTCACCATCACTCACTTACGATCAGAGAAAGGAAAACCGGAAAGCGGACCAAGGAAAGAAGAGATGGGGGGGGGTAAAAGGGTACTGCCCGCCCCGCATCTCTTTCTTAGCTGTCGGGGAAAGGGGGGGGGTTGAGAGGGGAACCAGCTTTTACCATGAACCAACCCGTCCAAGGGAAAATGGGGGCGTAAAAAAAGGGAATCGCCCGAAAAGGTTCACTTATGGAAAACGAAAGAAAAAAAAAATGGGGGGGCCTGAGAAAAGCGGTTGGGTTAATACCCCTGGCAAAAAGAGGGGTAAAAAAATTACTCCCAGATAAAAGGAAAGGTCATAGAAAAGACAAGGGGTTCGAACCTCCAAGAGGCACTGTTGAAAACCGGGAAGGAGTTACCTTGATAGGCTTTCCTTGCAAGGCCTAAGGAATGAGGGGAACTTGGGGGAAGACTATTTTTGGGTCTGAAAAAGAGGGAAAGAAAGAGAACCAGCGATGAATTTTTGATTTTGGGAGGGGGGGGGGGGACTAAGGGAGGGGGGGGGGAGGGAACTTGAAAAAAAGACTTGGCAGGTAACAGGACAGGGTGAAGGAAAGGAAAATCACTGGATATTTGAATGGAAAGGGGGTGAAAAGGTGTCAGAAGGGGGGGGGGGGGGGTTGCAAAAACTGGTAAGGGGTGGTCTTCGGGGGAAGTTTCCAAGAAGCCAGATGGGGAGATAAAGGGCAAAACGAAATGTTTCCCCCCAGAGAAGGGAGGGGAGGAGTTTCCTCTGGGAAAAGGGAGGGGGGGAAACAGTGAAAGGCTAGGTTGGTGGAAATGCAGTCTGGGAAAAAAGAAGGGGGGGGACGAAGGGGAAAAAAAAAAAAAAAAAAAAAACGGGGGAAAAAGAGGGGTAATTTGTCTTCGAGCTGCACAGGGCTGGGGGCTTGGGAGGGGGGCGGGGGAGAACTTTGCAGTTGTAAAATACATGAGGGCAAAAGGAAGTGAAAACAGAAAGAGGGGAAAAAAGGGTTTGGGACTCCGTACGAAAACCCAACATTAGGGAGTAGAAAAAGAGAAAAAAGATCCAAAAAAACAAAACGCAACGGATGGGGGGGGAACAAAAAAAGACAGTTGACAAAAACCACCATTGACATGTGTGGGAATGCGGCAACGCACAGAAGACCGCCCCCAAGCCATTCTCAGAGAAGCCAAGGAAGAAGGGAAAGGAAGGGCCTGAAAAGGAGGACAATCACTCAGGACAGAAAGCCCATAGGTGGGACAGCACTATCAAAAGCACTGGGCCTGGACAAATTAAAAAAAAAAAAGGGGGAAATATAAAGGCGGAAACCTTGTCATCGCGTTAAAAATGAGTCAGCAACCAGAAGCCTTGAGATGGAGGAAGCTTTAAACCATGGGGATCCCCGGGGGAAAAACAAGAAAGGGGAGGGGTGAAAGGCCAAACCAGACATAAAATTGAGAAAAAACTAGGGGCATACACCCGCCCATAAAAATCTGTAAAAAAGGAAGTGGACAAGGGAAGAAGGATCCATTCTCAAAACGGCCTTACTGAACTGAACACGAGGGTGTCCAAGAGGTACAATCCGGCATCATACCCAGTACCTAGGGGAATCGTAGGGACAGGTACCTCATGGACCTCCTACAAAAACCAGACTTGGGGAGGGGGGGGGAGGGGTTGAAAGTACTTCACATTGGGTAAAGTTGATCCAACCCTCAGATACCAGGCGTACAGGGAAAGGTGGTTAACAAACCCCTCCTGGGATAAGGTTCCAGAAAAAAGGAAAAAAGGTTGGTATGGGAATCTGTAAAAAGGAAAGGGGGGGGCCCTCCTTCTGGTGTAAAGAGGGAGGGAAGGAGTTGTCATGGTGTCCAATGGTGTCATCAAACAAAAAAGATAGGCAGTGCTAAGAGACAGTGGGGACTTTCCCCCCGAAGCTCGAAGAAACCTCCTTTGGAGAGGAAGCGGAGATCAAGCAAAATTTGGAACGGAGAAAATCATTTCCATATCATAATGGGAAAAACTGGTCGGGGGGGAAACCTGACTTCACGACATTAGACTAAGTGGATAAAAATGAGTCTGAAACGGAACCATTCCCTTGTAGAAAAAAGAAACTAAGAAAAACAGTCGCATTTAGGCGCATTCCAGAAGGGGGACAATTGATCAAGGAACCCGTCCTCCTGGAGGAAGGCACAAGCGAGGCATCCAGAGGCGCCTTCAAAACCACCCTGAGGAGCACATCCACCTTTAGAAAACCAAGTGGTTGCTTGGTTGACCTATCAAAAAGGAGACTTTAATTTACAAGCAGAAACATACTGGGAGAAAAGAGAAATGAGAACAACTAGAAAGAGCAAGTTATTAAGTGGGGACATGTGAAAAAATAGGTTAAGAAAGGCAAAACCAAAGCAAAATCTGAATTTCCCGTCCGGACAAACCTAGACGGTAGTGTGGAAGACTAATTATTGCCGGGAAAACGGAAGACTTGCCACAGCCGTAGACAACAATCTGACGGGGCAACTGGTGGAAAAGCAGAAATGACAAGAGAAATAACTAGGCGGCCACAAAAAAAGGGCCACTAAACTCCTCTATGGCTGGCACAGGAGGGGCACTTATACTAGAGAAAAGAGTTGGTTTTGCTTCCCATGGGGGGGGGGAACAATGGGGGGGCAAATCGGTTAAAGTGTGGAAGAAAGTTGTCACTTGGGAAAAGGTTTCGCCATGTGTGAGAAAGGTCCCAAAAGGAAAAATCTCGGGGGGCACAACAATCTGCTCCAGAGAGCCCACATGCCATCGGCTCAGGGCACACCTTTTTCCCAGTGACATCATTGCAACCCGTAATGGTACAGGAAAGGAAAAACTGTTAATTTTTTGCCCGAGGATGAAAAACCAAGGTTACTGACAACCCAGTTCGCTACCCAAATAGGGGGGTTAAAGACGGTGAAGGGAGATCCTCGAAAGACCTATTACCCATTGGGGAAAAGCCCAAAAAAAAGCAAAAAGGGGGGTTAGATGGCAAAATTTGAAAAATGCAGGGAAGCAACTGTAAGCGCATTATCAATGAAGGGGTTAAAAAGAAAGGGCTGGGTAAGGAAGGCTTGAGTGAAGCTAATAGATCAAAAGGAACTTCAAGAACAAAAGTACATGGGGGGGGACGGGAAAATTCTGGTTTTCTACCCTTGTGAACAAGGAGGAAAGAAAAACGCTGAAGGAAAGCAATCTGTCCAGGGGGTAGCTAAGTGTCGGTTATCGGGAGTGGTCAAAAAAAAAAAAAAAGAGCGTAGAAAAAAATATCAAGCGGGGGAAGACGTGGGGAACTGGTTAAAGATATGTAGTGGGGAAAAAACACAGACACTATGTCCAACTCAAAGGAACCGGGGTCTGGGGACCAGAAAGCCCCCAGAGGTGTCCTTCGCGAGCAAGTCGTCGGGGGTACCAAAAAAATCAGTACTCGACCAGGAAAACTTTCAGAAAAAAAAAAACATTAATGAGGTAAGGGCCCAACGCATCTAAAGAAAGGATGTTCCCGCCTGGACCCCTTTGGGCTTCCAGCGCCACGGGGACATACGGGGGGTAAGAGCGACGGGGGTTGCGGGGCCGGGAGGGGGAAACCAAGTAAAAAATAAGCATGCGCAGAAAGGGGGGCACCTGAAAAAAACAAAGCGTGGGGCCGGGTTGGGGGGGGGGGGTTTCAAGCAAGACAGGACGCGGGGGAAAAAAACAAGAGACACAATCGGGTATTAGAAATCACGTTGAAACCGTAAAATATAATAAGGCAGAACTTCCCAATTAGGGGGACGAGAAAAAAAAAAAAAAAAAAAAAAAAACTGAAGGGAAGGGCTAAAAATGAATCAATAAGACTGGAGGAGGTGTGAAAAACCTTCAAAACGCCAAGGAACGAAAGGGGGGTTTATCAAAGAAACCTCGGATCACAAAGACGTCTAGCCAAGGGAAGCTGGGGTTGGCAGAACACCGGAGGAAAAAAACGAAAATCACGTGATCAAGGGGGGGGGGACTCGGTGGGGGTGGGCAAGGACACCCTCTAAACGGGCAGCCCGCCGTGAAAAAGGCTGGAAAGTGCGACCAGAGAAAGCACATACCAGCAAAGGAGCAAACCGCAGCCAGAGAATGGGAAAACACAAGCAGGGAGGGAGTAAAGAGAAGCTTCGGGCGCGGGGACAAGATAAAGAGAAGAAAACAGACATCACGATCCAACCTTAAAGCTGGGGAAGGTCAGGGAAGTCTCCAGGTGTTCTCAAACATCCGTGCAGGACCGAACCGGTAGAATGGGGGAAAAAAAGCAGGGTATGAGGGGGGACTTGTTGAAACTGGGACAAAAAAAAAAAAACAGACCTCCTAAAAATTGAGTACAGTTTCGAAGAGCCCGTCAGTCCTGGCCTGAAAAAGGATGCACTGAAAGAGTGGAAATGATAGGGAAAAAAAAAGTGCTTGAAAGAGGACACATCCAGGGTTCAGAAAGAGAAAAAGGTCGGGTCAGTTACACCAAAAAAAAGGGTGGGCTGAAAAAAAAGCCCGTGGGCCTGCCAAAAAGAACGGGGCGCCTAAAAGTTGTTGAGGAAAAGTGTGGGGGAAATAGAAAGGAGCTCTAACAGGGGAAAAATAATCACGTAACATGAGAAAAAACAAAGGGTCGTAAAAAAAAAATTCGTCGTGGGCATCAGGTAGTAGCGAGGTCTTCACCCATGAGTGTCTGAAGGGGAAGAGTGAAAAACCGCACAGACTTCAAAAAAAGAAAAAAAAACTCTAAATAAACAGACTACTATAAAAAGAATCTCAAGGGAGAAAGACACAAGGGAGGGGGGGGGGGTCTGGCGGCGGAAGGAAAAAGAGGGACCTGTTGGCTGACACTGACAAAAAACAGGGACTTGAAGTCACTTTATAAAACTTTGGAAAACATAAAAAAAGACCCAAACATCCCACGGAGGAACCCGAAAAAAAAATGAAAACTTACAGAAACCAAAGTGCAAAAGTCCGGACCCCGAGCGGGCCAATGGTCAAAGACCATGAAAGACCGGGTTAACCCCACGTGTTGCCTAGGTGCATCAAAAAGCCAAAAAAGGAACCGGGTCAAGGCAAGACTCAAACCGGACACAAGGTACACGCTATGAAACAACGGCGAAACTCGATGCAGAGGACCTGACAAATGTTGGTTTGTGTCCAAAAAACCAATAAACAAAACAGACGAAGGGGGGGGCCAATAGGCGGAAAAAGGGACTAAAATCGGCAACTGACGCAAAAACTGATAATGCACCACGACATCCTCCCTCGAAATCAAGGGGACAGTCTTGAGAAACTAAGGAAACAAAAAAAAAACAGGGGAGCGTGCCACCGGTCCCAATTTCTGCCAGAAAGGGGGGATGGAGGGGTTCGAGGGAAAAAAAAGTCGGCTAGTGTAAGAATTTGGAAAGTTGTCGAGGAAGGGCGCACGTACTTTTCAAACAAAAAACTAAGTGGATTGGGGGAAACTCAGGGAACGAGCTTTTTGCAAAATGAAAGAACCAAACCGTAAGGACTCGAAGCAACGCCGCATCGATGGACAAAGGGGGGGGTGGGTGGGAAGGGGCAGTCCGCAAAACCGGCCGCAGCCCATGAGGAAAAATCGAGGTCGAGGTTCGAGGGACAGCCAGAGAGAAACCGACAATGGCCGTTCAAGAGGGGGGGGGGGTGTACATGTTTCACAGGGAATGGCCTGCATGACGCTCCGCCTTGAAGGGGATCGCCAAACTATCATGGGGGGGATAGGGAGGGGGTGATCGTTTTAAAAAATGGTTCGTGGAAGGAAAAGAAATGCGAGGGGGGAAGACAACCTGGTGACGAAGGGGCAAGGGGGCAGCTGGACAACATGCTTGCGTGCTTGTAAACAAGGGGTTTACTCAATGGAAAGGAAGAGACAATAGAAAAAAAAATCATTCCGCCGGATCGAACGGTAAAATGGGGAAAGCTAGAGCGCGAGAATGGGGGTGGGAGGGGAGTCGGCTAGGGGGGGAAGAATGTTAAATGTGTGGATAGGGGAGGGGGGGCGGGGGGCCGGAAGGCCAAGGTGGAGGTGGGGAGTGAGATGAGTGGAGGGTAATGGAGGGGGAATGGGGTAGGTGGGAAGGAGTGAGGGAAATATGTGAGGGGAGTAGGGGGGAGTAAGAGGGCTGGCAGAGGGGGCTATTTGTGGGAGGAAGGATTGGGCGTGGGAGAAGAAAGGGGGGGAGCGAGAAAGAGTGGGAGGTGTGTGCTTGATATAGGAGTGAACTGTGAGGCGGAAAAGAGGGCTAAGGCTTATGGTGGTAGAGGAGAGGAGGTGGGCGATGAGGAGATGAGAGGGGGGAGAGGGATGGGAAAGATAAGGGGTGGGAAGAGCAGAATAGGGGGAGGGGGAGGGGGAGGGACTAAGGAGGTAGAAGAGCGGTGCAAGGGAGGTGTTCCTGTGACAGCGCAGGTGGTAAGGTAGAACCCCCACTTTCTTTGCGAAGGGGGGGAAAACACGAAACGGACGAAATCCAAGTCCAAAACTCTGCCAAACAATCCTGGGGGGAAAAGCGTTCAAAACAGCCGGTGGGAGAAACAGTTTGTCCGTGGTTCCTGAAAAAAGCCAGGGGAAGAACCAAACCCGTCCCTCCCTTGATGGGGTTCGGAAGTCCCCTATAAGGTTATCACAAAGGACGCCCTCGCTTGGGGAGGTCCCAGCGTGGTGGCTAAAGGAAAAGAAAAAAAAAGAAGCACTGTCTCAGGAAAACCCGAAAAAAGAGAGAAAACTGTCCGATACATGATTAACCACGCGGGCCTCCAGCGGGACCCCCGGGCAAAGGGACCGTATGCACAAAAAAAACCTGAAGGGGAAAAAAAAACGTACAAAACAAGGCCTATTGAAAAATAAACTTGGGAGAAAAGAAAACGGGTGCGGGTTCCGAACCCCTGGAAAATCCTAGAAATGTAAGAAAAAAAAGGTGCCACCACCTTGGGGCGGTGGAGGACGGCCGTTCCTGGAAAACCGGGGGAAGGCCGCAGAAATTCTTGTCGAAACTGCATTAACCGTATCAGTTGGGAGTTTAGGAAAGAAGGCAGGGGGCAGGGGAAAAATGCAGCGGGGGGGGGGTAAAAAAGAATACCCGGGAGATCCTGACTACCAGGAATTCCCCAGAGGGCGGAAAGGGGGGGGGGGGTCAAGAGATGGAAAAAACTACTTGACAGATTGCACACGGCCGGAATTGCCAGGGGAAGGTACAGGGGCCCAGGGGAGGATTATTCCAGTTCTTCATAGTGGGGGGGGGATTAGCCAAAAGGATGCGAAACGGGGGGAGGGGTAGGCTCGTGCCATTATGAAGCGGTACGTGTCGGTTCACAAACTCACCAGAAACTGAAACATCGGAAAAGAGGGGAGCCTGGAAAGACGGCAAAATTTTGAAAATTCTCACTCAAACAAGGAGAGAAAAGAAGATCCAACAAAAACAATAAAAAGGGAAAGCGCCCGAGGGCCCGCCAGCCGGTTTTTCGCCCCAAAAAGGGGGGAGTGGGAGGCGGCAAAAGCACGTAAATACAGCCAAACCATCGCGAAAAAAAAAAATTCCCAGACCCGTCAAAGGGGACCTCCCACTGCTCGGGGGGGTTGGGGGGGGTGGGGGGTGGTGGGGGGGGGGGGGGGGGGGGTGTGGGGGGGGGGGGGGGGGGGGGGGGGGGGGGCGGGTGGTGTGGGGGCGTGAGCGGTGCGGGGGGGGGGGGGGGGGGGGTCTAAGGGGGGGGGGGGGAACTGTAAAACGGAAGAAGTGTCTTTGTGGGGGGGGGGGGGATCCGGGCTGGGGGGGGGGGGGGCGAACGCTGTGGAAAGTGTACTGGGCGCAAAAAAAAAAAGTGACTGCGTCTGTGGGCGCGTGGTAACTGTTTCGGGGGGGGGGCCTTCCGAAATCGGTGGTGCCCGGTGCGGGGGTGAAGGAAGCGTGGTGTGTGGGAAATAGATGACGGTGACGGGTGAGTGTGTGGGTTTAAAAAGGCCACTTAATGTGAACGGGCAGGGAAGACCATGAAGGCGTCTCAGCGCCGAGTCTATCTAGGGGGGGGGAAAGAAGGACACAAAAAATATGACTCAACGAAAGAAGAATCGAAGAAAGAAAGCAAAAAAAGACTACATTTCCCAGAACAGAAAAAACAAAGAAAAATTGTACGAACGACACATTTCACGCTACCAGGAACAAAAAAAAAAATCAGGCCCAGGGGCCACGTGCACTTTTGAAAGTACACCTGGGGGGAACCCAAGCAGTGGTCTTGACTCATTCGGGGAAGGGGGGGACAATGAAGCGGTTAGAAAAAACGTTTAGCAAAAAAAAACAGGAAACTCACTGGACCCGTCCCAACGAATCAAAGGGGTAGACCTTCAAAAAAAGAATGGCGTCCTAGTTTAATAAAAGACTTAAAAAGTTAATTCTAGTGCGGAACTGTTAAGGGAGCAGGTAGAGTCACACGCGGTGTGGTAGACTTCAAGGAGTAGGAGGTTCAGGCGAGGGCGTCATCATGAGTTATGCAGGCGACGGCTTTGGGTGAGAAGACTGAGTTGGGGAAAAAATGGCTTTAGAAAAAGAAGAAAAGTACAAAACTAAACCGTACCTACAAGGTGATAGTAGGCGAAATCTTCTTCCGATAAAAAGAAAGAGAACTAAAAAGAAAAGTGACTGGGACGGGAAAAGAGGAATCGTCCTCTGAAAAAGGAGGGGAAAAAGGAGGGGCGGAAGTTCTCATTATCCACGTATGAAACAAACTGGAAGTAAAAAAACGGCTGGGGGAACCCTTTTTAAAGAAAGGGCCCTTGTGGGACAAAAAGTGCCTGGGGGAGCGGTGGACGGGTTTGAAAAAAAGGTTGGGACGTCCAACCTTGGTTAGACACTCTAACAACTTTGGGATTCCAAGGAGAGAAGCACCATTGGGACACCAGAAGCGGAAAACTCAAATGATCAAATCCTGAGGGTGGGCGTTGGGTAGAAAGAAGGGGGGGAAATTCCCTATCAAAAACACAGGGGGTCGGTCCTTCAAAAAAAAAAATAAGAAAAAGGAAAGAGGGGAAACAGAAGCCACGAAAAAGAAGACCGAGTCAGCAATCGAACGACTGTGGCAACAACATGAAAAAACAAAACGGAACGGGTGGTCACTGCCCGCTAACTGGGAAAAAAAGTAAAAAGGGGCCGCAAGAAGGGGCAGACGCCGACCTCCGATCTACGGGGAAAACAAGTGGGGGGAACCAACACCCAAACCCAATTAAAACGAACACAAAGGATCGAAAAAAAAAAAGAGGGGGGGGGCGGGGAAGAGGGAGGGTCTCGATTGTAGGGGGGCGACCGCCCAGACTGGGTGTTGTCAGGGGAAGTCTTTAAAAGGAGGGTGGGGGAATGTAGCTTGCTCTGGCAGACTTTGGGGACGCAAAAAAAAAAAAAAACAAAAAATGTTACCCCGGAAAAAGGTCCGTCAAGGATCGTTTCCGACTACTGACAAGGCCGGGCCGACACAAAACGCCATCGGCTCTGACCAGCATGGTCCTGAGAGGTAAAAGAGGACCGCGGGGAATATGAAAAACGGGAAGGAGAGGGGTGTCTAACTCTTATTTGGGAAGGGGGAATGGGAGGGACGATGAAAGGGACCGCGCTCAAAAAGTCACGTGGAGCGAAAAAAGCGGAAAAAAACCTTTAAGACCCAGGACCAGGGGGGGGTGTGACTCGGGAGTTGGGATCAAAAAACGTGCTAAGGAAAGGTCAAGTGATCATAGAAAGGAGGGCCATTAAAAGATTTGGAGGGGGGGATTGGTAGGTGCGATAATCGTGTGAAAAAAACCGGGGGAAAAAAGAAAAGTTCCACGGTGCCTGTTTTCACGGTATTGCATTTTTTCTACTTCCACCCGGGAGGAGGTAGCACAAAAGGGGGGAAAGTACCTTCATTCTCGAAGGTTATCGGGAGGGGGGGGGATAGGGGGGGGGGGAAAAATCTTGTCAGGACGCTTTTGAAAAAAAAAAAGAAAAAACAAATGGACCTAACAAGCATCGGGGTCGAGCTACGGCACCGGGCATTGGTGAGCGCTTGGGGATTCCCCTCCGGCGGACATCCAGCCGGGGAAAAAGTGTCCGTTAAAAAATAACCTAGCGGGAAGGAAGGACGCCCAGAGCTGCTTTGCCGATGTTCCGGGGATAACCCTGCTTACATTCTTGTCCGTGAACAGCAAGGCCAAACAGCATCATCACTACGGAAAAGGCCCAGCAGTTGGGCGTCTCTCAGACGGAAAGGGAAAGAGGTTGACAGAAAGGCGATTTGCGGCCGACGCAATGGGTCAAACTAATAAGCACAAAACGCAAAAAAGGGGGAAAATGCGGCCCCGACAGAAAACGTGGGCCGGAGCCGTGGGAAAAAGTCTCAAGCGGAAAAAAAAGGGAAAAAAAGCAAAGAAAAAAAGGGGAAGTGCAGGCCCGAGCGGCCGTAGAAATTCCAATCTCACCAAGCAGCAGTGCACCGGAAGGCAACAAGTAATTCTACCGCCGGAAAAAGACATCAAAAAAGGGGGGAACTCGCTGAGGGGGCAGCGTCGGCCAGACCAATGATTCAATAAAACCGAAGGATGCCGCACCGGGGGGGTGGGATGCGAAAAGAAAGGAATTGGACAAAGGAAAAGGTGAAGGGGAATACGTCCGACACGCGAGGGAAACGGGTGATGGCCTGGCTACGCCGGCTGGGGAAAACCAAGCGCGGCAAAAAAAAAAACGAGCCTCAAAAAAAGTAGGCGATGAGAATCGCAGGAGAGGAGGGGTGGGGGGGACCACCGCGGGAAAAGAAACTACCTGCACCACACAAGCTAGGGAAAGGGGTCAGAAGGAATGGAACGGTATGACATGAGAAAAACTTATGTTCGCTTCACTATCTGTGGCCTAAGCGGGACCCCAGGTAAGAGGAAATCATTTTAACTCCGGGTAAAGCAAAAAAAAAGAAAAAAAAACTGGGGGACAGAAAAAAACAGAGAGGGGATCAAGTGGGGACCGCAACCTCCCCGGCAGACGTCCCCCTGGCCCTGAAAAGGAGAGACCTGGGGAGGTCGCGGTTTATTCAAAAAGGGAGCTCAGTAAAAGGAAAGTTGGGGAGGAAAAGAACAGACGAGGCAAAGTGTGCGTACCCTGCCGGAAGAAAAAATTGCTGGCCGGAGGGGCCTGCGCACTCTCAAAAAAAAAGGGTCAAAAATGCTTATTAAGAAAGGGGTAAAGCGGGGACGGCCGAACCTAGGCCCTGAAGGGAAGAGGGTGAACGGTGTTGAAAAATGAAAACAAACCGGCGGGGGGGAAGGCGTCATAACTCGGGAGAGGAGGCACGTGGGACGAGAAGTCCAAATGGGCTAAAAGCGAGGGAACAGACAAAAAAAAGAATTAGCTTTCCCATTAAGAGCAGTGAATGTGACAAGAGGCAGAACGTCAAAAGCTCAACTGTTGAAAAAAAAAGAGGTGAATGGAAAAAAAGAACGGGGGCTGAAAAGAAAGGGCACTATTTTTCCCGTTCCGAAAGGGGTCAGTAAGGGAAACCCTACTTCACTCCTTAAACAAAAAAAGGGAAATAAAACACGGCGAAAAAAAAAAAAGGGACGGCCCCAGGTTCGGAAAGGACGAACTTAAACGGGTTCCCGTGGGGGAGGAAAAAGAAAAAGGGACGCGGGGAAACACCCCATTTCCAAAAAAAAAACTGAAAAAAAGGAAAAAAGAAAAAATCCAGCATCAGCCACTCCTGCCTGTCCCCCCAAAGGAAAGAGGAGACACGGGAGCTCGATGCACGGGAAAGGCGCGCAAAAGGTGGGTTTTAGAAAAAAAAAAACACAAAGACAACCAGGGGGGGGGGGAGGCCAAAAGGAAAAGGGGAGGGCCGGTGGGGGGGCCCAACACAGCTTATGAGCGCCTAAAAAAAACAAGGGGGGTGCACCAGCTCCGGGTGATCAGAGAAGACTACAAAAAGAAAGGCAGAAGTTCAGGGAGGTGGAGAATCATTTCACCAGAGCAGGCAAAGGGGGAGGTCGAGGTCGATGCGGTCAAAAAAAAACTCCCGAAGGGTGGGTCAAAAAACAACTTCCAAAATTTCAAAAGAAAAAAGAACTAAAGGAAAACGAGAAAAAGAGTTAACCGATCACGGTAAAGGAATGACCATCAGGGGAAAATAAAAAATGCACATCAAGTATAAAAAAAAAAAAAAACTAAAGTAAAAAAATGCAGCGGAAAAGACCGGAACCAAGGATATTCGATAGGGTTCCCTGTGGGAGGGGGGGGAAAGCGGGGCGGAGGTGGTCCTTCGGGTCCCGTCAAAAAAAAGAGGAAGGGGGGGGTATCTAAGGGAAAAAAAGTAAAGAGTGTCAGACGCGACCGGACAGGGCAGGGAAAGCCTGTTGTACCCATGGGCAAAAGGTTTTCGGGGGGGGAAAGTTAGAAAAGATCCAAGGAAGGAGGGGGGGAAGGCTGGGCCACCAAGGGGAAATGTGGAGCCGGATTGGCGAACTGACGAAGGAGAAACGACAGAAGGCGAAAAACTTGTTGACTAAACAAAAGAAGGGGGGGGGACAACCAGCCACCGGGCTAGCCCCGCGGCGACCCTGGGAAGGGGTTGTCCGAGATCTTTTGAAAAAAAACCGAAAAAGTTGTGGGTGACCTCCCAATAAAAAAAAAGAACGGGGGGGAGCAGATGATGGGTAGATTTTTCAAAGGGCTGCAATGGGGGGATCAAGGGTCACACAAAAAAGGGTAGAAAAAGTAGAAAAAAAGCAGGAGGCCCTCTGCCAGACTAAAAAAGGGAGACAGGACACCGGACCAAGAAGAGGGGAAAAGACCTCGGTTAAGGAAGCCAACGGAAAGGGGCAAGGAAAAAAATTGGGAGTGGGCACAGGGTTGGGATCTGCCCCCTAGACCCAAAAAAAAGGAAGGCAAGCCCGGAAAAGTTGTTGCTGTGCCGGGGGGAGCGAGGAAGGGATGACATCTTTAGAAACAAAGCCAGCCCAAGAGAGAGTTTGAGGTTGACCAGCGGGGGGGGGTGTAGAGTAGAAAAAGTCCGGACAGTCCAACGGCGTGGAAAAAGAAAGACAAAAAGGGGGGCAAGCCAAGACCGACCGGGCGAAATCAAAAAGACATTGGTTGTACCCACACTGGGGGAAAGTACCAGGGGTAATAAGGGAAAGTTAAAAGTTGAAAGCACGGTTTCCCTTTAACTGTGGGAGCAGGGCTGTGGGGGGTCCGTGAGTTGACATCTTTGGGGCGTACAGAAAGAAAAGAAGTAAGGAATCGGGGGAGTGTTTCTTTGGGGGGGAGGACGGTCTTCGTGGGAAAAGGACGGACAAGATCGTGGAGGCGACTAATTTTATTCGTGTACCCTTATTGGGGGGAAAAAGGAAATTGGGGACAAAAGGAAGGGAAAGGAGGGGGGGGTTTCAAAAAAGAAAAAGACCACTTTAAGGTGACAGGAAGGAGGGGAAGGTTAACTCAACCTTCTCTCTTGACAAAAAGTTTAAAAAGGGAAAAGGTCAGACCAGGAGGGGGAGAGGTAACTAGGCCTCGAAAAAGTGCTGGCCCGGATCGGGGGGGGGGGGGAGGCAAAGGGATGCCTGTCTTGCATGAGGAGATGGTATACTATCAAACACTGGGTTTGGGAAAGGGAAAAAGTTAAAGGGACTCAAAAGGGGAAAAAGGGGGAGGGGGGGCACACGTTTCATGCCCTGGGGGATAAGAAAAACCCCCCAAACCAACAAACCCAACCCCCCCAACGGAACCAAGAGAAAGAGAAGGGGTGTCAAAAAAGGAGGGGTGGATATCATCAAACGGAAAAGAGGAAAAAAGGAAGAGAAGATCCAGAAAAAAGAAGGAGGGAATCCAGGAAAAAAAAAAAAAATGCTGAAAAAAAAAAGGTCAAGGTGGGGGAAGGAAGGGGGAAAAAAACCGACAAAACGGAAAACCAAACGCCCCTACCCATCCTGCCAGAAAAGCAAGGGGGATCAACCTTAAGGAAAGGGAGGCAATGCAGGCCCGTTCGCACCCCCCTCGAAAAAAAGGAAAAAAGAAAACGTGGAAAGAAACATAACCCCGGCCGAAAGGGAATGAAAGTGGGGGAAAAAAGGGGAAATTCCAGGGGAAGGGGGGAAACATCGTCAGGGGGAAGTAGATCATAGCGGTAGACCTTCAATTCAACACCAGGATCATCCCGTGGGAAAGAGTGGAAAAAAGCCTGAGGGAGGGGGGAAAGTACCACTCGAAAGAAAACACGCAAATTTCTCACAATAGGGGGGAAGGAAATGGGGCAATTGGAGAAAAAAGAAAGATGGGACCTTACCTTCCAATAAATCCACTCTTCTCACCGCAAACGACTAAAAAGAGCAAGGTATTTCAGATTGAAGACAATTAAAAAAAGGGGGAAAGGAGCGCAGGAAAAATCACCCAAGAAAAGAACCTCAGTGCCTGGGGAACGGACACTTTCTATCATCAAATCCCGGGGGGGGGGGGGGGTAAACCATGTTCCAAGGTATACCCGCTGGCGTTGGGGAAAATTTTCTTAAGGAGCATGAAGGTGAGACAATTGGGGGGGGGAAAATACAAGAAAAAAACACAAAGCGCTTGGAAAAACAATACAAAAGGGGGGGCAGGGGTAACGAAATCAACATCCGGTCTTTATAACCTTCCGGGGGCCGGAGGTTTAGTGAGAAAAACGTAATTTAGAACAGGGCACACGGGGGGGGAGGGGGAAAAACGGGAAGAACGCAAGTTGGGCGTTCACGTTGGCTTGGTCACTGGCGGGGAAAACCACACCGTGAAAAACCGACCCTGGGTATGACCAAAGGAAAGGGGGGGCAACCCAGTTGGTCCCCCGCTAAGCAGGCTGGCAGGAGGCGGAGGGACGGTTTATGCCGATGAGGAAGTGGAAAAAAAAAAGGAATCCAGGGATCACGGAGGGCTGACCCTTTTCATCGAGGGATGGACCCTGGACAGATGCCAAGGTATGGGGGCCCTGGGAAAAAAGACCCAGAAGGAGGGCAATTGCGGAAAAAGGTTGGTGCCTCCGCCTGCAATTAAGACGGCCACAACCCTGGAACAAGAGGAAAAAACTGAGAATGGGTATCTCCCAATCGCTCCAGGACCCGGAAAGGGGGAAAATGAACGTAATCGACAGGGGGGTTCTGTCGCTCACAAAGTCAAGCGGTGACTCAAGAAAATAAGTCGGATACCAGGAAGGAGGGAAAGGATCCTAAGAAAAAAATGAGCCAAAGGAGGAGACGACCGAAAAAGTTAATCTTTTCCAGCAGAAAAACGTGAAAATTTTTCCTAAAAAAAAAAGAACGGGAAAAAATGGAAAGAGGCAGGGGAAAAAGGGATGGGGTGGTAACAGGGGCCTGCCGAAGAAGAAACATCGATCGAGCGGGATCTGTTACAGAAGGGAACCCCTCAAACCCCAGAACTGGACCGCCCCACCCGGAACATCCCTCTATTGTGGAAACGGAAGGGGGAAAAAGAGAGGGGGGGCCGTGGGGGTTACTCCTGAGATGTTGAACCGGATGCTGTTGAACAAACAACCAGGGGGAAGTTTAAATTACCGTACTTTGCTAGGGGCAAAGGCTTTTTTTCTGTAAAAACAAACGGGGGAAGAGTACTAAAAAAACGAAACGGGGCAGTTGGTAAGCCACTTTTGTTCAGTAGGGCGGGAAAAGGCAGATGCTTCCTCTGATGGACGTTTCGGGTTCGGCACCAAAACGTACCCCAACAAATATGACATTGGAAGGGCCTCCACCACGAGGGCCAAGAAGGGGAAGGGATTTGGAGGAGGGCCGGGAAGCCCCACCACACAGGGGGCACTAAGAGGAGTCAAGATGGGGAAAAACGGAGGGCTCACGAAGACCGACCTTGAAACAAACGGGCAGGGGTGTGTTCGTGCAACAAACAAAGGGGACGGAAGGGGGAGAAAAAGGGAAGTGGCGAAAGATATCTGGGGGTAGGCGGAAAGGTTATGGAGAGAAAAATGTTCGGGGAAGGGAGGTCCTCACGCGATGTTCGGACAAATGGTTCAGGGGCGGGGGTCTTTGAAGGCAATGGGGGAGAAAAATAAAAAAACAAAATCGCCTTCTGCGTTAAGCACAAGCGGAGGCCACCGGGACGGTTAAAAGTAGTCTCACTATGGGTCTATGGTAAGGGGGGGAAGACTGGGGAAAGGGGAAAGGGTAAACCGACATTAACTCTCCACCAGCATACCGGGTCACTGGGGTAACCTTTTGGGGGGGGGGGGGAAATTGACACCCCACCAGCACGCGCGCCTCCGGAAAGAAAAAAAATGGGGGGGAAGGGGGTCGGAAGAAAGGGGCTTCGGGAATTCACTTCAGCGGCCGGAGTTGGGGAACGCTGTCGGTGGTTCAAAATAAATCCCTTCAGATAGGGAAGGTGGGGGGGACGAAGAGTAAAGAAAACAAGAAAGGCAATAATCTTCCAGAAACAAAAAAGGCATTGAACCAACTGTCTCCTCTGATACGGGAACAAGAGTCTGGAGTGACGGAAGTTGTAGATCTGAATTGGTGCATACAGGGCGGGAACCACAGGGTACGAATAAAATCCATTAGGGAGGGTCTCAGGGAAGGACACCAAAATCAGCTATCAGACTATTGTGGGGGGGACCATGTTAAAAAAAAAGGAATAAAGGGAGGGGAGGCGGGAAGAAACCTGGCTGCAAAAACGGTGCCCGCCCTGCTCCGTTAAGCCGGGGGGGATCAAAGGAATCAGGGAGAGACAATTACAGGGGGAAGGCGGTCGAGTAGTTAACAAAAGGAATCCGAGCGGTGTGAAAACTTTCAAGGGGGGGTGCATCGGGAGGGACCTAAAGTTTAAAGAAAAGAACAAAGAGGAGAAAGGGGACTACCGGTGTTGGGGGACGTAGGCCAACAGGAGGGTGAGATAACGAACAAGGACCAACTTAGACTGAAGTAACCCTGCCAAAAGGCAAAAGGACTGACAAAAGGAGGGGGCAACTCATTGGGGGGAGGATGTCATGTTGCAAGAAAAAAGGCCCCGCGAGGGACCAATTCGTCGAGAAAAAAAAAAAAAAAACAAAAAATAGATGAAAAAAAATAAATGTCCTTTCGCGGTTGACCGCGGACCGCCGAGTAACAAAACACAAATCAAAATCTCAGAGGGGAAGGTCCATAAAAGAAGGGTAAGGTTAAAAAGGAGAAAAATGTGGGGGAAAAAAAATGTGAGAGGAAAATCGGGGGGCCTTCAACCCTTCGCGGCACCCGCGGGGGGAAATAACCAGGCCGTGGGGGGGGGGCTCTTTATAAAGAAAAAGGGCCCAAGATGGAAGAAAAGGAAAAACCAAAAAAGGGGAAGGTGGGACCCCCAAAGTGCATAAGGAAGGGGTGTCTGTCACGCTTTGAGGAGATGGACCGGTTGTTGTACAAGCGCGGCGGGCGCACCCCGACCGTGGTCTGGGGCAGGCACAGTTTTGTCAGGAAAGGGAGACCGCAACCAAGGACAGACAATCTAAGTCCCAATCACGCTTTTCGTAACAGAAAGGTCGCAGCCACCCTATCACCTAAGGGAGTAGATTAGGGGGAAGAAAAAGGCGTTAAGGAGGGATGGGGAAAAAGCATTAGGCCCTTGTTTTCGTAAAGGGAAACTCCACGGGGGCAGTGAAAGGGAAGGGGTCAAAAGGAAGGGGGGGGGGACCAAATTACTCTGAACAAAGACCAAGATCATATCTTCAGGAGAGAAGAAAAGAAGGGGAGGGTGCAGCGGAAGAAGGCAAAACTGTCTTCAGTCTCGGCGGGAGGAAAGCCGCCGGGGGGAAAAAGTGTCAAAAGGAAAAGAAGGGGGGATGACAGGCCCGGGTCGGGAAAAGACGTAGAAAAAGGTGGGGGGGAAGAATGTCCATCACGGACATCCTGCCACAAAGATCCAAACCGCGGAACGCCAGCGGAAGGTGGACTCAAAGAATGGGGTCAGTTGAAGACCTGCCCGTGGGAGACCACATGCAAACATGCACAAGTAAAAAAAGCCAAATGAAAATGTTGGCGCGTCCGCCCGACACGAAGCTGGAGGGCCTAGAAGCTGGAAGAAAAAGGGTGACCTCGATCATTTTTCGTTCGCGGAACGGGAAATTGTTTTCCAATCAAGAAAAAAAACGACCTTGGGGGGGGAGTTGGTCAATTGGGGGAAACAAGTGGTACTGAGGAATCAAACTTAGCGACACGATAAAGACGGCGAAAAGTTAGGCTAGAGCATCGAAAGGGAAAGGGAAAAGGCCAAGGAAGGGATCCGAGCTTTGCTTACAAATTGGGGCTGTCTGTCATCACTGCCCACTTGCGAGAGAACAAACCTACTTTAGGAAAGGAGATAATGTCGGAGAAAGGAGTGGCAGGGAGGGGAGGACACTGGGCAACCTATTTAATCCTCCCCGAGTAAGCAAAAAAGCCTTTGGGGTAATCCCACGATAAATTGGTATAAAAAAAACAAGGGAAAAAGGGAAAGTTTCAAAAAAGATCAGGGGGCCAGTACCCAAACTACACCGTGGGAGAGATCCCGACGTAAAGTCCCTTCCCAAGGGGGAATCGTGGGGGGAAAAAGGGGTTTTGGGGAGGGCAATGTGAGTCTTTTTATTGGGGGGGCCAGCCGTTGAAAGCCCCTCCCCGATCATAAGGGGTTGAGAGCGGAGTTAATTCAACGGAGGAACCAATGCCGTAGGAAAAAGCTGAAAACCTTGAGAGAAACAAGGGGACTCTTGTTTAAGGTTCAGGATTTATTTAAACGCCCCGCTTCCGGAGGCGGCTGCCTAGGGAAAAGTCATTTGTATCGAAGGGACGTTAGGTACAAGGGGGAGAAGAAAAAAATGCGTTAAAAGAAGGAAAAAAAACGGTTGGGAAATAGAAACACGCAACTGAAACCGAGCCGGCGGCCGGGACGGGCCCGTGACAATTGATGCCTGGGGACATTCCTCAAAGAAACGGGTTAGGAGAAAAGGGGGGTTGGGCCTGAAGAGGAAGAAATCAACGTCAAAAGACCGTCCTGGGAGTTTGGCCACGGAAGCCAGAATGGGGAGTCCAGGGGGTTAACAAAAGCAACGGTGAAAAAGAATAAAAAGAGACACCAGGGAGAAAAAGAGAGGGGGAAGAAAAAAAAAGACGAAAAAAAGAGGGAAATAAACTTCCAAGAAGAAAAAAGCCTCATCCCTATGGGGGCAGACGGCCGCCTAGGTGACTACTAAATCAAGGGCAGGGGGCCAAAAAAGGGGGGGGTAACTTGTCCAAGAAGGGGCAAAATCACCCAGACAGAGAAAGGATGGCACGGAAAGGCCTCGCCGAGGGTTCCAAGCGGGAAGACACTAACCCCCCAGGAGTGGTAAGGAAAGAAGAAGAAAAACCTGGGCAGTAAAGACCTCCCTTCCTCGTGCGGTCACCAACGGTTAAGCGGAAAACAACAACCTGCCGAAAGAAAGTAGAAAAAGAGAAAAGAAAACGGGGTTGGGAACCAAAATCTTCTACCAAAGCCCGCCTGGCACGCCCTCACTAGGGGAATTAGGTGGGGGATGATGAGGGGCATGTGGGGGACGGAAACTAAATAGTCCTTAACGTGCTGAGGGAAGCTTGCTTTGTCGTTTGGTAAAGGCTGCTTCTTGAAAAAAAAAAGTGGAAGGCAAAAAAAAGGACAGGGGGGGTCGGGGGAATTCACAAAAACATTTGTATGCAAGGAAAAGGGGATAAGGTATGCGCTGGGCAAAGGGCACGATTTCAGCAAAAAAAAGGGGGGTGGACACCGCCCGGGAAAAGATGCCGGAGGGAGGGGGAAGGGGGTCCAGGGAGAAAGAGGCTGGAAGTAATCACGGGAAAAGATACCCTACTCGGTGATCTTTACAAAAGCTCCGGTAGAAAAGGCAAGATCCGCCTCAGGATTGAAACCGTGAAAAAGAGGAGGAAAGAGGTGTGGGGTTCGGTAACTGATCAGTAAACTAGCTCTGCAGCTGTAAAAAAAAAGGCGGGGCGTGGACGTGGCCGGTGAGACCTACACGGCAAACGGGAAAAAACGGAGGAAAAAGAGAAAAAAAAACGGGAAGGGACGGCGGAGGGGGGAAAGAAGTGCGATACAACACAAAAAACACAAGAAGGGGGGGAGAAGGGGGGAAAGAGAGGAAGAAGGGAAAAAAAGCAGAAGGAGACCCCGACTTCCCTCACCGTTTGCGGTATGACCTCAACAGGGCGTGGGGGTGAATAGAGCACCTTCCACTAAAAAGAAAGAGAAGGGCAAAGAGTAATTTCAAACCAGAAGGGGAGATGCAACTCCCTTTCAGCTCGCAGGGGACCCCGAGGGAAGACTTCATAAGAAAATTGGTCAAAAGAGAAGGGAAAGGGAGGCCACGGGGAAAGGAACCGAACCTTTTAAAGGAAAAAAGACAAGTATCGGGACATCGAGGTGACAGTGATACAAAAACACATGTTAGTTGAAAAAGGACCGAACAGCGGGGGGAAAAAATAAGAAAGGGGTGGATCCTTGTACCCCCCTGAATCTGTGCCCTGCCCAAAAAGCGCAATAAAAAGAAAAAAAATTCCCCAAAGATAGGCGCCGGGGGGGGGAAAGGAAAAAAAAAAAAAAAAAAAAGATTGGGAACCGGCCATGAAGAAAATCGCCAACGCCACAGAGCAGAACTAGGAAAAACCAAACAAAACGTTAAAGTATGAGTCAAAAGATCCGCCGGACACTGCAACAAAGCAAGCAACAATCCTTCCCCGAATGCCAAGAGCCCTGGGGTAAACTTTGAACAGTAAGGGAAGGGGAGCCCTTGGGGGCAAAAGCTGTTGCGTTGTACTCGGCGCAATAGGCTCCATGCCCCTTTCCTTGGTCCTAAGACGGGGGAACAAGCCGAAAGGGAAAAAAGGGAAGGGATAAGAACCAAATCTGTGGAATAAGCCCCCGAGTGTCGTTCTTTTGTCATAATAAAACACTGTTCTTGAAGGAGGGACGTCCGGAAAGGGGGGAGGAAAAAGTCCTGTGGGGGGAAGAACGTTTCAGTGTTGAACTGGGGACTGTCTCGGACACAACAAGTGAAACCGACAGGGGATCGCAAGGGGGGAAGCAGGGAAAAAAAAAGAAAAAGTCAAAAAAAAGCAACCGATCGGTCGCACTTCGACTTTGTTATCGAGCAGTGCGTCTGGGGGGGACTTCCGCGACGCGCAAAGAACGGCAGGTCCTGTTTCGAAACATGAGCACGGGGAGGATGGACCGGGAAAGAAACCCTAACCAGTCCTTTTGGCCAGGGGCCACAAGAAGCGGCCAGCCATGAGGGAAGAAATGGGCGTTATATGTGTCACCGACAGGAAGAATTGAAAGGCACGACCTGGGGACGGGACGGGCCAGTAAACGACAGAGCGGAAAAGCAACGAAAAAATAAATCCTCTCACCGCCAGGAAGTAAGTGAAGTGTCCCTTCCTCGATCATCCACACCCTTGTAAGACTAACTTCAGGGAAGAGGCGTAGAAAAAAAAAAGGTTGGTAGAAAAGAAACTGAATCCAAGT
>Ga0179593_1348775_pt1 | contig 32781 bp, 40 predicted proteins | sample CZODoug2_1_08_16_FD_185931 | JGI IMG/M metagenome (GOLD analysis project Ga0179593, IMG submission 185931) | Vadose zone soil fungal communities from Angelo Coast Range Reserve, California, USA - CZODoug2_1_08_16fungal (PacBio error correction) | ecosystem: Environmental > Terrestrial > Soil >...
GACAGAGAAAACGAGGGGGGCGCCCTGCTAACGGCCCCGGTTAACTGGGAAGAAAAAAAAGAAGAACAGGTAAGACTGAGCCCGGAACCGAACCTGCACGAACCAGAAAGCAAGCGTCGAGTTAGGGGCGGAAAGTAATGCAACCCGTACAAGGGAGTTCAGAAGAGTGCTGATTTCCAGAGGGGGGGGTCAAAGAAAAGGGAAAAGGAAAACGGTGCATGACTGTACAGAGCCTACGAAGAGGCCGCACCCCGTTCGGGCTCGCTGTAGTGCTTAACAGCTGGTCCCAACTCGTTCAAAGGAGGGCAGTCCGTGTAGGACGGACCCTGGAGCGGGAAGGAGGGGAGAGAATAAGCGATACGAGGGAGAATGAACGATCCGGTGCCGCCCGCACCCACGAGTTTGAATCGTCTGGGAACTGCTTACCCTGGGGGGACTTAACGGCCCCCGAAGGGACCTGCTACGTAAGGGAAGGAGGAGAGTCCAGGGGGATGGGGAGATACGGAAAAAAGGCGGGTGAAGAGTAGATATTTTCCTCATTAAAATTGACCCTTAGGCTCTTAACTTCCATAGAAGAGGTAAAGGAACCATCTGGCGAGTCTGGAGGGAAGGGAAAGGACTGGAGGGGCCCCCGGGGCCCCCCGTTGACCGGGTTTAAAAGGCCTCTTGCACCTGACTCTACCGGAGTGCGCGGAACAGCTCCGATCATACCGTTTACGGTAGAAGTCGGGGGCGGACACAGGAAGCAAAAAAAACGGTCGAGATCAGGTTTGGATAGATACCTTACAAGGATTCGGGGAGGGCTGTGCCGGCCGCCGGGACAGAGTTCACGGTTACGGGGCTAGAAAAAGGGTGGTTAAGGGTGATGGGAGGGGAGACCGTTGAAGCTACTAAACCGGCGGCTCGGTGGCAAACCACGCCCGTCCCATCCACTGGAAAAAAAGAACATTGCCATGAAAGAAAAAGAGCTTGAGTCAGGGTTTCATGTCGTTAAACCAGTGCGCGCGCTGACTATTCTCGTCAAGGGGCTAGAATTGCGGGTGTCAGTACCAATCCCCGCATTGACTTGATCGGCAATAGGGGGAATGAAATGAGGGGGGAAAAAGACCGCGAGACGTTAAGCGGTGGGGGGCCAGCAGAGGGGCAGTGTATTATCACGGCTGAGGTCGTTGAAGATCCCCGGCCTTATAGGAACCTCGCGTTACCAATGAGAAAAATACGGTTACACTAAAAAAGATTCTCGAAAAGAGAAGCCTTTGCTGACGTGTTTTGATTTAAGAGGGAAAGACAGACCGTGAAAGCACGGCTCATCGTTCCCCAGACGAAAAAGGGCAGGCAGGCAGTCGGGGGGGGGGCCCCGTTGGAGGAGTCGGGACAGGGAGAACACTGCTGGCCGGGAAGAGAACCGACACCGTCGTCACTGGGGGAGAAGAGCCGAGAAACGGGCGGATTCCTTACGACGTGTCCTCGTGGAAGAAGGATTCAGAAAAGGTAGAAGAGAAGGAAAATTTACTAGGTGATTCCATCGCGGCTGAGCCTGATGTCGGTTAAAAATTCCTGCACGTCAATGTAGAAAGCTAATTCCGGACCAAGAGGAAGGGCAAGCGGTAGGACGAACAAGCAGGGGAATAAAAACCGTCCGCGACAAACTTGGGGAGTAAAGGCCGGGCACGGGCGGTGAAAAAGCTGCGGTAGTTCAGGCCACAATGCATTGACGTCAGCCTTCTTCTGCGCTCAAACTCGCTAGAGAAAAACCGACCAAGGGGGACACATACCGCAAGAGCGAAACTCCCTCCGTCAAAAGGGCATTCTCAGAGGGAAGTGAAAGAATGGCTCGCCGGAGAAAACAGGGCCCGCTTCTACGTTGGTCACAGCCCCGTTCAGTCCGAGGGAGGGGGGAGAAGGGGGCCCTAGAAGACAAGTAAAGGGAGAGTAGCGATGAAAACCCTGTACAGGGAAAGAAGAGTAAAGCCGTGAAGTGCTGAGTGCAAACCGGCTGAGCATGCACAGAGATATCAAAAAGCCCGAAGAAACGAGGAAAAGACGGGAAGGGACCGACCGGAAGCCGGCAACGAGTAAGCAGCGGAAAAACACCGAAGGCTCCATGAAAAGGGTCTGTGGTCTCCGGTCTGGGGGCATATCTTCGACCAAATTACGTAAAGGCCATCTTTTAGCAGTTTTGGGGGGAAGGGAAGAGGGCCCGGACATCAGTAAGGAAGACACGGGGGTACAGGGGACAGGAGAGTGACGAATGCACTTAAAATTGCCCGCCGGGGGAAGAAGTCCTCTTTGTCGGTGGGGACTTTCACCTGTGCCAAAGAGGACCACTATTACCTCGTCAAAAATGGCGGGGAGAGAAGCCTCCCGCGACTCCTAAGAGGGAGAGTGTCCGTGAGGACTGTCACCCCTCGTCGAAGTGTATCTCGCGGCTTCCAACGGATAAGGGAAGGGGGGACAATCGGAGGAAGGGGATAGCGGGGGGGAGGGAGGAAACAAGCGAACAGGCAAAAGAAGAGAAAGTTCACGTTCCTTAAGCGCAGGTCGACGTTTCGGTCCGCCCGACGAAAAAGGGTCTTTCCGTCTGGGAAAAAAGCTTGGAGGCAACAGGGAAAACAGGGCGGAAACCGGTCACCTTGGGCTATAAAAAAAAGAAGAGGAAGACGACGAGGAATCAATCGGCGAGCGGTCGGGCTGATTTACAGTCGGTTAGGAAGGGGGAGGGGAAAATTCTGAAAGTGAAGACGCTGGCGGCGGGCAAAGCAAGCAGAGCAGGCGAAGTGGATATAACGGCGTCTTCCGTCAAAAAACATGCGCCTTCCGGCTGCAGACTTCACCGGGACGTTCTGGGCCCCGCGGAAAAAACGTGGAGAAGAGGAGGTCGCAGGTGTCCCCCCAACCAGGGAAAAGCCGGAAAGAGTGGGGTGAAGAAAGTACTTGTGCTTCAAAAGGGAGGCATCGCTATCAAATCGCCGAGAAGCACGGAGGCGAGAGACGGCTGGACGAAAACTCAGTAAAGAAAAAAAGCCCGAAAGAGCCGCGCCAAAAACCAGCGACTGGCCTGCATAATGCAAAAGGACGGCAGAAAATTTTGGGAGAAAAAGACGGGACGAAACCGGCGAAAAAAAAAAGAAGGAAATAGAGGGAAATCGGAGGAGCGGCCCTTTCTTGAACCTATGAACTACGTCCCCTGGAGGTCAGGGCCCACTCCGTAACCCTGGGTGCGGCAGCGGCCGGGAATCCGGGAGTCTCCCAAAGGGTCGGCATAAAAAAAGTCTGGCATAGCTCTCGAGTAAAAGGAGGGCCTCGGGTGAGAGAGAAACTCGCCCGGCAAAATGGGAGAGGGGGAAAGCCATATCAACACAACTCATGAAAACTGAGATCGATCAGTCCGGATGAAAGGAAGACCCTACCTGGAGAAGTTAGCCGCCGGGACGAAGTGCAGGAAAATTTGACAGGAAGCGAGAGGGCCTGGCGTCCGAACCTGTTAAGCCGAGAAGGGATGAACCGAGCGGCCGCCAACGGAAGAGGGGGCTCTCTGCCCAGTGACCGGCCGTCAAAACTTGTTAGAACCTGGACACTAAAGCGCCGGTGGAGGAAAAGCTTAACAGAGTCGTCCAGCGCCCGGACTGGAAAAAAGTGAGGGCCGGGGCGTGGCTGATGAAGAATAGCATGAGGCGCTATCTGGGGGCGGGGATCTGACGAAGGCGAACAGCCAGAAGAGGAGAGGGGGCCGGCGTCGGAAATAAGCCGATGCGTAGAAGAGGAAGACGAGGCGGAAGTAGCTGTCCCCGCCCGTGGACTGCGGCAACAAATTTCCGACGATGAGGCCACCGCGTCGCTTGAAAAACGGATGGGTGAGCGAACCAGAAAACCGGCGACCCTGACAGCACTCCCACCGTATCCTCCTCACGTCGCCCGGGAAGGTCCCGAACAATCGTGCCGTATGGGGGCACTAAGGGGGAAGGGGGCCAACCTGGTGGAAAAGAAGCAGCCGTCGCGCAGCAGGGCTACGGTCCCTTCGTCATGATCCTCAGGGAGATATTCATTCCATGGGAATCCTCATGCCTACTGTGCCCTAAGGCCTGGAAAGAGAAAGGAGGAGGCCAAAAACCTTGGGAACCAACAGGGCCTGGTAAAAGGAGAGATCACGCCTGTGGAAATCGATTAAACCGGGGTGAGTCAGGCTTACGGACCAGAATCTTTTGACGCTGGGAAAACGAGAGCCAGACTATAAGGGAAGGGCCATAAATGGAAAAGAAGCGAGATCCACTAGAAGGGTTATACTCTGCAAGGGTACCCGGTCCCGTACAAAGCGCAGATTCAGGAGGAGGAGAAAGGGGAAGATACGCAAAAAGGGGACAAGATTATTAGGTCCTTTCAAGGGGTAAAAGAATAGCGACTCCTCTTCCGGAACTCTGAAGTGGTACGAGGAATCAAAAACAAGGCGTCAAAAGCGAAGGCCAGATAATCGCAATCATGGTACTTGAACTGGAAGGCTGCCAGACGCAGTAAAGTGCGAACTTAGCTGGGAACAAGGTCACAGGGAGGCTGCCCCACATGCCAGCACGATAACACCTCCGAAAAAAACAGTATAACAGGGAAAAGCAGGTACGGAAGGACCCAGGGGGAAATGCATGCGGCCGTCAAAAGTGAAGGACCCAGTACCCTGGAAATAAATGGAGGGGGTTTTCTGTGCCTGATAGAAGCAATGCCAGGAGAAAATGAAAACGGGACCGCAAGGAGTGAAAGAAATTAAGAAATGGGGGGGTACATCGACGAAAGGCCGCGTCCTTTCAATGGCGGTCACCTTCGCCAGCGGAGGGTGAACAGATGTGTAATAAGGACTCGGAACCTGTGCAATGTCTCAAAAAAAAGGAGATGGGAGCGCGGGTACAGGAGTTCTCTGTAAGCTTCTCTGTAGTTTAACCCTGTCGCTGGGGAAGTCTACTTGAGGATATGGGTGGGGCGCCCTGTCCGACGAACTGTACTAAAAAAGTGGGAAAAGATTGGGGGAAAAAAAGAACTGAACCCTCTTATTGGCACTACCTTTCCTTGCCGTCCAGGACCAGGTTCGGCGATTTTGTAGTGAAGATGGATCGAGGAAGGGGAGAGCCAGGAGTGGGACGACTGAGAGTAAGGACCCTACGGAATTGGTTCTTTACCACTACTCTCCCGGTCAAAAAATATCTTTACAAACAAGATTCCGGGAAACTGAAGGGCAGAAATAGTAATAAGGGGGGAAGGGTAAACATCACCTTATAATGGTCCACCAATGTATTCTCGACTCGGCGGCGCGGCGGACCGCGTTGAAGGAGGAGTCCCGGAGAACAGGGGGGGATCAAACAATGAACTAAGAAGGGAAGGTTCCGCGACCGGAATGAGGGCTCTCATGTACCTGGAGGATTGTCCTTCGGGCACCTGAAGCGGTAGTGTCGACTCAGACACGAAAAAGTCCGCACGGCGCGGAGGATCAATCAAAACCAGGGGCACCGAGAGAAGGTGTTAAAGGGGACACTCTGGACAGTCTAAAGGACCGAATCCAGAAAGGAGGGCGCATCCATTGGGAGAGTCAAACAAGACGAACGGCCGACCCGGAAAAGGGACGTGCAAGGGATAGGAGGAAGCATGAAGGGGAAGAATGAGCAACCGCGCACTCCTCCATTAAAGAAAGTGCATGGCGCCAAAGGGGTTCTGAAAAAACAAGAAAGACGCGCGAAATAAATAGGTGTCAGGGCTTCGAAAGAGGGAATCTTTCTTAAAAGGAAAAGGAGTAGAGGGGAACCCGCGGGACCCGTGAGCATCGGGGGATGTACCTCACTGGGAAGCTTCATCACCCGGAAATTCGTCTCAAAAGTTATCCCGAGGACGAAAATTGACCGAAAAGCCGCCAGGCTCAACAAACGCCAAGCACCGTGTATGAGGGAATGGGTCACTCTATATCGTCCTCTGGAAAACATTCATCGTCTCTGAAAGCTAAGGCAAGATAGCGGGTCAGCCCGAAATAAACCGTCAGAAGGGAGGGCATCAGTGAAAAGAGAGGAGGAACCCGGGTTGCCCGGGAAATCGATAAATTTGTCCAAGCATACGATATCATGGGCTATCCTTTAGGGCGTCAAGCAGGAAAACTGGGCCTGGTCACCAATGAATTTAGAAAAAAAAAGGCTCATAGCAACAGAAAACCTGCCAGTAGCTCGCCAAAAAACGCAGCATGTCAACGTACTTTAGCCGGACGTTTGCTAAGGGGCCGTCCCTTCCATGTCATCATGACATACGAAAATAGGAGGGTAGGGGGGGGGGAAGCAAGGGGGGCGATTCAGGGGAGGGGGATCAGGGAGGGAGGGAGATCCGGATCATGTCCGAAGTGAACAACCGGACCCTCTGTGAGTAAAGCGGAGAATACAGCTGTTCAGCACCCCGGCGATCCGGTCACCGAGGGTCGCGGAGGACATCCGGAAACAGGCGGGAAATGGTCAGGTGGCAGGTTACACCGGCTAAGGGAGAGAGAGGGGGGGGTGAAGTGACTCCCATCCGGAAATCAGCAATCGGCGGCGACGCCATGAATTGGGCCGGACGTTTCGGGGACGCGGAAGCGCAAGGTCCAGGAGGGGTCTGCCGTGATTGTTGGGGCGGCTAGAAGGACCGGGGCCGTGCGAGGAAAACCATTTTAAAGAAAGAGTACACGCAGGAACCATGCGGTGGGAAGGAGTGCGCGATCTCTCAAACACAAAAAAACAGGTCTTGTTGAGAGATATCGACGGTGACTCCTACCCGCCTGTGCCAAAGAGGGGGGGTGCCCGTAAATGTCCTCGCAGCGGGAACAAGGTCAAAAGGGACGCCCTCAGAAAAGAAAAGGTAACCCTGGAAAATGAGTATTTCCGCGCGACCTACCCGTCCTGCAACCAAGTGAACTGGCGGGAGAACTAATGCTGAGAAGGGACTGGAAGGGGGTAGAAGAAAAATCGAGCCTCCGAACAGGGGGGGGAAAAAAAGGATGTACGCGACTATGCCGCGCTCTAAAGAAGTTGACGTCTCTCTGGACTATGGGCTTACATCCTGGAGTCCTACAGCGTGAATAAAAAGAGGGACGGGGCGTGTGTCACCGGAGGGGACCTTAGAGGGGGAAATGGATCTACAACAAAGACTCGAACAACTCCTGCTCTACGCCACCGGGTTTGAGAGAGAGGGCTACTTGAGGAAAACTGACTGGACGTAACTCTAAAAAAAAGTTCATAAGGACGTGACCAGGAAGGATCGGCAGGGGGAGGAGGGAGAAGGGAATGGGGTGTCTTGGAAGAGAGAATTTGGAAAAAGAAAGGATCAGCTTGCCGTGCCTAAGTCGTTATTACACAGTGTATCTCGGATGGGGGGGGCTGGCAGACACAGGCGCAGGATGGCAGGAAAAGAAAACGGTTACCAGGGGGGACGATCTGCGGGAACTGGCCCGTGGGACCGTCTCTGGTGATCAACAATCTCTCTCCAGGGTTACGGTCGCCGAGAATGTCTTTCTTATCACAAGTCGGCTAATGAGCTTTAATAATGAGACTCACGGCTGGGCTGGCGGAAAGAAACCGGGAGGGGGTACAAAGGAGGGAAGGTACCGGGAGAGCACGACGGGTCGGGTGATCAATATCCGGTTACGAAGGTACGCCCCGTCGCTCCGTGTGGAAAAGCGGGTCAAGTCGACGCATCAGGGGGGAACACGGGCACCCCTATCAAGGGAGAAAGGAAAACACGGGCTTTTCTTCGGAGAGAGTGAAGGCCCAGGCTCCGGCGCCGAAGTTATGAGACAAGAGCTCTGGACTGTGATCGCACGACGGCCCTTCTGACTCGGTCAATCGACCTTCAAGGAATGCGAGAAGGGAGAGGAACGTTCGGGAGGGGGGGGCCGCCGAGTGAAAAAGGGAAGGACCAGCACTATGGGGAAGGAAGGATCCGCCTGTCCAGAAATGTCCCGCGACGGCGATACGGGGAACGACGCCGGGGCGAAGAGAACAGAAAGCGTGGAGGTTCGGGGTTCTTATTCACATACCCTTCAATGTGGAAAGGGGGACGAAAATCTAAAAAAGTTAAGTTCGAGGAAACTGAAGAGGGGAAGCGGGCCTTTTGCGTCTGCAGTGGCATCTTGGGACCCCATGTCCTTGCAGGGGGAGAGTCACCGGAGGAGGGCCCCGGGAATAGAGTAGGCTGAACAGCTTTCTCTGCATGAAAAGGGGTATACATTGAATTACCCATTATTTCCGCTTTATCCGCGGAATCGGACCGGTGGAAAACATAGACGCTAGAGCAAAGCTAGGGGGGGGGGTTTACAAAAACATCCTGCAAGAACCTTGGTAGACTCGAATGTCGTCCCACTCTTCCTGGACTCGGGGTCTCGGTATCCACTCGCACGAAACCGGCAGTCTGAACAGACTGGGAAAACTGAAAAATGCCGGCCAGGAGGGAACGCCGATGCGGGAACGTGTCAGCAAGAAGGGGAAGGGGTCTTCATAAAGCTAAAAAATATCAACTTAAAGAACCCTTCCGCCGTTTGGGTCACCAGAGCATCGTCGGCCAAGAAAGAAGCAAGGAGGCGGGAGAGGAGCACGGAAAGGGGGAGGACCGGAGCACATTCTAGCAGCCGGTCCTGTGCAGAAAACCTGGAGAACCTGTCGGAGATTTCCCTGATCCGCCAGGAAGCGGCTCGGAGAGGGGGGCGTGACCGTCAAATGTTGAAGGGAGAGGGTAGTCCGGGGGTCCTGGGGGGGACCTCAGCTACAGGCAGCAGCATCGCAAAAAAAAACATCCTCACCTATTGTCCACACGTCCTGGGTCAAGAAGAAGGCGAGCACCGAAGAGCAGCGACGGGGGAAAGGGGAATAAAAAAGCGGGAAGAAAGTGAGACGGGGAAAGTTTTTTCTGGTCGGCTGTGCGGCAGCGAGACCCAATTTGACCTGCTTTCGCGAAGTGAAAAGGGGAGGGAATGCGTCACGCAGCGGAGGGGGGGAGAACAAAAAAGGGGGGGGAAAGAGGGAAGTGGAATGGCTTGCGGACCATTTGTGAATGCAGTCCTGGGGACATCGCAAAGAATACGAGGTAGCAAGGGAACGGGCATTTCGTTAACACCGGCCCCGGATTAAAAAAATAGGAAAAAGCGAAAGTCAACCGGAGGGGGGAGGAAAGGGAATCGCGCCGACTGCCGCGTGGTAAAGCTCGCTCTTTAACATCAAATATCAAGGTTCTAGTGGATCGCGGGACGGAAAAGGATGGGGGGGACCGATGCCGGGGAGGAAAGGGAGCCTCGGTCCGAGACTTCTTGCGCTGCCAGCACTCATGACCGGGTGCAGTCAATGATGGACTTCAACGGGTCCGGGGAGAGAGACCGGACGAGACCCCTAAGGTCGGTGCGGTCAAGGATGTGCGTGAGGACCAAAGGGAAACGTCGGGCCCGGCAGGGAACGGTCACAGGAGAAAAAAGGCAAGGTAGTCATGTGAACCGGGAAAATCATTAGGCGGCGGGGAAATCTTGTACAGTCGTCTGTCTATCCTCTAAAAAGGAAACCTAGGGGCGGGAGGGGGGGGGAAGGGAAGACAGATGACGAAACGGGGGAGATAAACAAGGGGGGGGGATTCTGAATTCCCCGGGGAGTACCTTAAATAAAGCCGAAGCCGCTCCCGCTACGAGGGGAGAAAGAGGTCGGAGCAAAAGGGGGAAGGTAAGTAAGTATTCGGTCCTTAGTCCTCATCGGGCTTCAAATTGCCGCGAAGCATCTCAAGAAGGACTCGACTCTAGCTAGGGGGAGGAGAAAAGAGGGCGAGACGCCCACTTTCTTCAAAATCCGGCAAGGACCGGCCAGCATGGTGCAAGGGTTTTTTTTTTTTACCCGGCCCGGGGAAGGTGAAAAAGAAACAGGCGCCGGGGAGAGGAAGGGGAATCAGCTAGGAGAGGGCCCGTAGCGGGGGGAAAGGGGAAAGGGGAAGGCAGAGGCCGGCTCTGCCAGGGGGGCAGGGCCGGTCCGTCACGCGGGAGCGGGGCGGCACAAGGTGAGGGAATGGGCAACAAACGGCGCATAGAGGCTCGAGAGGAAAAAGGCTCACCAGTAAAGGGAAAGAGAAGCCCGGCAGAGTTGAAATCCTCGTTACCGCTCCAACAACACGGATTGGATTACAAGATAGTCCGGCGACCAACGGTCCTTAGAAGTATAGCCGCATACGAAAGGAGACTTTTCAAAAGAAAGAGTAGGGACGCCGTTTTAGTGGCCAAAGAACCATGTTTCCCTCTCCTGATGACACTAAAATCTGAAGGAAAATGGCCGTCGGGGGGGAAATTCGAGCCCAGTTGTTCGTCCGGTTCAGAGTGAGGAGGGGGGATCGACCGGGAAACTTCAGAAAAAAAAGGGGGGAACAAGAGGAATCTTCATCTAATCGTACACTCTCCGTTTTATCCCCCAGGGGCCTTTTCCGGGCATTCCGGTAAGTCTTCCTGAGAAAATGAATATAGGAGAGTAGTCAGCCAGAAGAGAGGTAGACAGGCGAGGAGAAAGAGGAGAAGAAGGGGGACGAGGTAAGGGTATCCACCTCCTCGTCCGTGCTAAAAAACCTTTCCTACCGCGGAACTACACAGGTCTGAGGAGGAAAAAAAATCGAGGGTGAAGGCGGAGGAAAGGAAGGAAAAGGGAACTGGGTATCACTACCTTTTACTCCGAAACGTCTCCGCCTTGACCTCCCATCGGCCGGCTGGACGTAGGCAACGCTGCCAGACACCGACTGTCACCGAGCGAAAAGGGGATAGGGGGAAAATGTAGAATGCGTCATGAAGGGCGGGCTTTTCCACAAAGGTAACGTGATTCGCTTTCCCTTGAAACGCGACAGACCGGGACAAGCAGGAAAGTCAGTGATTGGGAGGGCCTGGAGAAAAATCAAACGCGAAAGACTCAATAATTTCACACGTGCCTGTATTCTATTGGGTCAGAGCCATCATCGGGGTGCGTGGGCACAGCAGGATACAAGAATCGGCATCTAGAGGAAGAGAAGGTCAAGGATATAAGTACCGGGGATGATCAGTCCATTACTAAGACAAAAAGGTCTGGGGGGACGGACTGGAGTGAAGGGGAGAGAAAAGACGGGGGGGAGAGGGAAATAGGGGGGAAGCAGGGAGCACGAAAGCGCACGCGGTGACCTGTGTCCTCGTTCTTCCAGCTATCGGTACTCAAAAAAGTATAAGTCCCGCTCAATGAACCCAGTATCTCTAAAAGTGGAAACAAGACTGCCTTAAACTCACAATTCCCTCAAACTTGAATTACGCTGGACCCCGGTCCCATTCTGTCACTCGGCCACATGCCAAACCAAAGAGAACCACAGGGGGGAGGGGGCTCACAGAGCAAGGGAGGGAACAGAGGGCGAGGAAAGGGGAAGAGAGCGATAAGCCAGTCCACCAAACCCGTTCTTAGGGACGGTCGGAGGGGATTCTTTTCCTGCTCGCAAAAAGATAAGCAAACAAACCAGGGGGAAGAAGGGACGGTGAGAGGGGACGAAATGGGCAAGGAAGGGACAAGAAGGGATCGTCCCTGAGGCCATCGATTGAACACTCATGGAAGCAGAGGTACAGTGCTCGGTCTCTGAGCCAGCTCTTTCCGAGAGGGACAAAGACCTCGGCACCTGAAGGCGCAGGAGAGATGAGCGGGAGGGGGGAAGAAAAGGGAGGCCGGTGATGATCGTAGGGTTCTGATACCGCCGACTGCTGACGACCAGTGTTTCACTTACAACCACTCGGGGGGGGACAGAAAGGGGCCATGACCAGTTTGACGAGGGGAAGGTTTGTCAGGGGGAAGGGATCGAGAACAGAGAAGAAAGGGTGGGACGACAGACTCGAAAAGACGTGAAGAAAGGGCCACCCACGACGCGACCGGGCCCAAACGAGATTGGGACCATCCAAGGGTACCTGCGAGGCTGGGGCATCATGTCCTGCCTACCTAAAGAGGATTACAGGGAGGAACGCGCTGATCTTAACCGCCAAACAGGAGTCTTATCCTACTCGGATCGCTGCCGGAAGACAGGGTGGGGGGGGTTCAGAAAAGAGGAAAAAGGAAGAAAAAGGGGAAAGAAACCCTGACCTGCCTCTGCACTGAGCTTTCGTCGGGAAGTTTACCTTTAGTACGGCGACCACGAAGCAGAAAAAGGAGGGAAAGTCGAAGAGGAAGAAGGGAAGTCCCGGAAGCGTTTACGAAGAGGGAAATCCGGACTGGACATGCGGACAAATTCGCATAAAGGCGAGAAAGCCGTGCGCGAGGTCTGGGGGGGAAAAACAGCAGTAAAAGTAGAGAACGGCGCGAAGGAGGGCGGGGGGGGGAGCTGAAGGTCCCTGGGCCGTCGTTCATACGGCTCGTAGAATCCGGAGCATAGTGCAAAGTCTGCTCACCAGGGAGGCACGCAGACTAACGCGCGCGAAGACACTGGGAAAGGTCGGCGAGTGAAACTGGCTTAAAAGAAAGATCCGAAAGGAACCCGGTTGGACAAAGGGGAAGCCGGGGGAGTACAGCGTAACCGATGGGGGAACCCTTACTTCAGTCTAAAGGTTTACCGCGAAAAGGGACAAAGCGGACGAAAAAAGGGGGAGAACGAAAGACAAGACCGTTAGGAAGCATGGGCACGCTATAAGGACTCTGAGATTACATTCACATCAAGGCTACCTTTCCCCTCTCGTGCTCTAGTTGGACTTACACGAACGCGCCTCAGGGGGAACCATAATTAAATCCTATGGGGCTGTCCACTCCTACACCGGGGTTCCATCAAACCGAAGCAAGCAGGAAAGGGGGGTAAAAGAAAGAAAGAAATGTCCTAACGCCCAGGTTATCTGTCGGGGTTCGGGAAAGCTAACTGTTCCAGTTCTTAACACATACTCCAATGACAAGGACACGAATTCCATGACCCTCTAGGAACGCAAGAAAAATGCAGCCATTTAAAGGAAAAAGTTACTGTAGCAGGGCTGGGGACCAAAAAGAAAGTCAGCATCTAAGTAAAAAGCAAAATCTTTTCGGGGCTCTGAGAAGAATAATGGTCGAGTGAAAAAATCTGAGCGCAATGGGGGGGAAAGAATCCAGAATCTAGAAGTGACAGAAAAGTGAACAAGCCGCTCGTGATGAAAGTGAACCATCTTTCAAGGTCCAGCGAAGACCGGGCCTGCGTATCCGTGCTTCTCGGGTTTCGGTAGCGCGTACAGGTCAAAGGGTTCAACACCGGATAAGGCGCTGAATGGGGGGAGGGAACATAAAGGGAACCGGGAAAAAAAAGAAGAGGGAGCGGAGAGACGGGGAATGACTTTGACTCGGAAAGACGCGGGACCTTCGGGTTCGTGCAGTGGAAATTCAGGTCTCTGGTTCAGAGGCACGGTAACCAGGTTCCGGGGAAGAGTAGAACGGGGAACAGGCGGTGGAGGGTGGGTCACCGGTAGAGAGAGAGAAAAACACAACGGAGGGGGGGAGGGGGGGGAGAGAGACAGATAAACCAGCCTGTGCCAGACGAACTTTAGCAAGCGGAACATCCCTCCTGCGCCCTTCATCCCTACCGGCAACGAAAAAGGGCGCGGAAGTTAAAAAACGGAGGTCAAAAGGAAAAAGGAAGGAACACCTACAAGGAGGGACGGGGAAAAGGGAATGGGAACGGAGGAGGTCAAAACGCTAGCGAAGGTCCGTTGGAAAGGATCTTATCTCCCATGACGAAGCCTGCTAATCCCGCAATTGGGGCCCGGGACGAGGTTCTAAAGAAGTGAGGAAAAAAAAAGAGGGAAGAAAGAGGCTTCACTTCGGGGAACTGATCGGGACTACTACAATCGCCTAAAACAAACTATTTTGGGAAAAAAACCGACCCGACCGCGACTGGAACTCACAAGAATGGGGGAGCGACTCCGAGGAATGGGGGCAGGAAACGGGCGGGCGTTCAAGTAACTTTCAAGACCGGCCAGGTTGCTGCAGATCGGGAATTGGGGGCAGTTGGATCTTGGGAGAAAAGGGGGGGGGGGGCAGAACTTTGGAAAAGAAGCTTGCAAGGAGGGAGAAGCCGGAGACGCAGGGGCTCGGAACTGCGGTCATTCAAATCTGCTTGCTTTCCATTTCTCCACCAAGTATGAGAACGCCAGGGCCTAGCAAGAGAGAAACCTGAGAGGGGAGAGGAAAAAGAGCAGGAAGAGCGACGGTCGCAGGAACTGCATGTCAGACCCAAGATAGCGTGAAAATCAGAATACTCCAATGTGATTCTTGCGTAGCCCTGCCGGGCCGCGGGGGGAAGCGTTAAAGAAAGAGGGGGGCACGGGACAGTGTGGAAGGCTGATCAATAATTGCGCGGTACTCCCATTCTGCTCAAGGAACTCGGGGGCGTCGCTCCGAAGTGGGCAGCCAAACGGAGTGAGCTAACGGAAAAAGCTGCGGGGGAAAGGGAGAAGAGCGGAGTGAAATTGCGTGAGCCAATCTAATCCTTCCTGCGCAATTCTCTTTTCTCATCATGGACTTCGGCCCGGCAATGCTACAGAGAACATCGAAAGGAAGATTCGGGACCGGGTCCAAGTAGAGGTGGGGGAACAAAGAGGGAAGCAAGGCTTCGCAGTCCCTAAGAGGGGATACTCACAAACCAGGATTCTCCTCGCGTACACAACACTGGGGGCGATACTGGGCCCTCGGGAAGATAGGGAAGCCGGAGAAGGAAGGTGCGTAGCTTTGCAATGATTCTACTAGGTCAAGGGGACCTACTACTCTTTCCTGACCAGCGCCTCATGCCCTGTCATGAGAGGCGGTGCGTGAGGAAGGGACGCATGGGATGAACAAGATGAATCACGGCACCTTCTGCCTAGTCCTCAGAAATCTGTCGTCTTCCAGGTCAGTTCTCTCCTTACCATCGTTAGAAAGAGTGAGGTAAATGCCAGGGAAGGAAAGGGAGCGGGATCAGGAACGTGAGGGGGTTAGTTCCTCTTAGCGAGCCCGGCGATTCGGGGGGTCAACCATCTCACGCGGCAACTGCACGTAACAGAAGGAGGGGAAAATATTCGGATAGAGGGATAGGAGCGCGAAAACCGGCCTACCAAAGGTCTTCTACCGTCTTAGGGAAAAGAAATCAGTTCTTGGGACGGCCAACTGTCAAAAGGTCTGTCAGTCCGTCGCGGTGAGGAGGACGAAAAGATCAAGGAGAACCACGCCCGGGGAAACATCCCGACGAGCGCCAGCCCGTCGTTTCATTGAGGCATACGCCGGAACAGGTGGAGGGCAGCAAGGGAAAAGGACAAAAAGCCGCCGGGTCCCTACATCCAGCGCTGTCGAATGGGCAACGAGAGCCCGGATCAGGTAGAGAGGGTCCAGCCAGAGGGGAAAATAGGTCGTTCGTCGATTCCTTTGATGTATTCCTTTGCGGCTAGCAGGCCCAACATAAGAAAGATACCCCCAGAAGCATCCAGGAGGGAAGCAGGTAAAAGGGGGGAGGGGACGAAAGAAGAAGGCGATCATGACAGGGCTTAGGTCCTCCTACATCAACGGGAGCATAAAAGTGAAAGACGGAGAACGCGGTGGTTCTCCGTGACTTGGGGAAGGTACAGGAACCAACCATGGGGCCGGGAGGGTCCAAGAGAAGGGAAAGGGGGGGGAGGGAGGCTCCGGCAGAGTTAGTTCGACCAGGGGAAGTATATCGGTTCTTACATTTATTTAAGGACTGGTGATGCGGGGAAAGATTGGGACAAGCAGGGAAGGGAGCCGAAGAAGGCATGGAGGCGGGGGGGGACGCGGGCCCGGGCCACTAAGGGCGCGCTCTCCCCCCTGGAGGCCATCCCGTAGAAGAAGGTGCGCGTGTCTTTCCATTCAACGAATTTTCATACCCGACTTGAGGAGTGGATCGAACGAGGGAACAAGGGATCGGGAAGCGGAAAGTGAAGAGAGGGGCTCGCGGTGGGCACGACCTCTTGGTCCTCGCAGCCCTCCGGGGAAATTCCATGAGGGGTCTTCACGGGTTCCGTGATCGAGCCCGTAAAAACCTGAACAGGGAGTTGCGGGGGGGGAAAGTATGTCGCTGTACCAGGGAAAGTCCGGCCTCGCCGGGGTTCACCTAACAATATCTCTCTATGGACGCCGGGACGATCACGGCGTGACAGACTAGTCGAAAACAGAGAGAGGGACAGTGAAAAGGTGAGGAAGGGAGGTTCGAAACACTGGCCAAGCTTCGTCCAAGAATTAGAACTTTTCTTGAAAATCGTGTGGCGTGCTGCCGTACAAGCGGGCACCAAGGGACACCAACGAGCGGTTCTACTCGGAGTCTAACGGGGGTCCTGCCCGCGCGCGATGACTTTGGAAAGACTATCCCATCGGCCTTCCGTCCTGATCATCGCTTGCTAGCCAGAACGGTCGAGGAGAGGGGAGACAAAACTCGGAGATAAAAAAAAAGAGAAAACACGGCTGAGGAAATGCCCGAACTCCAGCGTTCTCCCTGCATCCAAGGTACGACTCGCCTGAAATAAGCCGCATCGTCTCGGGGGGCCCGGGTCGCTGAAACGCGAAAATAGAAAGGGGGACGTCCCACGGGCGTGAAAAGGGGGGAAAAGCAGGACAGGGGTGAGTCCGGGAGAGTGGCTTCTTCTACCATGCTTCAAAAGGGAAAAAACACCGGCGGCCAACCAGACCAGCGCCGGCCAAATCGGAGGCGCGAAGCAAGTGAAGAAGCGGTAGAAAGACTGATAGAATCACCACAACTTATTATAGAAAGTCATTCCTAACAGAGGACCAGTGCTATGACGCCAATAAGAAGAAAGGAGAAGGGTCCCAAGAAAGGAGGCGAAGGGAGGCCATGCCGAACGGACATCCTAAATCCTGCCGCGGCACAAAAGGACCAGGCTGGGGAACCCAGTGGACCGGCTTTGAATACGTAGGAGGGGGACGACCGGAAAACCGGAAAAAGACCGATGGGGGAGGAGAGGAAATCAGAAACGGCTAGAGGGGGGACCTGCTGGACGGGGGGGGGTCATTTCCTTCAGAGACGCTTCGAAAGAAAATCAAGTCTATGTATCTCGGGTCTGAAACATAGATAATCTAGTGAAAAACCCAGAGAGGCGAGCATAGGGGAAAGAAAGCAGGCGAGAAAGGATAGCCACCTCCTCCCCAGGCGGGGAACACCTGGGGGGGCCGACGAAGGATCAAAGACAACCGAGAGAGTGGAAAAAGGGGGGGGGCGGGGGAACGGAGGGAAACGACCTCCTAAACTGGCAAAAAAAAAAATCCTTTTATCTCTCCAAAACCTCCTGCCTTCTGGGCATCCTCATCCAGCGGGGCCGCTGTTAGGGGATGAAGCTGCCAGACCAGGCTTTAAAATATGCAGAAGATCGCGCAAGCGATTCCCGGGATGGTGCCGATCTTCTCAGAAGGGTTACATTCCATGGCCTACTTTCCCTTGGGGAAAAGGACGAACGACGGGCCCCATAAAGGGTTCACAGGGGTCCGGGGGAGGAAGCGCTCACTCAAAAAAGGAAGCATCAGGGAAGTGAAAAAAAAAGGGAGAAAACTAAGAGCGTGTCGCGTGGAACCGAGAGCCCGCAGAGGAATCTTCCAGATACCTCCTGCGTATCCCAGAATACCTGGGATGGGACATCTACGCTCTCAAGAACCGTACCACGCGTAAAGAGAGGGAAGGAGAAGGAAAGGGGGAAGAGAGACCAAGCCGGAAGCTGGGAGGAAGGGGAGGGGGGACCGAAAGCAAAAGAGACCGTTCAAACCCTGCTCTTAAAATGGCCTCGGTACGGCATCAACAAACAGGCTTCAATAAACGCTCAATGAAACCAAAGATATATACTTGGTAACTTGGCCTTGCTAGGACGCGTCCGACCAACTGTACTGGTAACCTCCGGTGAAATGCGGGGGCACCTGGCGCCACATGCCAAAGAAAAGGAGAAAAAACACCAGGAATAAAAACACTCACAGTTAATGAAACGCTAAGGAGGGGACCGGCACTAGATGATCGGAAGAAACGCCGCGTCCGGACCCAAACCGGTCGGCCTGCGGGGAGGGGGGGGGGGGAGCGGGGGAGTGAATAGAGTGACCAACCACCTTCACATCGACTGTGAAACATTGTGAAGATGGGACTAGGGGACGAGGCCCTCAGGGAAGGGTCCAGGAAGAAAAAGCGAGGGAAGGACAGGGCGGGGGACAAAGGCCGCGGCGAATGGGAGGAAAAAGTCAACTCAGAAATTCCTTAAACCTCTTCCACACCGGTTCCGCGAAAAGCTGGGCTTGTGGAACCAATTCTTACCTGGTTGCTAGGAGAGGGGGAGGGAGGGAAAGAAAAGGCCTGACGACAAGGCCAGATGGGTTGTCCTGACAGCCGGAGGAGTTTCACCGGCCTGGGTCCTTTCACCATTGCGTTTTTCGTGCCGAGTGGGGAAGCGAGCCAAAGTGGAAAGGGGGGTGCATAAGGAGTAAACGGAGCCAAAAAAAGGAGGGATGCTGGACAAGACGTCAACGCTCCGCAGACAGGATGGACGCATACCGGTCCAATTGACTTCTCTGGTCCGCGGAGGGTCAGGACGAAAGGAAACAGGGAAAAGATGGGGGGGAGGCCGAGCCACTCTTTGTCCTCCGAATTACGAGGCGCATGGCCGACGGTGGACCTTATGGGCGGAAAGGACAGGGGGTCATAAACTGCAGACACGTCCTCAAGAAAACCTGCCTGCATGGACTAAGTCGTGAAATCTTTCGTCGCCCTGGAGGGGGTATGGGAGAAGAATAAACGAAAACAGGACAAAGAAGAGAAAAAAGGCGATAAGTCTTTCCCTTATCTCACGTAAGGGATTTACGAGCCGGAGCGAAAACACCTTATTAGCCAACAGTTCGGCATAAATTGCGAACATCCATGGGAAAGCGAGAGGGGAAAAAAAAAGAAACGAGAAAAGCCAGGGGAAGTCGTGCGGTACTACCGTCCAGTCAGGCGTGCATTTCAAGGCGGCACCGGCGAGAAGTAGGCCTTGACCAGAGACTGGAGAGAGCGCCGGGAGCACGCAGAGAACGCCGAAGCTGTTGCAGCGGCGCAATTATCGGGCCCTTGTATTACCAGATCTGGAGTCGACGGCAACCCAGGGGCAAAAACCGTGACACCGGGGGGGGAAAAAAAAGCGTAAAGAGGGGGACAACAGAAAGATGCTCTAATGTAACTCTGCACTCTGGAGCGGCCGTCCAGTCTCAAAAGCAGCCAAAAAACAGGGAAAGATTCACGTATAGCAGGCATTTCTAATGGACAGCAGGTCAAGAGGAGAACAAACGTCCAAGAAAACTAGGGAAAGCAGACTTCCCCCACGGGTGGAAACTGCGTGAATAGCCCTCCTATTTTCCCTCGTTTCACCGGGTGGAAAGACCGGAGAAAAGAAAGAAAAGGCATGGGGAAAAAAAGGACCAAAGCGCCGCGAGCAGGGGCCAAAATAAGTGATCTTGATTTCCTGCCTGGCAAGGTCCTTGGAGGAGAAAAAAAAAAAAAAAAAAAAAAATAGAAGACAGAGGAAAAGAAAAAAGCAAGAAAGCTCGATACAACCCTTCCTGGGCTCGGTAGGAAACGTTACTTTACGGAATTATCTGTCCTTAAAATACAGACCAGTCGAAGTAGAGTCACTCGTTGGGGGGGGGAGCGCAGGAAGTCGGGAGGAGAGGGAGAGATTGGAAGTCGGAGGATAAAAGAAGAAGGAACACGACGAAAGGTTAACTTATCCAGGCTTTTCAGCACCTCGTGAGCAGTTCACCTGCTTTCTGCTGGACCTCGTCGTCTGTATCTAGTACAGGTCCATTGAAACAGGGAGAAGAGGGGGATCGATATTGGGGGAGGGGGAAAAGCCGAAGAAGAAACGAGGAAAACTAAAAGTTCGTTTTGGGGCAAAAAGACGGGGTCGGGGGCATCGCGCGCTGGAAGGTCGTGGGGCCGGGGGAGAGGGGTGGAGCGGCATGCGGAAGGGTCACGTGAGTAGAAAAGGGTAAGGGCCTCAGGAGCAAGGAAAAGAGTGGGGGGGGAAAAGTTATAAAACAAACAACACGAGGAAGAAAGATATCTTTTGCCCCACCGACTGGAACTTACGAGCCCCTTTTAAAAGGTCTACTCGCAGCGGAAAAGAACTGCAGGAGCATGAACCATCACTAGCACATAAGAAAGGAGGGAGGAGGATTCCGGAGGAAAAAAAACCGTCCTGCAAAGGAAGGAGACGCGATGCTTGATGGCCGGAGGACAGTTCAATAAATCCCGCGGAGCCGGTACAGGAACCTTTGTTATATCCCCGGAAAAACCTCCCGAAGAAGAGGGAACGATCGAAGGGGAAAAGGGGGAAAAGACCTAGGGCCGAAAAAGCGTGACCAAGTAAAGGTGACAAGGAACTTATCGTAAAGATCGCCTACAAGCTCTCGAAAGCAGCCTATACGAACAAAGCACGAGTTGTTGAGAGTACTAGGAAAGGGGGGAACAACTTAAGGGAAGGAGCCAGAGAAAAAGGGGCCGGCGAAGGAGAAGCGCGGGTTGAGATTCTCTCTTACTTGGGGGCAGTCTGGTCGGGGCAGGATATATGGGGGGTCTAGCCAGGAAAGACCCGGCAGCAGGGACGGGACTAAAGGAGAAAAAAGGGCGTGGGGGACAATTTCTCGGCTGGAGGGAAGGACAATTTAGGTGCTGGGGCAACAACAAACCTGGGACAAGTGGGACTCCAGAGAGGGACTGCCGGCTGAAAGAGAGGGGGGAGGATGACAAAAAAGAAGGGAATGAAGAAAGTCGCCAGACGCTAGAAAATGGCATCCCAGTCTTCTAACCGTGTGAACATAGACTCACGGTGCTAAGGTGCGGCGAAGGAAGGAGCGACATGCGTGAAGAGGGGGGGGAAACGGGAAGAGGGTGAAGCGGATCCGTTCGCGGGTCCTCCCCACTCTGCTGCGGGGGGAACGCGGGGGACGTCGACTCCAGGAAGGGTCAAAAGGCCAGCCCTCCATGGGCGAAGAAGGAACAAAAGGCGCGCAATCTGACGACTGAACAACAGTCTATGCTCCGGCACTTGTTTAATGAATTGACCCCGGCCCGGTTCGGGGGGGACTTCGGCAAGAGGATGCAAGAAAAATGGAGAAGAAGGCGAAGAAGGGGAAGGGGGACAGCCGAGGGAAGCAAATGATGCCGGCCAGGAGAACTCGTGGATCCCTTTCCACTTGCGGGCAGGCCAAAGATCGCCACCGGGAAGAAGGACACTCTCCGGAAGAGGAGAGAAAAAGGGAAGGGAAAGGGGGATGAATGGACGGGTTTCGACCGATACCCAGTTATACCGACTACATCTCGGTCCTTTCCATCTGACAGCAGGGCAGCGGAGGGTGAGGGGGGGAGGGAGGAGGGGTGCTGCACCCACAGAGGCATGCTGATACTTCACCAGTTCAATGGCCTCCTCAATCAGGGAGGAGGGAAAAAGAGTGCTGCGGGGCATGCCATCCTGTTTATCATGTTGTCCCATTATCCTGACTCTAAGGGACCTTTAAACTTGGAGTGATCGGAGAGTGGGGATCAGGAGAGTCGTGGGGGGGCACCAGGAAAAAGGAAGTAGAATTAGCCGAAAAACAAGGAATCTACAAACTATTCGGATGCTACTATCCACTCGGCACGAAAGGACAACTCTACTCTTGTCTGACATTGGCCGGAAAGGGGGAGGGGGAAAGAAGAAGGTAGCAGGCCACACGACGGAAAGTCTCAATCGGAATAGGTGCGCTCCTTAGACTATCATAAAAAGAACTTGTTAAACATCCCGACACTCGGAAAAGAGGAACTCCGGCAGGTGAGGAGGGCATCCGGGAAACATATCCTTGCTGGTGAATAAACCTTCCTCTCTCCCGGCAATCCCCGGAGTCCTCGTAGGGGATGGAAAACATCAGAAAAGGAAATAGAGGAAAAAGAGCGGGGGGAAGGGCCGAAAGGTCGGATTTGGCGTCTGAGGCCGGGTTCGGGTGTCGTGCCTGGGGGAGCGGGCGGTGGCATTCAAACAATCCTCGCCAACATCCTTTGGGAACCGAGGGGAAAATAACGGTCCTGGGTGAATACGTAGCCAAGGGCACGCATTGCAAAAAATCTTCCCGCGGTACTCAAGCCATTGTGTCGGGCCTTTGAGTTGAGATGGGAGAAGAGTGTGCGCAAGGTGGGTCTGGCGGGGAATAGTGGCAATTATAGACTCATGGGTGAAAGGTAGGGGAAAAATGGTGGAGTAGTTGGATCTGCGCTAGTTCAGCTTAAGTGGCATGTTGTTTGGGGACTGGTGATGATAGCGTTTTCAGGTGATCTGATGTGTGATCGCCGGTGTGGGTTAGCCGCCGGAGGGAAGCTGGCCGCCAAAATGGAGCATAAGGGGGGGTATTTCACGTTTTTGTTGCAGGTCTTGGTTGTCCGATCGCATCTGTTTCTTGTATTGGCTATACTTTTAGGTGATTTTTCGTGGGAGGTCGCAAAGTGCCCAAGTGGAAGGAGAGGGGACCCCCTCAGCAGGTAGGATTTAACGGGGAAAAAAAAAAAGAAAAAAGAGGGGGAAAGACGGGAAGAAACAGCATAGGTTGGATAGTCAGGCCAAAGCTGCCCGGCCGCGGGGGCGGGGGCAACGCAAAATCGGAGGGGAACCTCGGCACAACAGAAAAGACAGGAAAAAAACTGGGTGAGTCACGTCGAAGTATCGAGACGGGACGACAAGACCTGTAAAAAGGTCCGTTCGGTCAAGAGTTTCAAAGGGCGGAAGACGGAGGAAGGCGAGGGAACGGGACAAGGGAGATACGCCGTAAATGCGCCGGCGATGCTGACGTAGCGGCTTCGTTATTGGACGTCGGGGGCTGGGACCGGCGTCCTTAAAAAGGAAGGGGGAAAAGGGCGGAGGCAGCGGAAAGCAGAAGAATTTGTATAGAACTAAAGGGTGGTCGTGCTAAGGTCCCGTCTCTGGGGCTGGGGCTCCGGAAAAACAAAGAGGTAAAAAACTTTCCTAGAGCTGTGCTCTCGTAATTCACGGGGGTTCCCTGTCCGTCCGAGGAATAGGCGGTGGGAAAGTAGCTACGGAAAAAAGGGATGGATCACGGCATCTGAAATTCTCGCACCCTACCTATAATCATAAAGAGCTGGGAACGAAAAAGAGCGAGGCCGCTATCTGACGACCAGTAGGATAAGTCCTGAATGCCAGCAAGGGGGAGCGACCAAGTCCTTCAAGACAGGTAAGGAAACGAGGACAGGGGAGATCTCCAGAAAAAGGTGATCGGGGGGACCGTCGTTCGCTCTACTTTAACTACGGTCCCACGTGAAGACCTGGCCCACGCCCTGTTCTTCCAGGTGCCGGGGACAGAACTAGGAACTGGAAAGAGGAAAGCAAAAGAACAAAAGTCTAATAGTAGCGTCGTGAAACGGACGTATTTCGTAGAGCAAAGATGAACTGCAGCGTGCTTGGGAAAAGCCTAAAACTGGGGAATCAAACAAAAAAAAAGGAAAGTAGGGGAAAAGAGGGAGAGGAAGGAAGTCGGAAAAAAAGGGAAAAAGGCCGGGCGTATCCCGCCGATACTCAAGCATACTCTAGCCGGCCTCTGGTGGGCTGGCCATGACCGAAAAGTTCCAGCGAAGGAGACGACGCTGCAGGGAAAAGGTCAAAGCGTGGGAAAAGAAAGGGAAGGAGTAAGAGGTGGAATACCTTTACCCTATCCCGGGAGCCATGCGTATGATCACAGTCTTTCTGACCCGAGACTTCCGGCATAACCCCTGAGAGGGGGAGGCATTTCCGTCAAGCGGAAGAAAAAAAGGAACTGATAGTTGGAGGCAGAATATATACAGGCTCGGGCGAGCATCTTCGATTAGCTATACAGTAAAGCCGATGCGGAAGTTATAAGGTCCACCGGATTCCAAGGAAAGGAAAGTGGCCCGAAGGAAAAGTAGACGCACCGTGACGGAACTCTTTCAAAAAGGGGTGACTTCTTGCCCAGCCTGACATTCTCTGGACTTCAGCGACCACCAGGTGATCCTCAAAAGTAATAGCAGAAGGGCGGAAGCTGAAACTCAGCTGGCCTAATGCTAATTTCATCTTCCAGACTGGGGCCCGAGCTCACCTAATTCATTCATTCTGGATAGTAAAACTTAGGCTCTAAGGCGACTTTAGCGAGAAAGTGTAAGTCCAGGGCCAAGACAGTGCCCGAGAAGAAGCTACAGAATGAACGCCCATACCGGGGCAGGTCCGTGTCGTCCGGACAAAGGGAGACACGAGACCCTTTAAGACATCTAGTAAAAGGAAGGAGCAGCCAGGGAACAAAAAAAAGAGGGGGGAACGGCCAAAGGCAATAAAAGTCTTCATACAGCGACCATCTCCTTTTCCAAAATGCGTATAATAAAAAGATATACAGGGATTAACATCTCTGGGATGGAATTTCACCACCAAGAGAAAGGGAGTCTGTAGAGACGAAGAAGAACACGCCGGGACGATCTAGGGGGTTAATTTCTTTTTCTAACTCGGGCAAAGTACCTGTTAGAATAGCTGGGACCGCTGCCTCGGGCGGGAAGCAAAAGTGAAGGCATCCGCTCAAGGGAAAAAGAGAGATAGAAAGGGGGAAAAAAGGGGATTACAGGACGAAACACCTTCTAAGGCGGGGATTTACTCGGTCAACTAAAGCTTCCGCACGCCATAAAAAGGGGTGAAGAAAACAACAGCGGGGGGAAAAAACGAACCTTTAAAAAAGAACCCTGTCGAGGTACGGTCCTCGGCTCATGACCGGCCGTCGCCGCGTCAAAAATACCATAACTTCTTGGAATGGCAGGTGGGGGGGAGGGACTGATGGTGAAAAAAAAGAAGGAAAGGCCCGATCCAAAAGTCATCGAAACTGGGAGGCCTACCTTTTAAGCCGGTACAGAGGAGAAGAGGCAAGGGCGGGATCGGGCCAACTGGACGAGGGCGGATAGGTTAATGAAGGAAAGGAGATGAGGGAATGTGAGGAAGAAGATATAGAAAAAGTATGAAACGAGGTTAGAGAGCAAGGGTGAGAACGAGGAGGGTAGGGATACCATGGAGTGGGGAGATTAAGAGGAGGGTATAAAGGATGGGGGAACAAGGAAGAGTGGATGGAGTGGGAAAGACAGGAGGAAAAGGAGGGGAGGGGGGGCGGGTAGTGAGTATAAGAGGGAGAAGGCGCAGAGGGTAAGAACTGCGCCGGTAAGGGTAGGGATGGGATGGGGACGGAGGAGGCGGGGGGGAGGAGAGGGATGACGGATGAGGGAGGGGAGGAGGAAGAGGGGGTAGATGGAGCTGATTGATCGGGGAGGGATGGGAGGATGGAGAGTAGGGGGACAAAAGGCAGGGGAGGGGGAGATGAGGAGAGTAGTGCCGGATGCGGAAGGAGGGAATAGGGGTAATTGTGTAGAAGGCTAGAAGAGGGGAAAAGTGTGCGAGAGAAATCGATATTGAAGGGAGCAGTGGGGAGAGATTTAGGAGGCGGGAAAGGAGCCAGGTGTGAGCGTGAGGTCGTGAAGGTGATAGAGGCGCAGAGGGAGGCGTGGATTAAGGTGAAGGAGAAGCGAAGCGGGAGGCGAAGGGTGGGGGTAGAAAAAATAAGAGCATTGGTGTAAAGTTTAGTGAGTGGTGTGGGGGGGGGGTATGGGTCGGAACGTTGTTGTGTGTCGGAGTTGCTGGGGGATTGGTCAGTGATGAGAGTGAGTGGTGGAGGATTGAAGGAAGGGGGAGGGAAGGGGGGGAGAGGGGGATGACAGTGAGGTAGAGGGAGAGTAAGGGGAAGGATGATGGGGAAAGGAGAGGGGGAGCCAGACAATTAGGGAGGAGAAGGAAAGGCAGAGAAGGGGGAGAAAAGAAAATTGAGGGTCGTGGAAGAGAGGGGTTGTGTGAGGAGATGGAGGGCAAGAGTAGTTGAAGAGCGATCGGAGGGGAAGGTATGCGGGGCGAGGTCAAGGCGGAGGGGGGGGGTGGGGGGAGAAGGAGGGAGAAGGGTTGGGCAGGGGGAAAGCGGTTGAAAGGAGTTTTTTGAGAAGACGAATAGGAAGTCTGGGGACGAGGGGAGGAGGCGGGTGAGGGAGGGGGGTGGGGGGGGATGGATGTGTACAAAAGATGGAGAAGCGGGCGGGAAGAGAAAGTGAGGGATAGCGGAGTGGGAAGGGAATAAGGGTGGATGGGGGGGAAGTAGGGGGGGGACAAGGGGAGGGAGTTAGGAGGGAAAGAGGTTAGTTTAGAAGAGGTTGGAGAGGAATGGGGCACGAAGAACGGCGGGGTGGGTGGGGAAGGGCGAGGAAGGGAACGGGGGAGGGGGAGGTCGGTCAATGGGGGGAAGGGAGACTTGGATAAGAATAATGGGGGGTCGAGAAGTTGTGGAAGTGGAAGACCGAAAGAGGGGATGGAAGGTAAGGAAAAGGGTAGAAGCAGGGGGGGTACAGTGCAATGGTGGAGGCCAGGTGGAGTGGGGGGGAGGGGGTGGGGGGAGGTGGAGGTGTGAGAGGGGGGGAAGGGGGTGGGTGGAGGGATTGGGAGGGGTAGGAAAAAATGGAGGTTGGGAGGGGAGGAGATGGAAGGGAAAAGGAGAGTGAGGTGGGGCGGTGGGAAGGAGGGGGGAGTACGTGAGCGACGGGTGGAGAGTATGGTAGCGGTGGAGGAGGGTGTATAGTGTAGGAAGGTGGGGGGAAGAGCATTTGGTGGACGTTGAGTATGAGAGGGAATGATGGCGGGGACGAGGGGAGGAGGGGCGGGGGGGGGAATAGCGGAGAGAGGAAGGGACTAAGAATTGTGGGGAGAAGGGAGAGAGGGCGACAGTGATAGGGGGGAACGGCGGGGGAGGGGAGTGGTGGTAACGAGAGGATGGCGGGGGAAATGGGGGGGCGAGGGCGTGAAAGGCGGAGTGTTGAGGGTCCTCGAGAAGAAGGAAGGGGGTGAATAAGAGGAGAGGGGAGAGGGGGGGGGGTAGAGGGAGGTGGACAGGAGGGGAGACGAGAGGCGTAGGGAGTAGATGAGGTAAGAAGGGGTGGATTATGAGGGGGAAGGGGGAGGGTGGGTCGAGGGCCGGGAAAGGGAAGAGGTGGGGTGAGAGGGTGAGAGTGAATAAGGGGAGAGGGTGGGCTACAGCAGGTGGGAGGGCAGCGGGGAAGCTAGGTGCAAGTTGGACGAGGCTCAAGGGTAAAAGGAGTAGGAGGGGGGGTATAGGGGGATGTGAGGGAGGCAGGAGAGAACGTGTAGTGTGGGGGAGTGGGGGGCGACGTGGTGGGGAGTTATAGAACGGAGAGGATGTTGAGGGACAAGGAGGGGAAACGTTGGGGATGGAGAGAGGGGGGGGGCCGAGAGGGGGAACGGAGGGGGGGGAAGAGGGACGGGGTAGGTGCAGAGGGGAAGGGGGGAAATTAACTTGGGGGCAGGGGGGAGGAAGAAGTGAGAAGGCAATGGTGGTTGAAAGAGTGAGAGGGAGAGGAGGGAAGGGAGAGTGGAGATAAGTAGGGGGGTAACAAGCGGGAACGGCGGTGGGAAAGCCTGAGGAGTAATTTGAGGGGAGAAAAGGGGGGGGGAAACAGATCCAGGTGACAAATACGGGGATGGTGGAGTAGCGGGGGAGGGGCAATGTGGTATGTGGTGAAGGGAGAAAGTGGACGTAGGCGGCAGAGAATCCTCGTACGCCAGTGTCTTTTCAAACCAGGAGAGTGGGGTGTAGGGGGAGAGGGGACCAAAGTGCTCTGTCCGGAAGAAGAAACGCCTCTGACCGGATTAGTATATGCCGACTCTGGGGGGATCATCTTTGAACCTGGCGGCAGGGTGAAGCAGAGGGAAAGAGTAAAACTGACTGCCGAACTTTCAGATGTTTCCAAACACGCCTAGATGGACAGGGAAACTGCCGCCCCAGAGGGGGAAAAAATGAAGGGTTTTGGGCCGAGTGGAGACGGAAAAGAGAGGAAAGGAACAGTGTGCACGGCGTAGTCCTGGGAGACTCCTACTTTCAAATGGTCTGGAAACAATACTACCCACAGGCGCGGCCTATGGGACAAACGGGGGAAGGAAGGCGGGACCTCTTGAATCAGGGGTTAATGTCACTAACGACAAGTATACCCGAGTTAAGTAAGAACTCTGATGGGGAACTCCGACAATAGGGGGAGACCAGGAATAAAAAGAAGGATGGATCGGCTGCAAAAGTAATAGGGTGGGTCAGACAGGATGGAAACGACTACTCCACTGAATCAAACTGCCATGAAGCAACGCGTGGACAAGGTAGTTAAGGACTGGGAAAGGGGAAAGGGTCGCAAGAGACAAGAAAAACTCACCGGCAGCGAGGTCTAGATCCTTCTATGCCGTTATCGGGATTGTCGCTAGGTACGATAACTCTTAAGGGAACTACTCGTTCGGACAAAAAGGAAAAAAAGCAGCGGTAGGACTCGGAAAACAAGGAAAAAGGGGGGGGGGGGGCAAGTCAAGGCTCGAATTCGTGAAGGGATAATGGAAGAGGACATAATGGCTGAAGTCCAGTGCGAGCAAAAAAGCGCTCAGGAACCCAGGCGGATTCAATACGGGAGAAACCGCAAAAAGTGGCGGCCACGCAATCGAAAAGAGAGAGAGCAGACGTTCAAGGTCGGTCAGAGGTGGAACAGTTCGCCAGGTCTGTCGAAGGCACCCTCGGTGTCCAATTGAGCAGCCTGTGAGTACTCGTACAAGGGGCGGCACTCGGAAAACGAGGGGAGAACGAACCAGGGTGCAAGCAGGGAAAGGAGGACAACAAAAAGACATGAAAGTAAGGAGAATGAAGGGCAGAAAGCCGAAATGCGATGACATAAAGAAACGGGACCGTCCCATCAAGGGACATCGCACTTGTCAGACCCAAAAGGACCACTTTACCGACAGCAAAAGAAGGAGGAGTAGACACAAGGTCACCTTTGACCCCGCAGGCAATCCGCATCGCCTTTAAACTGCCCATAGCTTTCAATAAGACTTATCTGGCAGTGCCGCAAAAGCTGAGGGGGACACCAGTGATGGCGGGGGAAATCTAGGCATAGCCCCCCGCCTTCAGAAATCGCCAGAAACCTGAAGCTCGGTCATTACGTTTTTACTTATACGCTTTGGCGTCCCTTCAGAAGACGTCAGGGAGAAGAAAAAAGGGAGGGGGCAGGCGTAATAGGGTCGATTAAGGGGGGGGAGGGGGGTAGTCATGATCCGCTCGATCAAGGTCGAAGTGAACAAGAAGACAGTTGGAACAAGTGGTCGACTCCATACTGGGTCATCACATAGTCCATAAACCTGGGGCACCGGGGAAGGGACTGGACCTCAAGGTTACCGGGTAAAAGGGGAGAAGAGATTCTTGACCAGAATCCGAAAAAGACGGAGGCGAACGAACAGGTAGGTTGCAGGACGGTCGGACGCTGACTCACGCACTGACGGTTTCGTGCCGGTGATCGGAGGGCGCAGAAAGGGGAGGAGTAGAAAGCACCGGGGCCTAGTAACCGGCACCAAGGGGGTTAAAGATAGAGAAAAAAAAAAAAAAAGGAGGGGAGGAAAAAAGAGAGATCGCGTGAAAAAAAAAAAGAATAAAAACGCATGGTTGCCAGCTAAGACCCTGTTAACCTGTCTAAGTCTCCAGACGGCACAGGGGTAAGACTGTCCGCCGATCACTCGGGCACTAACCCGAGTCAACTTCAAGTCAGGTCCCGACACGACTGCCACCCAAGGGAGGAGAGCTAAAGGAAGTGCCGACTGACGGGGTCAGAAAACAAGATCGAGAAGAAGGGAGAAGGTGGACAAGGACCTGTGAGAATCCGGACGGGCCGCCGGAGGTGACAAAGGTGCAAGCCGCAGTGGAAGAGTTGCTGAAAATTCAGGCCGACCAAAGCACCTCAAAAGGGGTCACAAAGTCGGGAAATGAGAGAGACCTGATCGAAAAGAAAGGGAACTACAAGGACAAGGCTCCGCCCGGACACAAGCACGATTGGGAGCTCTACTTCGACAGTCTGACCATGCCAAGATCAAATTTGGCTAAGGAGAAGAGGGCAAGTGGGGAATGGGAGAGAAAAGGGCAGGCGGGAGTGTCTGTAAAGATGGGGTCACATAAATGGGACCATTCTCTGACCTCGAACGGACCAGATACAGGAGGGGGAAGGGGAAAAAGGGAAAAGATAGGGGGGCTCGGGCAAAAAAGTCGCTTGACCGGAGGACGTCCGGGCAGGGTGACGTGACCGGAGGTGAAAAACTCGCGGCCTGCTGCCACGCGCCGCTCTGGTCTCTGACACAGCGCGCATGCGAAAAGTGGTAAAGGGGAAGAAAAAAGCCCATTGAGGCAAATAGAGCGTGAACATGCAGAAGAACTGGGATTGGCGGGTGCATCAACGCCTGCCGCGGGACAATTTCCAGGGGAAGGTTACACTGACGGGGGATCTGAAGCTAGACGCAGGGAGAAAAAAAGGAGTGTCAAAAAACTGGTCAAGGAGGTTCCGTAGAAAAGGGGAATGTTTCAGCAGGCACCCCGAGATGAAGGACCTACCCTGTCTTCTCGGATCGTCGCACGAACCATGGGCACCCTGCACGTCAAAGATAAATGAGAAGGGGAGAACGAAATTAGCCGGTGAGAAAGGGGGAAACGTAAACTTCTGACTCGGCAATCCGGGGACTAAATGCCGCCCGGGCCGAACTGAGCTTTGGCCGCCGAGTCCGTCACTTGATTCGGACGAAAGGGATTGCCGACGAGGGGGGGATCCGGCTGGCAAGGCAGCTCGTCCAATAGCTACACAGGACTGGAAAAAAAACCCGCGTCTGCTCGACCGTCGACTGGGGGGGACGGTGGGACGAAACGTGGGAGGGGAGGGAATGACAGCCTTAGGGAAAGGACACATCTCAGACCCTGGAAATCGCCTTCATCAGTTCGAAGGGGCGGGGAGGGTGCTGAAAAAAATGAGGACCCATGCAGCAGATCAGGGTAGGAAGGGGAGGAAAACGGGGGCTCCCGATTGGAGGGAGGCCAGATCATGCTCTTCCTTAAACGGGGATCACGTGGTATCCATGGATGAAAAGATAGGGGAAGGGAAGAGGAAGTACCTTAAGGTTCTGGTCCAAGATCGCGAGGAGAGGGCCTAGTGCCAGCCATTCCTGCACTTCAGTCAGGGGTCACGACTCGAAGTCGTAACGGCTACAGAAAGGAGAAAAGAGGCAAAGAAAAACGGCCCCGAAGACTGGTCGAAAAGACTTCCATGTCGTGTACCTCTTCTTCTGTTGACATAAATCATCAAAAAAGTGAGATGAGGGGGAGAGAAAGGAAAGCCATCGAAATAAGCACACCCTGCCGCACAGGGTTCCACTCAATGATAGAGGGAAATCTATCCTTAGGTGTCAGGGTCAGACAGACCGGGAGGAGGAAGAGAAAACATATCACAGTCCGCGAAGGGCCTTTCTCGTCCTCGTCTTGCGTCTTACCTATCAGAAAGGGCGCGACTAGGCCTTGTCCAAACGCCAGGTTTAGAAGAGGTTCAACTGTCTATGCGGTGCGGTGCAGGGTGAAGAGCAACAAAAGAAGAAGATAACAAACCCTCATATTCATTTCCACACTTGATTTCATCTTATCCTATCTGCTAGCGGCAGGGGTCATACTACATAGGAGAAGGGTTGTAAAAAACGGTGAGACTCGGTGGGGGACATTTTTCTTGAAGGTTGCTTCAGCGCAGGGGACCGGGCAGACTCAGTTGGATCTTGTCCGCATGACGGATGGGGAAGGGGGGTAGACGGGTTCAAGGTAGCTTATTAAGGAGGGGGTGAGAATTACATACATCGGTCACTCGCAATTAACAACGGTCAGAGGTTATCTTTCCTACAGGAAATCCAAAAGGCGAGCATGCACAAGGTTAGAGGGGAATAAAGTGATACTCCGAGAAAAAAGTGCGCGTTTATCCAGGCAGCGCGAGTGGGCAATCCCCAATTTTATCGCTCAGGCCAACCGGAAGGGGAAGATGAACGGGGCGGGAGGTCTCTCGGGGGAAGAAAGCGAACAAGAGCTGTACTCGGCCATCTGCCTCAGGAAGCCGTTGGCAGGGTTTCTGCACGTCGGTGAAAGTCTAAAACGGGAAACCAGAAATGGATTTCCGGGAGGGACCTTCACGGGAGGGAGTTCTCCATCCGTCCCTTTCCGTACAAATCCTGGGAGGATAAAAGAAATATCTTCCCGTCGAAAAGAAGGGGAAAAGATAAAGCAGCATAGGCGAGCGCTTGGAAGAGGGAAAAGGGAGGGGCTCCGCGTCGCATTGACAAAGTACGTCCAAGCAGGGACTTGAGCTTCCACGTCAAACTACTGGGCGGGGAAAGGGGGGAAGGGAGGAGGAAAGCCGGAACGGCCTGGGGGGGGAGCCAGAAGGTCAGTCACGCCGGGCCCTCGCGTTTCTACAAATTTCGGCACGGGTTCCTGTATACCGCGGACGAAGGAAGTCGAGGAGGATCGGCCTTTGTCCTCCGGAAAAGAGGAAGCCTGGGACGACTTACGAGGCCGGCGGTTTCTCTAAATAGGACAAAAAAGGAAGAACCTACGGCAAAATAGAAAGAGGATTCGTCATAAAGGTTCCGACCACAGCATCGGGGGCGCCCTGCAGGAATCCGGTACGAAAGCCCGAGGAGAGCACATGCGGAGGAGGGGTGAAGGTGAACCGGGTCTCGAAACTCGTAAGGAAGGAAGGAAAAAGTTTCCCTGTCCCACCGCAGGACCCTGCCGACTGGGCAGCCTGCTCAGGATGTACCAGGTTCGAATGTGAAAAAAACCTAAATAGCACGTCGGGGAAAAAGGCGCGACGTATGCGGCACGTCGAAAAACGGCTTCTCTGGCATCCGTAAGGATG